>Ga0163217_1089993_pt1 | contig 15700 bp, 8 predicted proteins | sample SynspAceP_FD_185933 | JGI IMG/M metagenome (GOLD analysis project Ga0163217, IMG submission 185933) | Saline lake microbial communities from Ace Lake in Antarctica - Synechococcus sp. Ace-P (PacBio error correction) | ecosystem: Environmental > Aquatic > Non-marine Saline and Alkaline > Saline ...
TGGCTGATTCATCCAAACAATGGTGTAACCATTGATAAAAACCCTTACTATCAACTATGGGTAGGATTGTTTTTAATATCCGAGGTTTCCGAATACCCGATGCATTGCGTATCATAGGTTTTATCCTAACCCGCAGGTTGGATACTCCCCTGCTTATGACATAATCCCCATAGATTAACGGGATTGGCACTTAATATTGGATATGGATTAACAACTGCTTTGATTGAATTCGGCAAAAAGGAGGGGAGTACTTTCGTCTGGACAAAAAACAATGGAATGCCTATTGTTGATCGGCGAGTGTTCAAGTAAGGCCAGAAGTGAGGTTGAGCCCGTGAACTATGACATAGACGCCACACCATGGAGTCACGAGAGAGCAGAAGGAATAAGCCACAACTGACGATTACCAGTAGGACTCGACAGAGTAGAGCACATTCTCACCACATAGCGAGTGCGAGTATTTACTTTACAGTCCGCGTGAGACGAGCGACCGAGCAAATACAACAACATATTTTCTAGAGAAGCACAATACGTTCTTAAGCTATGATAAATCGAGTGTCCCAAAAGGGATGAATTTTGGATTTTACATTAAAAATACTGAAATCAATGTTGGTATGATATGATCGATGCTGTCATCCCGCCCAAGGCAGAAAGTGATTTGCATTGCAAATCACTTTTTTTGTTCCCGTGGAGGCAAACGAGTTTGGGGCGAACATGGGAAAAAACAAAAAAAGTACGAAGGCGCTAGGCTTCTTCTTCTATATATTTTATGATGTTAACAAGGAATTTAATATCAACAGGTCATATTTTTAAGTGGGTTTAACCTATAACTAGTTTGGTATAACAGAATATAATTGTTAAGATTCGATTACGTTTTTCAGTTTAATGTCAATCTCTATGGCAATGTTTTCCAATTCTTATTCTTTAATGCTCATGCTCCATTGGATTACTGCAGCAATTCTATTTTCCTTTTCCTAATCCTGAACATTTACGTTACATGGTAACATAGTACCGACCTTATCCTCTGCTTTTAATAAAGGCTTTTATGCGCAAAGGTGGCGCTTGCAGGCCCCAAAATTCGGTATTTCTTAAATCATATTTATTTTTCTCTTAAGTGGCAGTAACATCTATTCGTTAATACACCAAAGCCTCTTCCAGCTCATCGGGTAACTTTGATTCGAATCTTCAAATTCACAGATAGGTTTTAGCATAAATAATATTTCATAATCCATTTTTTTAATGATTAATAATAACTCCTATCAAAAAGGTAGGCATATATGAACTAGACCTTTGTAACGTTTTGTAATCAACAAATACCACTTTACTGTCTTCATATTAATAAAATATTTCGAATCGAGGTTCATCTTCCCTAGCAATTTTAATGTTTGCAACATGGAATAGTATAACTTATTTTACTTCAATTCGTAATAAAGTAATCAAAGAGTCTATGGTAGACTTTTAAATATTATATACTGTCACAGTGCAACCCTTTCATTGATTGGCATTAATAAATTTAGCTGATTGAATTACTTCATGGAAACAACTTTTTAACTTTAGATGTGTCTATAGTGAGGTCCGGTAGGTCAGTGAATTGGCTAAAGACAGTTTTTGGACATAAAATAATAATCACTAAAACTAAAATATATGAGAAAGGTATTCTTTGGTAATCGCTGTAATTAAGTATTCCTTATTTGAGGCTTGGGTTTTTTTCGGAATCAATTGCGGCAATGGGATCCAGTAGTTTGGATTCATATTCTCTTGGTAATCATGGCTGTAATTGCGTTCTTATACAATAATCATATCAGGTAGAAGCCTTTATAAGAATTCATATTTTTTAGTAGGTTTAGCGAAGGGTGACCCGCACTCTCGTATTGCTATGCTGTATGGCGTTTGGCTACTTAATTAGGGATTCTAAGTTCCAAACATCTCAATTCTTGCTGTATCCGAATTTTTATCTACATTTCAATTTAGGTCTAACCTTTTCCTTTTTTTAGTAAAAATGTACCTCCTATGAATATTTTTAAAATTTGGCTATGGTTGGTTTTTAATGTCCTTGAAAATTATAGCCCACATTACCCCATTATTTAATATTACACGATAATTGAAATATGGAAAACGAATGGATCAGTATAATTCGCCAACTATTTATTATTTTACTTATATCCATGCGGGGGTTTAATATTCCAAGCAATACTACCCTTTTTAGCCGGAATTTGGGAGCTAACTATTTATGTCCTTTTACGGGGCCTAATGGCAAAACTTTGTTAACAGGGGTGGCATCCAGACTTGGCAGCTGCGGATTGTTGGTGGTTTTCCTTGTGTGTATTTTTGTTGCCCGTTCCGGATCATTGTAATGCTCGGCTCAAAATAGCAAATGCCGTACAAAATTCGAGAAGGTAATTTCGGTTTGAAATCAAGTTGGGTAAATGGGAAAATCAACTTGGATTATGATTAACGTCGCGAAATACGTGCGGGCGCTATCTCTACTGGGCTATCCAAAAAGCCTACAGGGGTTTGCGAGGTACATTTCACATGTTTCAAGTATAGGATCATGTATTCCATGCTTTATTATAGTTGACGACATCGGCGTGAATTACGTGGAATCCTTGTTAAGTATATTTCCATAGGCAAGGGAAACTAAAATAATAGGAAGAGGAGTAAGGGCAATGGTGCGTTCCATGCTTGGTCTTCCCTTTGGGTGGCTTAAATGGCCCAAGGGGTCGTGCGCTAAATGGATTTTTGATTTTTGGATTAGTTTATTCTCGCATTCTTCTGGCCGTAATTGTACCGATAGGTTCTATGGTTCCTTTATTGGTTCTTTTGTTGGGCCATTCTGCCGTTTTTTAAATTTATCTCTCTCCAATGGTAGCTCCTTCTCAAGCTTGGGTATCCTCCTTTATGGCTTTATGTGGGAGGCGCAACAGATTAAGCTATTTCGACTTTTTATGTTCTTAAAATTGGACAACGTACATCTTTATTACGTTGATAGGCAGTAATTATTGGGGTACCCATTTTTTTTGGTTTATAGGACTAGATTTGGACTCTACTTATTAGTCTTTTCTTACTTATTGTCGAGATGTTAAAGGAATATGCCAAGGACAAGTTTAATACTACGACTTCATCCCTTTGGAACAATTGGAAGTCCCTTCTATCTTTGAAAACCTCTTGTAATGCGTTAGGAGATCGCGGCGGCATCCCCGCAGCCACGCTAGGGATAAGCCAAGGTGGCCCGACGCGAAGAGTAAACCCTAATAATGAAGAGATGCACAAGGAAAGTATGACAGCAAATCTATCTTTCAATCTTAGGACAAGCTCCATTTGGATAGGCTCAATCTTAAGGGGTTGCATCTATTAAACTCTTCCATAAAAATAACCCCACTGGAATGTAGAGGTTATAGTATGAATTTAATTTTTGAGCTGGGCTACATTATTGTCGTCTCTTCTTTCAATTGGTTCTTTTCTCTTTTCCCGGTTTTTTTCTTGCAACGGCCTAAGAATTCGTCGAACTCTGCTTCCTGAATAAGTCAGGTCATTATCAAGTAAGACTCCACCATACTCTTTTTTGTTTGAACTTACCTTACTTGTTTCCCATTTCTTCTATTGATCACTGTTTCATAGTAGTATTGTAATTTAAGTCTGCTCCTAAAAGGCAGACGATTAATAAATCTCTTTATAAAATTAGCCCTAAATTACTCAAATGTCAATAATTCAAAAGAATTAGATTTTTTAATCATTTAATGTAATGGGAAAACTTTATCATTCTTTAATCAAACCGAAGATATTATAAGTTTTTTAAATCATTAAAAAGGGATAGCGATGGCAAAATTGGAAGACGAGATTTCCATGCCGCAAATCACAAAAAGGAATTCTGATGCGCTCCCCTTCGCAGGTAAGGGACTTGTAAGGGAAGCAAAATCGAACCGCAACACAAAATTGGATATTACCCTAGCCAAGCCTAGGATATACCCAATTTCCTTTGGCCCAATTGGAGCTAAATTTTCCTTTGCAAGCCAATTCTTCGTGACTCAGGCCTGGCTGCAGGTTCATGCTTCGAAATCTCTATGTCATTGGTACAACATAGCGTCACCGGAAATCCGCGAATACGGCGCCTTTAAGTAGACCATATTGGAAATCTATATTCCAAATTGCTTCTAAATCGTAGATTTCAGATTGGTCGAAAAAAGAAGAGGTGCCATTTTCATCAGAACTAAATGTTCCTGGTCAAGCGACGCGTATCTTAAATGCCCTGACCTATAGGGACCCCCGAAAAAATTGCTTTTACAAAATGGGCAGAGTAGAAGAGTTTGCCGTAGGGAATGCCCTCTGCATAATTCTAACTTACTAGGGATGGTTACTTGCCATTTTATACTAATAGCGAATCTATGGTCGGCCTTAGGCATATTGAGCATATTCCACCCAACAGTTTTCGGGACCGCCAATAGGTGTAAGGTGTTTGCCAGCTACATCTACGCTGAGGAAAACAATATGGCGTGTTTTTTATTCACATCTACCAAGTTTTCGTTGAGGTAAAGGTATATAAGCCAGCGATGATGCGTTGATCGAACTTTGGTTTTCAAAAAAAGGATTTTTATCCAAATGGCCGTAATTCTTCAGAGGTGTTTCGATAGGTTTGAATTGACGCTTAATAGGGTTTAAGCTCGTGTATACAACCTATTGGCATTCCAGGTATACCAAAGGGAGGTATTGAACGATTTAGGGTATAAAGTTGAGGTACGCGATAGGAATCGGTTCGCCCAGGCTAATTTTGGTCTTGGGTACCTGCGTATTTAATGTTTGGGAGAAAAGCGAAGCAGTCTAGGGATGATCAAATCGGTTTTCAGGCCTCAGCCGCTAATACTGCAAGGCTGTGCCTTTACCACAGAGAGCTAGTTCTCATAGGCAAAATTGGCCTGTTATGCTTAATGTTCCCCTACCTTTAAAAAGGTTTCTGTGTTTGTATGTGAAGGATATTCCGGGCCCTGCAAAGCCGTTTGATTTGTGTTACGGCCTGTAATTGGGCCTTACAGACCTTTGGTGAGCGGGGAAAGTAATAGGTCGGCGTATAACGAGCAGTCCTGGTCTTGCTCGGTGTATCATTTTCATTGAACCAATATTGACATATTATGTTTTACCAAGGCGAAAGCCTATTACTGTTAACCTGGCGTTTCCGAATTATATTTCTGACCCACCCGAACAATATATAGGGTTCCCAACTTTTTTGGTTTAAAAACTCTTGTTTTTGAATAAATTTATGTGTTACTTTGTTGGTTTTGGCCGCTAACCTTCTATCGTTTCAATGGAGAAGTTGGGATACACCGAAATGGAATCAATGGTAGGCAATCATTGTTTTCTTAGGAGATTTCTTTTCAACCTTAGAAAGAGGTCGAACTTTTTGTTGTCTGCGATTGGTATCGCTTCAAAAATCAAAAATCTGGATTCAAAGTTATAAATACCCTTTGTTTTAAGTCGTGGTCTATTCGTTTCCCTTTCAATTTTCAATCAACTCCAAATCAAAACGATCCCTATCTTAATTCTGTTCCTCCAAACTTTTCAATTTCGCAGTAGATGGGCGCGATCATTTCGCAGTTCAATTTTTTCCAGCGTATATGGTTTTTGGCAATGATACAGTTTATATTAATGGCCGCGTGGTTTTTTTGTGTACTGTCTATTTCAGATGATACTTTGCTATAGAAAAACCGCGATTTGTCCAGTCTGTTAGCCATTAGTTGTTTTACTCGTGCGGTTACATCGGATAGATAAACTGGTTTCTTGCCCCGATCTTCTTATTAGCCACCGGTTTAAGAGCCAGGTCTTTTAAGTTGTGCTTGTAATGAAAATAGAGGCCCGGTCGCAATCCGCAAAAATCGGGAATTGGGGTTCCGGGTTAGTAGGGGTGTGCAATTTGCGTTACTTTTTTTGGGTGTTTTTTTCCTTATCTAACGAAATATAATTTTGAACAGTAAATACTAATGTTCGCCTTCAGGGATGTATTTACCACACTGCAGGATACATAAACACTAGATTAACAGGGGTTCACAGAGTCCGATATGGTTTTTGTTGTCATCAAACTTTATTGATTTTTGGTACTTCTTTGTCTTTTTCTTCAGCCGATTCGACTTCCTTTAAAGGATTGAACAACTGACTAAAATCTATTAAAATCCCTATATGGAAGATCAAGGCAACCCCAGTGACGATCAATTGTCCCATCAATGATGTTTCTCAGTACTCGTTTCTTTCTAAAAACCCTTAGTCTATAATCGGCATCTTGGTAAGCAAAATTACTCCTAGGCTTACGTACCGATAATGGGGGTTTTCCTCCTTGCCTGGTTGCGAACTGCCCTCAACATCAACTGCACTTCCGCAGTTACGATCAGCGGTCGTTGAGACAATTTTTTCTTGGGTTGATATATCGTTGGGGTAGTCTTGGGGCTTCACCTTGGTAATCGGTAAAACTGTTCCCCAAAATCAAAATCCACCTCCACCCTAGCCTGTCCAAAAAATCCTGTCCGAAAAAAGCGTTTTAGTTCCAGATAATACTGTTGTTTACATTATCCCTAGCTCCCATGGCCGTAGTAAACTCCAAATATTCGTCACTTCCGGAATCGGTAGAAACGATTAAGTCAACAAGGAAAATCCTGTTTGTTCAACTCCAGTCTCTTGTGGTTCAATTGTTGTAACCTTCCGTAGACGACTCCAAGGATCCCTGTTCATCTTCTGGCATATCCAGTCCAAAGACAATTTTGGTTCCCAAGAGTCCCATCTACATTAAGATAGACCAAAAGGTAGGATTTCGTAATTACCGTTAGGCTATTATCTTTCTTCGCTGGAACCAGACGCTCGACAATTAGCGGTGAGGCAGAAAGTTTCTACCTACTAAGTAGCGGTAAACGTCCAATTTGCATCCGTAGGGTCCTCCCTGCCAGTATGGTCTATTAGGGTAATTAGGAACTTCTTTCACCAGGTTGTAAGATTGGTCCTCGTTGTCGCGGAACTTAGTTCATATTCCTGTAAGTTGGATCCTATCCATTGGTTCCATATAAGATTTAGGGAAGCATCGCCTGAAACTTTTAAGGTTATCACTGTACGTTCATCAATAATAATATTAAAATTGGACATCATGCGGCGATCTCCAAAATGCTTTAACAATCAAAAGCCCTGAAAAAAGGCCTGGTCCTTCCTTGTCATTTCTGGTGAGTATGGCATCTGATGCGCTCACGGTTAACAAAATGGACATACCCATGCGTCTTCAACATCCAATTGCGACTTCTGGGCTACGTAGGTTACGGAGGTACCTCACGCACACGAATTTTCCCCGTTTATTATAGGAAGTTTCAATCGCCTTTACGGTAAGGTCAACATCAAAACTAGTCCTTTCCAAAAAACAACTCGTTATCTTTCTCGGTAGAGTTTAAAAATTGAAATTGGTTTGCGTTCAGGCTTAGGTCGCTTTGGATTCAAGAGTTCTTTTTGAATCAATTGAACCATCCAATGTGAAATGCTGCTATTTGGCGTCGTAATTTTTGAAAATTGTTCAAATAAAGGCCAGCGGTTAATCATTCGTAATGTCTCCTTCGAAATCTTCAAGACCGAATTCAAGCTGCCACATTAAATCAGTTTCGTTAAAATTAATGGTTCCTGTATATTCTGGTGAATGTGGTGGTTGCCGGAAACATCTATTTTTCCAGAAAGAAGCCAGGGTTAATTTTTTAACATCCAAAGGAAAATCCTCAATAACTTAAGGTCATTTATTTAGGTCCAGATCAAGGTTCAGATTGGCACCGTTTTGCAGCTGCATAATCCCCATTTTTAAGATCTATGGTCAGCCACCACCTTTAGCTTGAAGATTTAAAATCATAGGGTATCACTGTTCTGGCTAGACAGCCTTTAAGGTTTAAGTTACCTAAGGGTGTTGCTTACCTCTAAACCGTTAATTTCATATCGGCAAGAATTCAGTTGCCCGTAGGGATTTCAATAATAGATTCCATTTACATTCCGGGCCAAGGGAGTATCCGGGTTTATAGACTTAAAAAATGTTTTGTAATTTAAATTGATCGAACTTAAAGGGCAAGATGTTTTTCTTTTGAAATTTGAAGGCGGTAGTATAAAAAAAATTGGGGGAAAAAAAAGAAAAGAAGGTTTTTTTTTTTTTTTGTTTTGTGCATTTCTTGGATAAATTTACGTTCTTAACTCCTATATGGTTGGGAGCGAAAGATATCTGATTGTCTTCAGGATACCATTCTTCTTATTGAATAAAAGTTCTTCAGGGCTTATTTGAAGCCAGGTGTGTTTCTTGGCGAGAATCATTTTTGAAAGGCTATGTGCATTACTTTTTCCTTGGTCGTCCAAGAATTGAATCCAATAGTAATTCCCTGTTAATTTAAAGTGCGGCCCTTCCAAATTTGTTTTTTTTAATATGCCAGGATCTGCCATTAGGTTTTAGGCGGCGGTAAGTTTAGGTTGGTGGAATCCGCAATTATTGAACGATTTAGACTGTCCAATGTACACTCTTGTATCTGGCGGAGGAAATTTAATTGGGCATTTAGTTTGCCATGGTGGCGGCATCAATTTGTCTCTTACATTAATGGATCCATTGCTCAAAGTCCTTTAAGGAAGATTCCGTAACAGGGCATTGGGATAATTTTTAAATCCATTTTCAAGTTTTACCGAATCGGGAGGGGGAAGGTTCCATCAAGGTATCCACAGGTAACTTTTGAATTGGTTTGGTAATAGCGTATTGATGCTTGCAGGGGAGCGTTTCGATTTTAAACCTGCCATTTTAGAAAATGCTTTTTGATGCGTAACATCTGTAACTAATTGTATCGATTTGGATTTATTTGCATACGTCCCATTTGGTTTGCTGATCGTCATAAACTGCTATGCCATTGTTTATCTGGACATTCAATCATAGTTTTTTCATGTTCCCGTAAAATCTGCTTCCAAATCCAGTCCTGTCTTAAAATGTTTTCCCTGGTGACAACCAAGCGCCTGTCGCATCGGCCCCGAATACATTTAGGTTTAGACGAATTTTGAAGAGTAGATCCAGGGTCAAAGAAGGTGGTTGGGCCGTAAATTCAGGTTCGTATCCTTAAAATTAAGTCAATGTCGCCTTCTCCGTTTTTTGATCTTCCGTTTGAACTCCAGATTTGAAAGTCATAGTTGTTAAGTTTTAATTGCGTAAATCGGATTCAAATTGAGCATTTAGAGTATTAATTACTATTTCCACTGCCAGAAGGCCTTAATATTAAAGGTCACGGGTCCGAATTGTTTCTTTTTCAAACAACTTTTCCTAATTGCAGGCTATCCCACTTAAGATTCCGTTCGAAGGTGTTTTTGATTTAACTTGCGGTATTTTCCCTTAAGTTGAGCGTACCTTCCGGGATTTCAAGAGGGCTTCCTCCGCGATATTTTTTAGGTTACCTTGGGTTTTGCCTGCAGCATTATGGCTCGGAACTGCAATGTTCAAGATCCTTCGAACAAATTGAGCCTCTGCCCGGATGGAAAGTTGCTTATGTTTTGGGAAACAAGGAAAGTGAATCGGTTCCATAAAGCTGGGATATACGTCCCTCGGCCTACCAAGAACTGCCCTGCCCAGTCAATTGTAGATTGTGGATCCAAATCGTCAAGTGTGCCTGTAGCTCTAATTTTCCTGTAAGCGGATGTTTAGTGGACAGCAAAATTTGCACTACTTAAATCCGGTTTAAAAGAAAAGGGGCAATGCCTGCAGCGCAGATGTAGCAAGGCATTTTGGTAGGTCAACTTTGGTTCTTTCGGGGGAAATTGGATAAACCTCTTTTTATAGATGGATAGTCCCATTTTTAAGATCTTACCGTAAGCCAACTTGAGTTGGTCTTTATTCCAATCCGAAAATGGTTTGTCCGAACTGTCGTCCAATTTGGCCTTAAAACTAGATTGTGAAAGTGAACCACTTTTTCAATAAAGGAAATTGATCTAAAGCTCAAGCTGGTATTTTTTGGTCGGTAGTTTATGTCGTTGGCCTTTAGGCTAAGATGCGATAGGAAAATATCGTTAGGGGTTGAACTGATCTACGTTTTTTGCTTTATTGATGGAGCGGTATTGGAAAGAGTTATTTTTCGAAGGCGTGATATTGTCCGCCTTAATAAATTCAGGCCGGAAAAATCATATTTCCGGAATTGTCCCAATAGCATGCCTTAGGGCTGCATGGCTTTTTTGAAATGATGGATTATATCTGGTTTTTAGAAATTTCTCCTATTTACACTTCATTCTTTGGCTAATCAGCTTTCGAACTGTATTCAAAAATCGCCAAGGCTGCAATTGGCAAGTACGCCATCTGGAATAGAATTGTAATTTGCCGTACATTTTTCAGTTTTAGATTTTTGAAGCAACCAGAATGCGTAGCGGCGGTTTGTGCGTTATCTGAGGGACAACATTTGGTTTGCTTGTAAGTGGATGTTGGTATCCGAAAGTTCAAGATCTTCTAGGTTGAAGTGAATGGTCTCCAAGTCCGGTATTGGCAATTAAATATGTAATTGGCTCCCTAACATACAAGCGCTGGCTTTCCAGGCCCAGAAGTGCGTCATTATAATCGATTTTAAAGTCGGAAAAATTAGCTTCCCAATATTAATTTCAAGGGTCTCCTCTTGGGGTTGGGGGCGTTGTATCATTGGTAGTAAAGCATCCAAATATAAATCGAAATTAAAGCTACCTGAATTCACACTTTAGTAATGTATGCCTTAGCATTACATTCAGATGATTTAGTTTAATTCGTTGTGGACAGTAAGGAGGAAAGGGGTATGTTGGTTCAAATGTTAGATACAGTAGGTATCCTTTTTTGTCCCCAAGTAAGGCCTTCTAAAAGCATTCCCGAAAAAGTGATAAAAGCGGTCTATCAACATTAGTATTGGGTCTTATTAGTATTATAGGCGGTGGCTTGGAAACAATAATAATTTTGCCCAGGGGCTTCTAACGAAGAAGTACAAAACAACATAACAGTAAGAAACCAAAAAAACTTTGGCAATGGCCGCGAAGTAAATCGATATTTTAAAATTGGTCTTTTCATATAATAATCAGCCAAAGATATGCATTATTGCAATATTAAATGAGCCTTTATCAATCTTAAACTAACTAATAAAATATAATTAAATGGATTACAAGGGAGTTTAAGCCAAATATCTTTGGCAACTATGAGGGTGAATTATGTTTCTAATTTTAAGGCTTTCCCAAGTCATGGCAAATAATGTTTTTTGGCTTGGTTACCATGGAAAATGGAAAACATAAAGCAAATTATCTTTGTAGAAAAGACCATGGCCACTAACCCAATCAGTATTAACTTTAATCAAATTTTTAAATTTCCTTTGTCTTTGCGTTATAGGTTGTTTTTTGATAACTTTTTTTCCAAGTTCAGAAATCTCAACATAGCTGGATTTAACTGATGGGTTCTGCGATCAATAATTACGATTTTGGGGTTGAATTTTAGAGAATTATCTAATTCTTGTGATTTCTCAATAGGAGATTTTGAAATGCGTCCGATGTTTTGCCATCCAGTTTCCGTTCAGTGCGGGCGTCGAAATTATTAAAAGTTGTTTCTTTTCTTTGCCTCGTGGGGCAATGCCTGAGGTATGGCATTTAAGTTGAAAAAATAGAAACAAATTCGCTGGAAAAATATGAAATTGGAAATTGGGATGCAAAGAAAGGAGCCTTTGCTGAATAAGGGTTAAAATAGTGTTGCAAAAAATAATTAATAAAGGTGTAGAAAATATGTGCATCAGGATTTTTTTGCGTTGTTGGACGATAAAAGCAGTTTGATGGATGACGTTGGGGCAATGAGTAAAGATAGCGGGTAAGAAATATCAGGATTTTGGGAGAATGATCTGGCGGTAAACGCAGAAAAGCTTCGTTTTTGTGTCCTCAAGAGTAAATTCCGTGCTGTGGGCGCATTACAAAAGGGTCATTATTGAACAAATGATTATTCCTAACCCGTTACTTTTCTTGTTAAGTTGCATTATACCCATTGGCTGTAACGGTAATTCTTGTTTTGGGTGGACTTTATCCCTAGGTACGGAAGGGGCTGAGAAAATCTATGATTTCTTGTGCGCCATGAAACATTACAAAACGTGAGAAAGTAAAACAACCTGACTAAGATGATTATTTGTTGTTGGAAAAGGAAAAAATAAAAGTGGCCATTATTATAACGATTTTATTCTTCCATGAATTGTCTCATAGCCCTAGGAACGTTGTCACAACCTATATGGACCCAGGTAAGGTTGTTTCCATCTTGCCTAGTGGCACTGTTAGGCGTTTACGGATAATGTGGCGCTGATAGTTCGATGGATGATTAGGCCTAAACTTATTGCACTTAATGGAGACAGCGAGTATAATCCGATTTTATTGGCAAGTTTCTGGTAGCTGACTACGGTGTATTAAAGTTTAATCGTAATTGGTACATAGCCTTGGTTTTGGTAGCGGGGTATTTTTTTGTGCATAACCTGGAATGGCTTACTAACACCCCAAACATCGATTGGCTTCAAGAATACGGCCTTTTAGCCAGAGTTTATTGCCGGTTTTGGGTGATCGGTTGTTCTGTGTTATTGGTGTTGATTGCGGCCGTCAAAAAGATTTGGAAGGCTTTGGGCCAGGAAGGGAATGGGGCGGAACTCGAATGATTCTTCAATTAATATTAGTATGTCTGGCTTGAATGAGGTGGGTAGCTTAAAATAATTTGGGATTAATATTGACTTAGAATCTTATTACTACCCTTATCTAGAGGTCATTGGAATCCATGAAAAGATTGAATTGTCAAAGATTCATATACGCTGCTTTGGTGATAACATTATCATCCGAGGAATAACATCCGATGCCCGCCATCCGGAATTCCCAAAGCGAGCTCTAACATAGGTCTCCATATCATAAAGTTGGATAACCTAGACATGGTTAATGATATGTAGGTCTGTAATGGTTTCCGAGATTGATCGATATATTTCGAATTAAGCATCTTAAAAGATTAAACCACCCAAATTGCCACTTTTCAGTTTCTGATATTCTGAATATGGCCCTAATTCTGGCCATTCCGATTTGGGCCATTGTAGGAAGGTTATAAACGAGAATTGGTGCAAAGCGTTGCATTGGATTTGGTACTTATGTGATAAGGTAATTCCGGTTTTTTTGCCTTTTTAAAGTGTGGAGTAAACCTTGGACGGGACGAAAGTGCGTTGTTCGCTGCGAAAACGAAAGGTAATTTTAGCATCCTTTTAATTCCGGATCGTAGGAAAGAGCGTCATATTGCGCCCTTTTTTAGATGGAATAAAAGCGCTTGTTGTTCAAATTTCGAATATTGATGAAATCAATTTCTTTGAATTAACTGTTTCTTGGAACTTTGCGACTCTCCGATCCATAACGGATAAGCAGAATAGCTTAAAACAAAGCGTAATGAACAGGTTGGTAGTATTCATTGACCAACCACTATTTTTTTTTAAGGAAAACGGTACTGGAAAGCGAAGGGTAGCGGGTCCAGTCCTGAGCGACGTTCCCCGCTGGTATAACGTTATTTCCCTTCCAAATACCGCTGTTATTATGCAATTAAGGAAGAAGTGTTTTTTATGGGTAGACTAACCAACTCTAACCATTGGCTGGAGGACAAGAGTGGTAGTTGTCAGTGGTGGCTTTGGGTCGTTCAAGATTCCCATCTTCGATAAAGTTTCCACGCTCTAGAAGTGCGCACCGCGAACTATTTTTCCTTTCGTAAGCGATAAATGTTTTCCGTAACGCCATAGAGCCTCCAAAAACCTCCACATCTTCATGGTCGTTTTCATCACTAAAGTCCTGGCGGTCCGTGAGGTTGCCGCCTAAACGAAGAAAAGAGACGAAGTTTTCGAAATAATCGCGCTCAAGATTTATTGTTGGGAATAAGTTCCTGCCGGATACACTTGGAAACGTTATCCTATGGTTCTCATTCTTTAGGATACTTTCTTTTTGTGTTCTCTGTGCATAGGTTAAAGAAACAAAGCAGTGAATATTAAATACGACAGTACGTAAAAAGTGGTTGCTCCCATTTTATATCATTTAATTTTAGCCTCCAAGTTTACTATTGGCCCTAAGCATGGCCGTGCCATCTTAATAACTCAGGTAACTGTCCTTTTTTGACTTGTTGATACGGCTATTTTGATAAAGTCAGTTTCCAATGCCTGATGATGTTCTTTCCAATGCAAAAAAAAAGGGAAATGTTGGGGTCATAATATGGGTTGGTTCTACGGCACCGTTGATTTCTATAAGTGCTGAATTTTTTCCATTGATAATTCTTCAAAGAGGAAAATGAACACATCCAAGTCGGCCCGTAAAAATCCCGGAACTGAGACAAAATGGAATCGATTTTTGTTGCAACAGTTTTTCAACTTAGATTTATCAAGTCATCAAAAAAGTTTGCGCCTTGTATGGCTTCCATAGGGGCTAGAATAAATTTTTGCTTTGCCAAGATGGAAATTCAGGGTATTGCATATTTTTTTTTTCAAGGGAGGCCAGTTTGGGAAATAGTCCTAGGGTTTTGTTTTTTATTAACTTGGTAGAATAGAATCCTGCCCATTTCCGATAACAGATAAATTCTTTGGATACAATTCCTGTAATCGCGACCATTTTCTCAGTAGGAGGGTACATAGAATAGCCATACTTCCTTTGGATACTCATTAGCTCTTGAATCAAAAAATCGGTGCCCGAAATTCGGTTTGTATATATAGATTGAAGTCTATCCATATCTTCAATATTATATCCCCGAAATGCCTTCATGCCAATATCCCGGTGTAGCGATCAAAGGAAAACGGATGTCTAAACGCACAAGGGTCTCCAGAATCATTTTATAGGCATGTTTGTTATGAGTATGGTTTTTGGAATGTAGCTGGGATGGGTATCCAGAATATATATTTTCTTTTTTCGATCATGGGCCATACTCCATTCTTAATGGAAGGATTTGCCGGCACTAAAAAGAAGAAGCTCGCCTTAATCGCAAAGTAACATCGCGGACAGGGAAAATGGGGCATAGATTGTTTTCATATCCCAATATTCAAGTGCAATTAATTTCTGGACGTCTTTCAGGTTTAAATTGGTTCATAATAGTGCCTTTAGTTATAGAGTTAAGCACTGGTGCGGGATTTGGTTTTAAAGCATTAGCAATCGAAAATGGGTAAAATCGCATTCATCTTTTTTTTATGAGCTTGCGTGATGCTGCACAAGTTATGGTATCCGTTATTCTATGATTACAAATCCGTTTTCAAAAATCGTCATTGTTTTATTCAAAGGAAAATCGACGATGCTATTTCATTGAGCCATTCGTTTATTTTTTCAGAAATTCTCGAATAATTGCTCACGTTCTAGACGACTCTTCGTTATATAGGGTATACCGAGGAGCAATGTTAATTTCCATTTGGTTTGAGTTTCCTTTTTCGCTGTTTTGGTCGAACATCCCACCTAAATTCTACATTGGCGGCATTAAAAATATCACAGCGTAAAGTTTCTATTCGATAAGATTCATCTTGGCGAACTGAAGTTTCGGGTGCTTCCTCGCATGATTTTTAGCAAATCTAAGGCCCACTGCTTATAGCATAACCTTTCCTTGGGAATATGTTTTTGAAAGCCCCATTGAGCAAACAGGGCAACACATCTTCCTGACTGGCAACCCAAGTGCATTTGCCCTTGGGATCCTTTGGATAGATAACTTTGTAGTTATTTATACGTTCTT
>Ga0163217_1108733_pt1 | contig 15700 bp, 12 predicted proteins | sample SynspAceP_FD_185933 | JGI IMG/M metagenome (GOLD analysis project Ga0163217, IMG submission 185933) | Saline lake microbial communities from Ace Lake in Antarctica - Synechococcus sp. Ace-P (PacBio error correction) | ecosystem: Environmental > Aquatic > Non-marine Saline and Alkaline > Saline ...
AGAAGAGAATCGTAGCCTGCCCAAGACTAAAGCAAACGTGCAAGCCCACACCCTCGCCGGCAAAAAATGCCCAAGCAAAATATTTTTACCGATAATTGAAACAAGGTAGTTGCGACAGTGAATTTCCTTGCAATGCTGGGGCCCGCAAAATCAATTTGGGCACTAATAAAAGAGGCAGCCCGCTGACACTAATCACGGGGAAAGAAACCGGAGGGACAAAAGTTTGCCCGGCATTCCGTATCCCCCGCACTAGCTTTTTGCCCCCCCCGGGCAAGCAGGACGTTGAATGGCAAGTAACAGTTCGAACCCTCCCCCGGCGAGCGGGAAAATTGCGGGGCGCCTTTTTGGCGTGGTCCCGCGGGCTCAATAATATCCTTCCCATCAATATTTGGGCTGGCCTAATGCAAAAGTCCATCCAAAGGGAATGGCCTACAGAATCGTTTGCCCCTTGTCGCAATTTTTTGCCTGAGCACAATCTTTACCTTTGTTTGTTTGAATAATTCGCGTCGCCGAGCTGGTATGTGCGTAAGCGAATGGCGTATGCCGTCGCGAGTCCCAGCTTTAATCGAATTCGCAGTGCGCCGCCGTTCGAACCGGCTGCGGTTTAGAATCGCGCTGTTCTAACCACCTGTGCTGGTTCTTGTCGCCTAATTTAGGCGCGGTTTTCGAAGGCACCGTTCGACCCCTGACACGCCTGATGCTGCGATCGGGTGAAACGCATTGGCGGATCGCCTGGAATTTCCCGTTTCGCCTGTGCGCTTAATGGTATTAATGATCCCGAGAAAAAGCCGGAAAAGCCGGTGCTTTACCTGATCTCGATCACCGCCGGTTGCCTATTTGTGTCGCTGCTGTCCCCATCCGCCACCTTGTGTGCTGCTGCCTGGTTTTTCATCATTGGCCCCGGGCAGCGTTCGTTCATGTTGTGTCAACCTTGCCATGTTCGATTCGCCATCAAACTGGCGCCGACGTCGGAAGCGGCTGAAACCGCGTGATAGCCAATATCATCTGAATCCTTGCTTTTTTTGCTGCCCGCTTGCGTATTTCCTGCGCTGGTAAGGCGGTGTCGCTTCTTTTTTCACAGCCCGATTGGTCGTGAACGGACCCGCAAACTTTGATCTGGATGGTGCCGCATGGGGCCTTTTTCCGGCAAGGTCCTGTTTGATGCGGGGCATTGCCCCCACTTGTCCGAGCGTTGTGGCGCAGATGATCCACGTGCAGCGCAATGCGCGGAATACGCCGCCGCTGCGGCAAGGGGTTTGTTGCCGTCTGATTTCGCGCCTGCTGGCCGGAGCAAAGGTCAGCGCACAGACATTCCATCGCCCACCTTGCCCGCGCCTTAAGGCGCAAAGGCCCCGGCCTGTTGCTGCGCGATCTGGGCCGGGCGGACAATCAGATTGATGCGGTTGCCGGCATTGTGCGCAGGTTGCACTCCGACATTTTGCTTTTTAACCGTATTCCGATTACGACCGGGACGGCTTGCCGAATGCAAGGCCTTTGCGGACCGAGATGGGTTTGCCGCATAGCTTTTTGCATTGGCCGAACGCGGCATCGCCGACCGATCTTGATTCTGGACGGCAAGGCCGTTTGGCGAGCGCGCGATGCGCAGGGTACGCCATTTCAACTACGCGGATAGCGGCAATGCTTTTTGCTGTCCGCGTGGCCGATTAATGCGGATGCCGTACAGGATTGTCCACCACGCGTGGTCTCGAATCTGCCCTTGCGACGCTGCCGAAACGGTCCGCGTGGACCGATGAAATCCGCAAACATTCAGCGCCTGTCCACGACGGGCAGATTGAGGGTCGTGCCAGTTGCAAGAACGGCCGGATGGTCCGTCAGCCTGTAAATGGCATTCTCCGCGCAAACGGCCGCCGGTGTTTTACGGCCAGAGGATCGCAATGGTTTGCAGCAAATCGGTATGAGCTGCCTGCTGTGGCGCATGCGCTGGACGTGGATTTCGGCCGCTTTCCGCCGGCAGGATTATGTCGTTGCGGGCAATGCCCTAACCTTGACCCCATGGACGGCGATGGATTGCGGGGTGCGAATGGCCGGCGATGCTGACTGATCCGCGCCGTGACTGACCGCCCTGCCCGTCATTGGTTCTTGTTCGTTTCCCCGCAGCAGCGGCGGCTTGCGGCGGCTACGCCGAACAACCGCGATCCGGCGCTGGTATAACTGCCGATTGGCCAGACGGGCGCTGCCGGGGTGTAATTTTGCGGGTAAGCTATGTGCGCCCTGGCAGCGACCATGGGGAACTGTGACCGTGGTATCGGGCGGTGTTTTTGGCCCCGCCGAATGGACCCACGAAATGCAAGTATAGCAGAGGCCCCGCTGGCCTCCGCACCGCCTGGGTCTGGGTCGACCTGCGCCGATAGGGTGCGGCTTGAAACGCACCGCCCTTGGCGTTACGCGGTGTCAACCCGTTTGCCAGCCAAGTGACGTATCCCTCATGTCGAAGTCCAGACCCTCTTGATCCTCGCCGGCGACGCGCATCCGGCCCCTGAAAGTCATGAAACGAAGTGTGAAGCGCATCATCACCTGGTATGGTGACAAGCGCGACAATGCCTTTTGATATCTCAGAAGAAACCCGTCGTCGGCGGCTGCGCCTATGACAAGCACTTGCAACGCCGCTGCAACGACCGACACCATTGGCGAAGGCGCAAGGAAGGTCGACGCAAGTGCTGTTGGCGCTGTTGGCGGCCCCAAGGTACGACGATCTGGATTTCAGGCGTAAAGCAGAGCGTGGCCTGTTTGCGTCTGCGCAAGGAAATGGGACCTGTTTTTCCAAACCTGCGTCCGCCGCGCTTAGTGCTTTGACGCGCTGGCGGACTTTTCGTCGCTGAAAGCGCGACTATCGTGGCCGGCTTGTATATCTGATCGTCGCGCGAAACTGACCTCTGGCGTTTTGTTTCGGCGAACCGCGCGGTAATCACATCGAGGTAACTGAGCGCGTGCAATCAACACCCAGCGCTAGCACCGAGTCCGAGATAGCCCGCGTTGCACGGTCCGGCGTTTGAGCTGGCACGGTCGGTGCAGCACTCGGTGTAGCTTCGGATTGAAAAGGCCAAAGCGGTGATGGAATCCGCGTGCTGTGGCGGCAGTCGTGGACCGAGATTCCACAGAAAAGGAATACGCGGACGTCAACTGTCGCACATGTATGCGACAACGTGGCGCGATGTCAGCTGGTGCGAACCCAAGCAGTTCCGACGTCGAGTCCGTGACCGACAACCTGTTTGGCGACTTTGTCTGATCCGACCGCTGCATGCAATAGCTGACGGCTCTCTGGGGGATGCCTTGCCATCCGCCGTCGCTGGGTCCCTGCCGATTGCGCGAATGGTCGCCCCGAAAGCGCTGTACGGAGCCGGTTACACGGTGCTGCCTCCCGACAATCACAGGTCAAGGGCCAAAGCGAAACCCGAATCGCCTGCATTCCTAAGCTTTTCCATGCGCTGGCGTTACAGCTTTGACGCTGGCGCAGAAGCCGGATCGTCTGGAGCGGGGTAGAGCGAGGTGCTGGCTTGACGGTGCCCCGCACTCGCTGGATTGCTGGGGCCAAGAGGGCGGTTCGCCCATCAGCACCTCACGCAAATGGGAGTATGCAATTTTTGGCGCCCTTGACGCCAAGCGCTGGTAATTTAGCGCCTGAATAAACGGCAGGGCGGGCAAAGATCGCGGCCCTGCTTTAAGGCCTCTTGATCCTTATTCTGCGGTGCAGGGGTCGACCACGGTTGCCCGGTTTCAGGATATTGCAGCCGAACAAGGACTCTACCCATGTCATCTAAACGCCCCGCGCGCCCTGCTCGCCCCTGCTTGCATTTGGTATTTTTCCCGCGACGCACGCGTCTTTTATTAAGGTGCTGGGCGGCAGCTTTATTCCCCGATCCAGATCGTGGTTCTTTTCCGTCTTGCTGGCGTTTCCCCCTAGCGCCGGTATCACTGATGACGAAACGCGACGCCTGGGCAACGCTGCTGCCGAAGCATCCGTGGTGGATGGCTGGTTGCGGCACGCCTGGCGGCTGTTTGTGACCGGGGTTTCTGCGCAGTTTTTATCCGCCCTTACCGTGCTGCCCCGCTGGCGCAGGTTTAACGCGATCTTATTCGCTGTCCCTTTTGCCCTGATCAGATCTTGGCCGTGGCCCGACCGTGTTTGGGCGAAACCTGTGCGTCTGCGCAGCGGGCTGGCCGGTTATCGTGGACTTTGTGTTGGGCGTTTTGGTCGTGCCTGCGGCCCGGCCAGCACCAGCTACGAAGCTCGGTCATGCGGCGGCGACTGGTGTCGGCAATTGTGATCGCGGTGGTCGATTATCGTTGCGCAAGATTGGCGCGGATGAACGACTGTCGTCCTGGATGTCCTGTTCCGAATGCTGGGCAAACTTTGTCGTCATGGGCATCGCGCTGGTGTTCGTTTAGGGGTCGGTGGGCCTACCGAGCCAATGCGGATTGGCATATCGGGATGCTGGCGGTGACTTTCTGTGCTTTGCTTGTATCGCGGCACTGCTTGTGAATCGCGCCTATAAATCCGCAGGCGGTGATTGTCGGCAATGCAATACAGTCAGATCCCAGGGCCAAACGGCCTAACTGGGCATGTTGTTTCTTGGGCGAAAACGCTTGACGTGCCACAGTGGGCTGGGCGCAGCATCCATCATCGCCTCTGGCTGTAATATCGTGCTGCGAGAGAGCCGGTCGACCAGAAAGCGGCAACACCGGTACGCGCACAACAGCGGCTAGTTCGTAGACGGGGACGTTCCCTGCGCCCCCGGTCCCAAGAGATATGGACAAGAACCCGGAGCAGAACGCGATCGTTGCCGCAATCGCTGCACCTTCTTGCTGCGCCCGGCCGCAAACCTGCGCGGGCGCTGCACGGGACCGCGTCCGCCAGTGGCAGAACTACGCAGAAAAGACAAAGGCGAATAGTTACTTGCAAACGCTTTAGCCAGGTTACTGACACCCGCCCTAGGTCGGGCCGCTGTAGCGCAAGCCTGGTAGCGCACACTGCCAGCCTTCGGGAGCCAGGGGGTTCAGAGTTTCGAATCCTCTCAGCCCCGACCATGTAATCCACCTGATTGTTAAACATAAAATTCCATTGTCGGCCACGGTGCCAGCGTATAAATGCCTCTGGAGAGAAAACGAACAGGAACGTAATTCCCTGTTTGGTTTGCCCAAACCCCCTGAAAAACTCTGACATTGATACACAAGTGCCATTTGAACCTGGCACTTCAAAAAACGAACAGCTGATCTTGTCGGCCCCTGGAGTGTGATTCGGGAAGGGGGCGATGAGCATTCATCCACAGAGTTTTTCTCACCCCACGCCGCAGCCGATCTGAGTCGTGGAGAAATCGATGAATGCTCAGTAAGAAGAAGGAAATTCCGCACCTGAGTGGTGACGGATGATGTCCACGCTTCATGAAGTAACAATGATGAAGAATTGCGGCGTTGAGAAATCAAACCAATGACTGATGCGATGCAGGTCCTGCTACGCGTACAGTTGCGAACCCTCCGCATAAACTCCTTATGCGGCCGCCCGCTATCCTCAGGGAAGCTAAATGCCCCACCGGAACATGCTGTCGCGTCCCCGCGAATGCAAGGTCGAGCAGCACTAGTAAACAACCCGGCTTTCGGCAAAAGTTCGACAGCTTTTTTGTGCGACAATACTCGTCAAATCCCGGCGAACAAAGCCCACGTTAGACGGATTAAACAAACGATGATCCTGAGTTGCCCCGCAAGGTAAGAATGGCGGCCGATAAAACGAACCCAAAACAGCAATAAGTGGTTATAGCCCTCTTTTTCTACTGCGCTAGGACCGGAGATGAATATACGTCGTTTCCGCGGCTGGCCAAATACAAGGTGTTTCGCCCCAACCACGATCCGAACCCGCTATCACAAGAGGTGTCGGAATAATGAAATCATTTGAAGGGAAACGGCATAAAACCGAAGCTAGGGCCCCAGAGTCCGGAAAGGCAAACGAACTTTCAATTCCCGCGCGGAATCCCGCGCGGTCAGCAGAAGTTTTTCCTGCCGCCGAAAACAACCATATCACTGCCTAAATATTGCGCCATTCCGCGTGAGGTTGACGGGGTCTGAGTAACTTTATTGCGACCACCCGCAAGAATCGCGCCCACTCCTGGATGAACTCACCAGCTTAGCACCTCGAGAAAGACCTACATGTTGCGAGAGAACATGCGCAAATTTATGGCTGGTAAACTTCCTCGAGGTGTGGAAAGGGGAAGGTTTACAAAGGCCCCCCCCCCCCCCCCGTACATTTTATTCCACCATACTCCGAACCGCAAATCAAAGCCAAGACATGGATCCGCCAAATCGATCCAGATTTTATGTTGCCAAACTCTATTGAGGATAGTTCTTAAACGGAGCGCCTATAATGAGTGTGGTCGCCTGGATTGTTCCCGCGGGAACACTTACTAACGACATTTTAGTAATTGCCCCGACCAAATTGGTCCGGTTGGCCGATTTAACGATTTTCTCAACGTGGGAATCCGTACCACGACTTCTAGAGGTACATTAGATTTGCAAATATGTCGGTGATAGACGAATGAGCGTACTGCCATTAACTGCACAACAAAATTATAGCAAAAATTTGCTCATCTTTTGCTTCCTTGGTGCTGCAGTTTGGGGTAAAATCTATTAGAGTCCAAGACGTTTTCCCGATCCCCTTCAGAGCAAGAGGATCGAAGATGACCAAAAGATAGCCCTCAAACCGACTTCTGACACCGCTGGCAGAAAGACTTTGCGTCCCTGCAACTAGAGGAACCCCGCCGTTTTCACCAGCTAACCAGTGGGTGCAAGTTCTCTATGCAGAAGCGCCATTCCGTAGGGGACACCTGTTACGCTGCGCGCCAACCGGACGGTTTTGCTTGAGGTCAAAAGGGAAACACCAGTGTTTCCCGACCCTAAATGCCCATCAGCCGCCGCAAGTATGGTCTGGGTGACATTCAACGGTGGGATCACCGCCCGCCTGTCAGCTCAGCGCAAAGGTACGAGCGTGCATCTGGGGGGCGAAGAAGTTGTGACGTTGACTATCTGATACTCGACGCTATTGTGGCCTACCTCGCCGGCTCGCGAGATCCAGCCGGCGAAGCAACTGACTCAGCTGCTATGATGATACGTAGAACGTTGTGCGCGCAGGCGTTGCGTCGAGTATGCGCGTCAATCACATGCCACGTTTTCATGATGAAGCAACCGACCGCCTGCCGCCAGATCGGCTGGCTGTCCTCCCTCTCGACCGCAAAGCATTAGCATATGAATTTGGTAGGAACTGCGGCGTTGCGCCAGTTTGCACCTTCGACTCGCAGGGTGATCGGATTTATGGCTTTGAGACGCTGCAGAATTGGGTGTGCTCCCACGTTGCTTGGCTACTTGCGCACGGAGAACTTCACCAAAACGGTAAGTATGCCCGCCGTTTGTCGCGCTTTGTCCTAGAGAATGATATGGTTACACCCCGTAATCTTCGAATGATTGTACCACCGGTTTGAAACTCCGAATTCGAGTTGTCCCGTCATGGGGCCCCATATGAACCATGTAGCACTCTGCCCCGAACGAAGCCGGCCGCTGGGTCGACTGCTTAGAAAGGAAGCAGGCATGGTGGGTTTGGTCAAATGAGTTCCTACCCCGGTCAAATCGGTGCAAGTAGCTTGGCGAGTTGCTGTTCGTTTGGAGGACAGTGCCCTCAGCGCGACGCGGTGGCCGGTTCGTTGGGTGCTTAGCCTAAGTGACAGGTGGGAACGCGAAATGTCAACTTGACACAACGAAGCGGCTGCCGTCGGTCTAGAGGCCTTACAGACAGCGAGCACCCACACTGAATACAATCTCGAGCAAAAGATCGTGACGGAAGGCCGGTTAATGATCATTGTCTTAACTCGGCATAAATCCTTTCTTAGCGGGACCACAGAGGCCCAAAATGGCCACCACGATAAACAGCAAAAGAAGCGTTCCAGAGCATTTCATCCGCGAAAGTCTTTCTGAAACACCGCGGACAGGCCTATCCGGCGGATCTTTAAGCCCACTTCATAGTTGGGGCGGCAATCGCTGCTGCGCCAGAATTGTCGCTCGTCTATCTCGACAATGCGATAGCCTCGCCCCCGCTCCAGTCTCCGCGCCGGCGGTGGCAACCCTAAGCAAGGTCCAGTAACTGGCGAATGATTGTGCCAACCCCTCCGCTATGCGAAAGGGGTCCGCGCCACCATGCCCGGGGCATAAGGCGAGTGTAAAGGGAACATCCCCTCCCTCACAAGATCAGGCAAAGCCCTGCTGCGCGAAAACCTATTCCTGATCCTCGACGCCGTGGCACCGATCCCCGCGCCGCCGTGATCGCGCTTTACTGCGATCGGCTGGCCGGGGCTTTTCCGCTGTTCTGACTGAACCGGGCTTTGATCTGGGCCGAATGCCAACATGCCCGCGAAGCTAATCCTACACAATACGTCGCTCCAAACCGACCAACCTTGACAAGGCCGAAAGATCGCCATTCCGCTAGCCGGCCCGCCATTGCCCGTGGCGGCCCTCAACGCATGGCGTAAACGCTGACCGCCGACCAACGGCCCCCTCTGTTCCCGTCCCGTTTGACTCGCCTCACGGCAAAACATCCTGGCAGACCGCCTGCGCGGAAGATGCTGTCTCCACGTCCCTGCGCGACCGCCCTCACAAGTGGCTGGATCGGCCAAGGCTACAGCGGCCACTCCGCTAAGGGCCAAAGGCCCTCGCCACCAGCGCCAAATCAACGCTGGGGTGCCGACCTACCAAGGTGCCGGCGCAGACAGGTCATGCCTCGACGCCATGCTGAGCCCGCTTATGTGCGACAGGTGAGAAATGTTTGGATGCAACCGGCAGGCGCTCTTCTTTAGCGTATACAACTCCTGATTGCCCTTGTCTTTATACAATTATCAAGGAAATAGTGGATACGAAACCCCAGGGAAGCTTTCCCGTGCCCATTTCTATTTTTCCTCGATTGTTGGAAAGAAGTTCGCCCGCTAATTGGGCGATATTGTTAAGATGTCATAAGATACAGATTTTTTGGAGCGACCATCCCGAATGGTAGCAAGATTTGCTTCGGCCTTGCTGACAAGCTGGGGCAAAATGGCTGGTTGGCCATACAGAGAAGATGGACAATAGGTGATCTTGGAAAGCAGGCGCTATCCGGTTTTCCCGTGACCAAGTAGAAGAGGCGGCTGAACAACGCGTTGCAACTTCCACTAATGTGTGTCCTACTGGCTTTCAGGCGCGTCGTTTGCGCAAAAACGGAAGGTCGACCTTGATGCGCCGAGCAATGGCGATTTTTATGGAAATGCTGTCGCGGTGCTTTTAGCAGAGAAAATTATTGTAGATTATTCCAGTTCGACGAACTATGCTTAAGAAGTTATGGGGGGAGTTCCGCGACAACGATACCGGCAAGACAAATGCAGGCGACCGTCGAGAAAGCCAATACTAAGCTATTAAAATCAGGTTGAACTTCTGAATATCGCAAAAAGAATGATGCCGGCCTTTGCTGAAAACGAACCTGGCTAGAACGTTCAATAAGCTCATCGAAAAGTAGCCGAACAAACAATTTTAGCCAAAGTCGGATGTTTGCCGAGTACGAGACAGAACTACCCGCACATATGGCGTTTTCGCAAATTTGCTCGCCGCTTCCGCCCCGAAAAAGCCGCGGGTCAAGTTGTAATACTACTAACTACGATCTCTGCATTGAACTGCTGCCAGTCGCTTAGGCCGTCGTGCTGATTGAGTTTTTCACAACGCCGTTGCAACGCTTCAACGTAGATCACTTCCAACATGACTTGTGCGGAGGGCGGCATCCAGTACCAAGGCCGACTACCTCGATGGTTTTCCACCTGCTACCAAGCTTGCCAATGGTCCTTTGATTGGCGACGACAGGAGATGGGGTGGTCATTCGTATCAGGGCGACACAACTCCTGATTTGAAACCAGTTCTTGATTGTACCCGGTTTCACTAAAGTATCATGAAGCTTTCAAAAGCCCCTACCTCGACATGTTTGCTGCGCTCCAAGCCGCGTTGCGCGAACCAGATAACAGACGTTGAATCGTTTTCTGCTTCGGTTTTGCCGACGATCATATCAGCCGGCTCCCCTCGCGGCCATCGAAAACCAACCCCTCGACGCCTTCGCGTAATTTTTATGTGACAGGGCTTTAAACCAAAAACAGCGGCCTTTACGATGCCCGATGGCGCATTCCATCGATCTAGAAATAGACGTTTTACCCGCCTACCAGAAAAAAGATCGCGAACGCTTGTAAAGCAAAGGCGATAGTCGATCACAGTCCTAACGGCGCTTGAAGACTGCTAGCCACCATTCTTTTACCTGAATATCAGGCAAACGATGCAACTTCTCCCAAGAAACGGCTTAGTCAGATTGGGGAGGCAAAGAGGCATGACACGAAACCTGCTTCGCTAATCGACAATGAAACGGATCGAACTGTTCACGTGCACAGCCACGGTACTAGAACTGACACTGCGAATGCACTTGCTGCCGCCAGGTAGGCCCGGGGGTTGCGAAGGGAACGGTAGGTGATTTTTGTATTCGGGGATTGCGACCGCCGAAAACTGTACTTGACCGGATCACCGAGATTGGCATCCCTGAAATGCAAAAGGTCCGGACTTGAACATCAAGTCTGAAAGGATGCGCTAGTCCGACCAATGGGCGTGTGCAGTTGCTTGCAACGGTCAGCAAAACAAGCCGCAATGTTTTGCGCGGATCAAAGCAATCCACCAGCCACGGTCGAGACGAGTTATTTAGCAACGAAGCGCCTTAATCTTCGTCAATCAAAGAGCACTTGAGTGACTTCAACGGACGGCGATCTGCTGATTGTGCACTTGGCCGAATGTCTGGGCTGAAGAGTCCGAAGATCGCTAATCCCCAGAAAATTGTTTGGCGTCACTGTGGCGTCCCTTTTGGCGCAACGGGCGGGGCAAAAGCTGGACGTAATCCCGCATTAGTGATGAGGTGGTGCGATCGGCGGAAAATCTATCCTGTTTGGATCCCACCTGGAGAGTTTTACGGGCAAAGGTTTTGCCGAGCTTGGCAATACTCATTCTCAAAGGCCAGCTTACCCGAAACAGCCTGGTTCGTTTCCCACAGCAACTTCTCTCGACTCGATCTCTAGCTTTGATCAACTCCGACTGTTTCAAACGCCCAAGGCCCCGCCTTAGCGTCGCAAAGCAAAAAAGCCTTAAGAGCCCGGCATTACTTGAGCCGATCCACGCTTTTGCGGTCGATACGTCAGGATCGCGGCGCAAATCAAATCACCATGATGGAAGATTTTGCTCGTGACCATAGATGACGAGATTGTGGTGAAAGCTAAGCAGAGCGGAAAGCCTATGGCAAGGCATAACGGCTGCTTGCGAGCTAGCTTAAATCCCTGAGTTTGCGACTTCGACTAGGCTTATCACGCAAGTCAAAATGAAATGCATTTGCCCACTGGGACCGGCCAGGTACTTTGGCGACCTTCGACAAGAACGCACCTCGGCTATTTGTAATTACTGAATACGTCAGGATCGAAACCAATCTATCTCACCCGGAATTAGATGTTGTTTCCAAATGATGTTTTGGACATTTTTGTTATTAGAATTGAGAAGTTTCTCGACGACCTACGCGCACGAGCGATGCGGACAGATTTCGTTTGAACGTTTAAGTCAAGCAACAATACACGAGAGATTCTCCTAACACATTTAGGTCGATATTTGCTCGGTACGCAACGCAATGGTCGGTTCGCGATCTGCTCTACGGTCTGCATCCTAGAACGAAGCACACCAAAGTATTGGGAGAGCCCATCGGTGAAGATTTGAACCGCATTACTTTGGATCCTTCGAATTAATTGCCAAGGAGGGTCAAAATATGGCCCTTACACAGTCATCGCACCCAACGCCCCCGCGATTACCACAAGACGTCTTGACCAGCTTGTACCGTGTTTCGTTCATAGGCCTGACCAAGACACGATAGGGAAACGATTTGAAAAGGCGTGCGGTGATCTCGACAAAAGGCGGCGGTCGTTTATCCATCGCTCCGCACAGGGCCGAAGTAATTCTCATCGAGGCCCTGATTTAACCTTGGCCGCTTCCTATCATGAATGGCCAAGCCCGAAAAAAGTCAGCAACCGAAAGCCACGACCGAATATCAAAGTTCTGGGGCCAGTTGAATTAATAGAATACACTCGTCATCGCTACCAACGGTTTTAGCGATTTCTTACGGCCCGCCGCATGAAAATTCTGCACAAGGTGACGGATTTGCGCTCGTAAACGGAGCCCGCTTCACGCACAAAATTGAGCGAAATTCGCAAGCTATCTTCATGCCAACTAACTTAACTGTCCAGTTTCCACTGTGAAGTTTCGAAGTAGAACTACGTTTTAATCTTGAGATCATTAGCATCACAATAAAGCCCTATTTCATTGTCGCTCTGCCAACTGCAAATTTTCGTTTATTCATCAACACAGCTCGACAGGAAACACCTCTGACAGCTAAAAGCGGCAGAGTTTACTCAAGTCTTTTAAACCAAACATCTTAAACTGCTCCAGCCCGCCGACTCAATGGTACTACAGCGATGGTCTAGAAGAGCCAAATTGACAGATACCGAAATTCAAACGTACCCAGCGCTGCTACGCCTATGCCACGCACAGAACTGCCCACTTCTCCAACCTTAGTTGATTGCATAACTCGACGTGTGCAATGCAATGCCATAACGTTCAAGCCGTAGGTAAGTCACTAAGTAAAGTCCATCAAATTCCGGTTCTATGTATGGTTTCGTGCATAAGAGGAAAATGGTGGCTTTAGCGATAATGTCTCGATAAATGTAATCACGAGGAGTCTCCGCCGATACATTTTTGGCGCCCCCGAGACCCCAAATTAACTCGGTGAGGCATGGGATTTGAAGATCAAACTCCCGAAGGTTCCCAAGGTGGTTCAACAACGCAATCGTACCGTTTCAATGAAATTTCGAAGCTCATGCCCAACCTCGAAACCGGATTTTCGCCCAAGGCGCCAGTCCTGCTAAACAATACATTGAAGGTACAATGCAGGGGATGATTTTCTACTGCTGCCCACAAGACCACCAGTCCCCGTCGTATAGTTTCCCAGCCTCGTTTTCGTTTTGTTTGCCGTATACTCATGATTTGTCTAGCTGCTTCTCGCAGTTTTCACATGCTTCAACGATGTTCGCAGTTTCAAAAGCGTAACATGGCAGCAGCGGATGCCTTAACAACTCAAATTATGAAAAGTAATATTCTTCCCTAAGCGTGCAATTGCGTCAACTCACAAAGGTACGCCCTGGATCTCAGTCTCGTAATTGCTTTCGAGTGAAAAGTCCGATTTCGCAACTAACGAAGTTTGGAATAGGCTCGTGGCCCCGCTTATTCATCCGTCAAATTTGACTAGCACGTCGGCCCCAATCGGGATGAAAGGTGCCGCCACCAGTTTTAAATATTGGAGATCCCAGATTTGAGCGGAAATAAGAAGATATCACAGATCAAAAATAAGGGCTGGTATGCAGATCTAATAACCCCTAGACGGTGCGCAGAGAGAGAATCTCAATCGATCTTAACAATTGCATCCTTCGCTCGTGTCTGGTTTAAGCCATTTGCAAAAATAGTTTTAATGAATTTGATCATGCGTAAATAACTGCAGAATCGACTCTAAATACCACTTCAGGCTGATGCTACCAGGTTAAATGTAGGCTCACGGGACAAATCTCGAGGCGAACCGGAAGAAATCTAAAACACACGAACTAAGAATCACTTAAGCCCTTCTCGACTCTACGGGAGTCTATCTGTCCCATGTAGCATTTCTGCTCTTTAGCTTCAGATAGTCTGCCAATTCCTCTAGGTTAAAACCAGGGCCAAAATGAAATAATGTGCTCCAGATTTAGCTGCTCAGGAATACGCAGTGTTGACCCTCGTTACCGACTTTTTTATCCAAGTGAAGCGAAACAAATCACGAATGTTTCTCAAAAACCCTTATCTGCCACCTCGATGATTGACTCATGGCCATTCCTCTTGTGCAGCGCGACGCCAGAATATTTGCATAAAGCCCGCGCTTGATTCGTTCATGATTACCAAGCCGGTAATGCTTTCTCAAAATATGGCATCAAAACTGGAACTTAATGAGGACCATTTTTGGAACGAGTGCAGCTATAGCAAACGATCCCAGACATGATTCAAGATCCCATAAACGCCTCAAAACTTAGCGCCCTTAAAATTTCACGATCGTAAAACTTTGGAATAACGATCCCTTCCTCATCTAGCATCATAAATTCCTTGAGAATTTTACTTCGCGAATCTGGAGAAATAAAATGAATCAGGAAATGAACACCCTCGATGAGTTCCCTCCCTACAGAGAAATGAAGACGCCCCTTTGACCGGGTCCCTGCTTCGACGGCCTGCCCTTGGTAGCATGATTTTGCGATCAAGCACGGCACAACTCTGAATTTAAATAACTGGCCTTGGAGTTTTTTGCGGCTCCCCACTTCGAATTGAATTTTAAACAGCGATACAAAATTTTCCCGAAAAATGCAATTCCTCTACGGAATTAAAGTATTCTTTGTTCGGCGTTCGCGAGAACCAATCTCCCCCGCCAAAAGTTGAAAATATCAAAATGCCAAATTCAATGTTTGAATATCAAATTTTATTTTTTTGAGCAGACGAAAGATGCCTTTTCTTTATGAGCGCAAAGGTCCCCTTTTCCTAGATTCAGCGAGCATGGCAGTGCTAGCCAGTTTGATGAGCCGTTGGCTGTTTATTTTTCGCACAATGAGTTCTGTGTCGCATAGAACAATAATCTGTGCATATTCTGACCGCTTGCTTTCTGTGCAAGTCCAATCGGGAATGGATAGAAGAAGTCTCCCCGTCCATGACACTTGATTGATGCACTGGGCCAACATTGATTCACGATTTACGCTTTGAAGCGCAGAGCCACGATGTAAAATCCCAATTAGCTTAATTGATATTCGAAAATTATTATTGTGCCCATCAACTCGCGTTCGGACAAGCCTCGCTCCCTCCACAACAGGTTTTCGCTCAACTCCGGCATTGATCGTCACAGTACAAGCTGCCTATGCAGAACTGGTGCCAATCTCGGTTCAAATTATTGGCAGTGCGAAAGCGGCCGATGCGAAGACATCTTTTTGCCGAACGTGTTCCTCCGAGAAACGAAGTGTCCAGATGAGATGGCGATGAAAACCTCGCACATCGAGCATCGCCATTAAGGACACTTAGAGTAGCGCTTCATATTACGCCCGCCCCCCCCTACCAGAGAGGCCAGTTGCAAGAAATAGTTCCGATGCACGTCAGCCTTCGACCGTAGTGACGACTGCCAACCTGCCTAACGAATGGCCGCTTTTTCACGATTCCATGTACGACTGAGGCTGTTCGCTACTGACAGTCCCATCTATCTTGATTGTCGATGCTCAAGCTGCCGGGTTTTATGGACCCCTAGTGACCAACTTATACACCAACCAAACCAATCACTTTGGACCGCCCTTCACTGCCACAGGGCGTAGACGGCCTATTTATCGTACGAAACCACTGAACGCCAGCGGACATAACCTCTAGCGAATGTCAGCCGCCCCTCAAGCCCTCAATTCTTGTCCGACTCCACTCGCAACTTTTGACTTTTGAAAATCACAACCGTCTTTTGCAAGTTCTGATTGATCAGCAACTGCCAAAATTGCCTCCAGTTCGCGAATACGATCTTTCT
>Ga0163217_1113784_pt1 | contig 15699 bp, 21 predicted proteins | sample SynspAceP_FD_185933 | JGI IMG/M metagenome (GOLD analysis project Ga0163217, IMG submission 185933) | Saline lake microbial communities from Ace Lake in Antarctica - Synechococcus sp. Ace-P (PacBio error correction) | ecosystem: Environmental > Aquatic > Non-marine Saline and Alkaline > Saline ...
GCAACTGTCAACGCGAAGATCCAAGCTGGGGAAACCAGGGGGCCCGCAGGGGGATAGCCAGCAGCGGATTTCATACCCAACCAGCAACTTCCTCCAGGACGTCTTCAAGCAACCTGTTTCATTGACGGCTGACTCTTCTTGCCAACAGCGCCCGCAAACAGCGGCAGGCCTCAGCCCGATCACGTTTTTGCCCTGAAAGCCAAGCCTCCTCAATCTTGCTCCACCAGTAGGCCACCGCGGCCCTCAAGGCGCAAACCCACCGGGCAGTGCAATGGTTCGCCTGTAGCCACATAGCTGTCCAAAATTTCGGCGATCGCTGAGGGGCCGGCGAATTGAACCCTGGTGGTCACTGTTGTTCAGCTAGTTCTCTCTCTAAGTCTCTCTTATATATTCGGCCGGCCCGCAGCGCAGGCAGTGGCCGGTGTGGAGCTCCGCACCACTGGCCCGCCATCCTTCGCCAGCGCCGGCTCGCCTCGGCGCCATCAGACGGGCTTTGCCAAACACCTCGTTGTCAAACACCAGCACGGGACATCGCAACCCAGGCAACGAGCCTCCTCCACTCCGACTCCGGCTCCAGGCCAGCGCAGTTCGGCCTTCGCCTGGCCAGCCGTATGCACGCAGTAGCTCTGCTGCCAGCTGAGGCGCCCCGGAAACGCAATCACGCGTCTTCGTCAACGCCACTTGACCGCGGTAAGCGGTGTGGAAATGCGGCCTGCTCCACAGGGACCGCCGGACGCGCCGGCAGGCGGAAGCGAGCAAGAAGAGCCTGCATCGGCAAGATCGTGGCAGCAGACGGTGGCTTGTCTCAACTCGACCGTGTCCGCTGCCGGATTATCCAAAGAGAATCGTGGGATGGAGAGCGATTCCCCAAGCAGTTCCTGCACTTATCAAGTGGACGCCCGCTCGCTCAGCCGTGCCCGCCAGCGGTCCTGCGGCTGTCTTGCCCTTCTCGCGCGGGCGTCATCTACTGGTCTGCGCTGTGGCAGGGCGAAGGCGATCAGCGCAGCGAGGCGCTTTGCCAACGTTCCGATTGGCGCAGGTTCTGTTTCCGTCTTCGGATGGGTCCCCCGACCGGTCGAGAGCATTTCTCTGGCTTGATCAAGCTCGGGTGTGCTCGCCCGCCCGTGAGGTGGATGGCCAGGGGCCTGACTGAGCGCGTGCGGCTGACGCCGATGGGGCGTGAGCTGGGTGGCCGGCTTGGCCTGGTGAGATCCCCATCGGGCACCGCTCTGGCGAGCGGATCCACCAGAACCTGCGCCCGGTCCACCCGGCCCCGGCTATGAAGCGGCCGCCAGCTGGGCATCCCACGCCCTTGATGGTGCTGGGCACGGCAAAGCAGTGGCCCGCTGGAAATCAACTGATGACAGCGGCCCCCTCTGCCGGGTGGCTGCGACCGCGCGGTCGACGCAGCCCCTGCCCTTCAAGGGCAGAACATAGGCCCTCACAATGCCTGGGTCGAACGCGCGACTGTGGGCGCGCAGAGAGTGCGCCTATATCGAGCGCAACGCCCTGCAGGCCTGGGGCGGCGGGCCTTGGAGCCGGAGGTGGCGAATGAAATCCGGTGCTGGCTCAGCCCGCAGGGCGAGTAGCGCGCAGTCGAGCTGATTCACCTGGTCAAGTCGGTGGGGGTCGCCCCAGAGCGGAGCACTACTACCTGAGCGACTGGTTCGCGCCATTCGGCTGGCAGCGATCCGAACCAGGGCCTGGCCAAGCCCTTCAGGACTCCCCATGACCCGGCGGACGGCTGGTGCTGGAGGGGGCACGCAGCCGCGTGAGAGGTGAAACCTGCAGCACCGCGACCTACGCAATCTTGCGCCTGCCCAGTTTTCCTTGGGGAGCCCGCTGCTGCTGGTCGGCGAATCATCCGAAAGGGGTGGCGTTTTGCCCAGATCATCGGCACCGTGGCCCCTGCTGCGGCCGCTTGAGCGGCCCTTGAATCGTGCGCGGCAATCCCCTGATCAACCCGGGTTCCCGCGGCCCGCGCCCTCCCTGTTCCGAATGAAGGCCCGCGCTGGCCTGGGCGGGAAACAGGATTGTCCGGATGCTGGGGGTGAATGCCATGGCTCGATGAACTCTGTCCCCCCGAAGAACACTCCCTCGAATCCTGCTCTGAAACGCGCGCGCCCGTAAGACCCGACGCGGAGCTGGAGGATCGCCGTGATCCGGCTGCCGTCGATCAGCAATTTCTTCCGATTTCGATCCGCTCGAGCCGAACCGAGCGTGAGGCTGCGCTGGCTGCGCCCCGCGAGGCGCTTTCGGGACCGCCCCGATGCCGTGCTGATTCCCGGCAGCACAGCAGACACTGCGCGACCTGGCAGCCCTCAAAAGCCAGCCCCCATGGCGGCGGAGCTGGCGCTTCCGTGCTGGGGGTGCCACCGCCTGTTTTGGAACTCTGCGGTGGGCCCTGCAGATGCTGGAAAAGGCCCTGGAGGATCCCGAGGGGCTGAGGAGGCGTGGCGGCGGTGCCCGGCGGGGGTGGAGGCACTGTGCGGGCCCCCTCGGCTATTTTTGCCGCTGCTCACACCGCTTCGGCGTCCGCAAAGGCCCCTGCGCCAGTGCAAGGCCCAGGCCCTCTGGCCCGCTCGGCTGATCTGGAGCTGGCGGGTTTTTCGAAGTTGCATTCCGGGGCCTCAGCCAGGTCCTTGGAGCCCGAGATGGAGAACGGCCTGGAGCAAGGCCATGGCTGCCGGCCTCCTTGGCCAGTGCGCCGATTCTGGGCTGGTGGCAGCCCAGCGCCGGCGGTGGGTGGTGCCGCACCTACCTGCAATGGGGTGTTTTTGAAAAGATGGCCCCGCTGCGTCGCCGCTGGCTGAATCAAACTGCGGAAGGCAACGGGACCTGCCCCGCCCTCAGCGAAGACCAGCCCCACCACAGCTGCCAGCGCGAGCCTGCTCGATCGTATCGCTTGATCGCTGGTCGAGGCCCCACGTGAACCTGGAGCCCGCTGCTGGCCTTGGGCCCAGACGCCAAACCGATCTGGACCACCCAAAGAATGGCCCCTGCCGCTCGGTTCGCCCCTTGTTGCCGTGACCCCTTCCCTGCGTCAGGATCACCTGGGCCCCGATGGCCGACACTACCCTCGACCCCACAGCCGGGCCCGTGACTGCTGGCAGCGGCGGAGGCTGCCAGGTCTGTTGATCCCACCGGTTGTCCCTGGGGGAAGCTGCGGGAGGCCTGCGAAATTCGAGGTCAAAATGGCCGTGTGGTAACGCGCCTTGCATCAGCAGCGTGCCTTCCGGCCGCGCAAGCGGTAGCCCTGGCGGTGTCTCTCGCAGCGAATCCTACTGGTGAGAGGCCGCCGTGGCAGGTTCCGGCTGAATCAGCCCACCGCCGCAGCAAGCACGGCACCGTCGGTAGAAGCCGCCCGCCTGGCCCGGGGTGATCAGAGGAACTGTTCCTCCTCCTTGAACTGCAGCCCTGGCCCAGCGGGCCGGCGCGCGCCTGGCGGCCGCATCGGCGAGGCCTCGGCTCCCAGCGGCGTCAGCAGGGCCTGCACCGCGCGACTTGGCCGGTAACGCAACCTGCCACCTCCAGCCTCCAGCGCCCGCTGGTGGGTCGATCGACACCCAGTTGACCGCCCCAGACCAAGGCAACCGCCACGGGCCCGCCTCAGAGCGCGGCGCTACCCAACCACCCGGTTCAAAAGGCCGCACTCGATGCGCAGCACATGCAAGCGGGCTCGCGCCAGGCCCACGGTCACCCAACCTTTGCGTTGGGCCCGATGGTGAAGTGGCTCGATGCCGTCATGGCTGCCGAAGAACCGTGCCAATCGGCCAGGCAGATTTCGCCCTGAGGGGCCGGCAAGGTAGGCATCGAGGAAACGCCTTCATCGAGCCGTGATGGTCGGCCTAGCAGAGTCCCTGGCTTTCTGGCTTGGAGGCGGTGCGCAGCCCGAGCCGTTCGCTTCCAAGCCGGGTGTCCGGCTTGGCTGATCTCGCGAGGGGAAGACCAGCCGCTTTCGGCACGGACTGCGCAGGTCGTAGAGGAATGCTCTGGTCTTCTTGGCCATCGAAGCCGCGCAGGAGCGCTGGGTTGCGCCCGCCTGGGGCTCAGCTCCGCCGGCAAGCAACCGGGCGTAGTGACGCGTGGTGGCGATCCGGCCCAAATCCCCCGCTGCTCGCCGCCCACTCGAGCATGGGCGTGAAATTTCAACTTCCCCGGTTGCAGCGCGAGCAGGGAAGCGGGGTCACGCCTGCGGCGTAGCTCACAACGAAAATCGATGATTTCGGCCTTGAAAGCGTTCGCTGAAGCGAATCAAACTACGTGATGGGCACCGCCAACTGTTCGCCAGATGCCGGCGGCATCGACGAGGCCCTCGGCGCAGGCAGCTGCCCTTGCCGCTCATCAAGCCAGAGGGTGAGTCCCTTCCACCTGCACAACCGGCTGCACCAGCAAAGGCCGCGCTCAAGGAGCTGTCGCGGCCGCCGAGAGACCCCACCGCCCAACGCGCTTGTTCACCAGCCGCAGGCGCGCAGGCGCTCGATCGCCTCAGCTGTTGCCTGGGTGGGGGGAGGAAGAGCTGTCAAACCGGACGACCTCAACGCTGATACGGAGCAGAACTAGGCCGCTGCTCCCGATCATGGACCAGCCCCGCGCCGATGCGCCCGTGTTCCTATGGCCCGCTCCGGATCCGCCCACCTGCTGAGGGTGCGCTCCGAGCAGAAAATGGCGGCCCTGAAGCTGCCCTGTTCGCCAGTGGTTCTGCCGTGGCGGCCCTGATGCGAAGAAGGCGGCCCTGCAGATCCAGCCGCCGGCTCTGGCACCGCCGCGCGGCTGGCCGCTGGCGTGCTCGTGCTGGTGGGTTCCCGGGCCACAACGGTGCCGAGGGCTGGTGGTGGCGCGGGAACTGCATTGCGGCGTCGCCGTGGCGGATCTGGTGCCCCTTCGAGCGGCCAGAAACCCCTGGCCGCAGAACACAGGCGTCATGCCTGCCTGGTTGGGGAATCCCGGCCCTGACGGCTTCCGCCAGACCCCCGTTTGATGCCGGCCCTTTGGATCGATGCGCTTTTTCGGCCCCCCATCGGCCAAAACACCGCGTGCGGCCTAGGATCTCCACAGCTGGTCGCCCGAGCGGCCAGGCCGCCGAGCCGGCCAGCCTGGTGGCCATCAGAGTGCCCACCGGTCTCTGCGCCGAATGGGGGCCGGGTTTCTTGGGCCGCGTGGCGCCTGACGGCCAGCCAGAGCGTTTGTCTGGGCGATTGCTCAAAGCAGGGCCCTGGTGCAGGAACAAGTCGCCTGGCCCTGGGTGGGCCAGCTGGAGCGATGCGATCTGGCCCCTGCCCGCCGCCCCGCTGGCGACCTTGCACCTCTCGATCAGCCCGCTGGGCCTGGCGCCTGACCCGACCTGTAAAAACGGCGCCCCAGGCTGTTTCTGCCCGCCCTGGCCGCGAAATACGGCCCGGGGGCCGGCTGCTGGTGGGTCCGCGGTAGCGAATCGTTACAGGGTGCGGCTTTGCTCAGGCCTTTTGGGTGCCGCCGCCAGCGGCCTGCGGCACCTTCGGGCCCTGCGTGCGGCTGCCGTGGCGGCCGTCATCCTGGGCGGGGCAGCCACCAGGGGTGATGGAGGCTGCCCTGAGGAAAGACCACCACCGGTGGCCTGGCCTGGCTCCGCTGGCTGTACCGGGTTTTGGACCGCCCTCGAATGCCTGTTTTGCTCGGCCCGGCATCGGCCTAGGATCGGGATCGGCGGCGGGACGGCTTTGCGCTGACGAACCTGCCTGGCAGGCCCTGCAGGACTTCCCGGGTTGTTGGTGCTCCATGCCGATGGCCTCCAACCGGCTCGCTGCGGGAGCGGCGGGGACGGCGCACCACCTGGTTTGGCAGCAGCCGCCCGGGGACCGACCTGCTGAACCCCCATGTCCGGCGAATTTTGCCCCGACTCTTTCACCGATCCTCGCCGGCAGGTCCCCCGCTCGAGGCCGCCGCGCGCCGCCGCGGGCGTTGCCAGGCTTTCGCGTGTTGCTCCAAGGGGGCTCGCCAGCGAGTGGTGGCCTCCGCCGATGGTCGCGCTGGCAGCTGCTGGCGGCGGCGGGCCCGCCGCTGCCCGCGCCGGGACTGGGAAGACGTGGCTGGCCCGGCTATGCCGGCCGGACGGGGAGGCCGCTGCGGCCTGCGGCGAGGGCGGGGCCCTGCCTGGCCGCTGCGGCCACTGGAGCATGCCCAGGCCGGTTGGCGTGCCTGCAAGGGCTGGGGCGAGGGCGAGCGGACGCCCAGGCCGATTGCCCAGCCAGTTGGCCGAAACGTGCTGGCCGGGTGGCTTTAGTGGAGGTCAGCACAGCCCTGATCATCCAGAATCAGTAACCCTGAAAGTTCACTGCAAACCACTGATAGCCGAGGCCGAAGCGAGGAGGCCAGTGACAAGTATCTGGTTGTTGTTGTTCATCTTAGCCTGGAACAGTTGTTGAATCACATCCAGGAATTGGTAATTTCCAAGAGATTGGCGATCACTTTTCAGATTTCATGCCAGTCCCCAGTCTTCAGATCAGGGAAAGCAGTCGTCGCGTAGCAACGATCCGTCAGCTGGTTACCTGGCACAAAAAATCGGGCGCGAAACGCTGCTCACCAGCCGAGGAAGATTCGAAATTTTCTGGGCAAATCAGGTCCAGACGATGATGCGGACTTGTTGGAGAACGGTGAGTCCGCCCTCTCCAAGCGAGCGTCAGAAGAGTTGTTGCGCATCGGCCGGCGCCTCCAAAGCAGCGGATGAATGAAGGCCAACCGCGGCTGGTGGTCAGCAATCGCAAGAAGTACCCAAGGCCGGGGCTTTTGGGAGCTGCTGGACCTGGTTCAAGGAAGATCCCTGGGCCCTGGAGCGGGCCGTGGAAAAAATTTTGAATTCCCACGCCGCGGCTACAAATTCTCCACCTACGCCTTCTGGTGATCCGCCAGAGCATGACCGGGGGATCGCCTGCCCCACTCGCGCACAGATTCGTGCCGGTCCATACTTGGAGAACGGCTCAGGTGCGCACGGGTGGAGCCCTGGAGCTGGCCCAGAAAGCCTGGGTGCCATGCCCAGCCGCCAGCGAGATTTGCCGAAGCCATGGCGATCCCGATCGAAGGAGCTTGAATTCGTTGCTGCGTCAGCTCCGCTGACCACATCCAGCCTGGATGCGCCGAATATCCATGAGACGAGGTCGCGTTCCCTTGGCGATCTGGATGGCCACCCGGCCAGCCAGGAGCCCCTGGAGCCTGCTGGAGCGGGCCATGCCCTGGACCAACCGAGGCCTGGCTTTGCCATCTGTCGGAAGCAGGAGCGCAAGGTGCCGGACGATGCCCGCTTACGGCGTCAATGGAGCCCCAGCGCAGCACCCTGGCCGAAATCGGATCCTGACTGAATGCAGGTGTCAAGGGAGCGGGTGCGGGCAGGTGGAGCCTCAAGGCCCTAGGCAACTAAGGGCCCTCACAGAGCCAACCCGCGAAACGGAGCAGCTACCGAACAGGCAAGCCACTCAGTCCTTCAGCCCAGATGTAGCGGGTGAGTTCGGCTGGGTGCGGGTTTCCGGAGCGCGCCACAAGGCAAAACTGACCGCGTCCAGCACACTTCGGCGTCCGATCTCCGCTTCGATCCGCCTTGAGCTCTCGGCCCGTGGCCAGCTCGCCGCTGATCACTGGGCGCCAAGGGGCCATTGATTAGGATCGCGCTGGGCCCCCCACGGAAAAAAAAAAAAAAAAAAAAAAAAAAAAAAAAAAAAAAGCTTTTCCGCCTCGCTGCCGCAGTTCGTCGGGATCGGCCCAGGGAAAATGACCCCGGAACCGGTTAGGTTGAGGCCTGTTCCAGCACCGTGGGGCCGTCGCCTGCTCTGGCCCGCTGACCGCCCGCTGGGCAGCGGCGCGAACCGCAGCACGTCCATGCATCCACCTCTTCCGCCGGCCAGCCGAAGGCGGCCAGCTTTGGGGCGCGCAGATCTCCGGTTCACGAGGGTGGCCCGTTTTCGTGGCCATGGCCGATCCGCCCACTTGTTGTTACTCAACCACGAAAGAGATGGGCAGTTTCCAGAGCGCCGCCATGTTCAGGCACTCAAAGAACTGACCGTTGTTGGCAGAGTGCCGTCCCCGAAGAAGGGCGTGAACGGAATCGCTGCTGGGCATCCCCGAGGCCTCGCGCCTTGTAGCGGCTGGTGAAGGCGGCTCCGAGAGCCCACCGGAATCCCCTCGCCGAATGAAAGGCATAACCCGCCAGCAGATGGTGCTCGCAGTGAGACAGGTGCATGGAGCCGCCACGGCCCTTGCTGCGAACCGGTGGCCTTGCCCCGAACAGTTCGCTCATCACCTCACGGGCCGGCACGCCGCAACTAAGGGCATATGGACGTTGTCGCGGTAGGTGCTGCAGAACAAGTCGTGCTGGCCTTCATCGCCTTGATCACCCGGTGGCGGACGGCTTCCTGGCCGTTATAAAGTGCACGAAGCCGAACATCTTGCCCTGTAAATACATCTCCGGCGCACGATTATCTTCAAAGCGCCGGCCCAGGGTCATGTCGCGGTAGAGCATCAAGCCCTCCGAAACGGTTCACCATGCCGGAGCGGCAAAGCGGCGAAGGCGGCAGGCGTTGGGCGTGGCTGCCGACGCTTCTTCCGGCGCTCAAGCGGGGAAGTGTGAACATAGCAAACTCCTGGGTCCATGGCAGGATGCCGGTTCTATTGATGGCGACTGTACGGGGTCCAAACTCGAAGGGGGAGTCCAAAATCGATGCCGCTTGCTTACACTCCCGGCGCACTGGACGACCCACGGCGGGTCTGGGAGCCGCTGCGGTATTGAACTTCCGATCGATCACTACAGCTTGCTGGGGTGAGTCCTGCCTTCCGAACCTGCCAAACGGTGCTTGGGCGCAACCTTGCAGCACCCGTCTGGATACCCACCCAAGCAGGATTCAGCCACTAGCGCTGCAGAGCAGGGCCGCCCTTGCTCCGCTCGCACGCGACCTGCTCAGCGACGAAGATCGGCGCAGTGCTAATTGAAAGCCGATCTGATTGCCTTCGAAGGGCAGCGGCGGGAGATGGCGCTACCCGGACTTGACGTGGCCTAAGCAAGCAAGGAGTTTGGGCGGACTGCTGCTGCTGCTTGGAGGCCACCGGTCAAGCCGTTGGACAGCTTCGAAGCAAGCACGACGCAGCTGCAGCCTCCCAGACCGCCGGCTTGGGCAAAGCTCCCGCGAAACGATCTCTACCTTGTTGGTCGGTCCTTGTCCCTGGCCTCCCAGAGCCTCGTCCGATCTGCCGCGATCAGCGGCAACTTCGAGGCGGCCGGCTTCTCTCCTGGCAGCAAGGGCTTGCAAGCTCTTACAACGCATGGGCCGCCAGGCACCCGGAGCGAAAGCGAAAACGTCCAGCTCGACAGCGACCTCCACGCCCTGCCTGCCGTTCCGGTGCTGGATTTGCTCAGCCCGCGACCTGGCCGCTCAGCCATGAGGTCAGAAGGAACTTGGCGCTTGGCTTGAAAGTGCTGTGCCCAAGAAACGGGGAGGTCTCCGAAGCCGACAGCGAACCCTGAATTGCGCGCCAAGACTTTTCAGTCCTTCTTCAAGCAGATCCGCCAGTTCCTCCACCGTTCAAGAGCGAGGTGGACTCTTCGGCCGCTGCCGGTGAAGGATCGCCCACCGCCGAGTTCCTGAACCAGCTACGCCCTCAACCGGCCTCCGGTTTCTCCAGCGCAGCCCGAGCGGATAGCCGCGGGCCTGGAGCGGTTGGCGCCAGCGGCCAAGCCCGGCGTCGGGCGCTTCCTCGCCTGCCAGCACCTGCTGTGGGGCCAGGTTGGAATACACGGCCCAACAAGCCCACTTTTGAAAGCCAGCGCCGGCTAAGATCTACGCCCGTTGGGCGAAAAGCCCAGGGTGATGACCCCCTCGCCCAGCTTCTGTGCCTAATTGCCCGACTGGCTCCTCCAGAAGACGGTGTTGCGGGCTAAACGCGCGATATATCGAAAACCGATGCCGATCTCGAAGGCCTATTTTTCGCCGATCGTGAACGTCCAGGCCTACGTCGAGAAAAAGGATCTGGCAACCGGCTGCCCTGGGTGCCAACGGCTCTTGGTCAAGGCGTGAGCGCTGCGGACCTGGCCAGGCTTCTCGGCGAGTCCAAGGCAAGGGCGAAAGCCTGACGTCAGTTCACCTGTTTGAGCCCTTCGCAGCGCTGAGCTGCCTGCCCCCAGCCCTCCAAGCGGCGCCAAGGGTCGGGGGCTGCCCTGGCTATGGCCCCGCCTTGGGCCTCGGCCTGGCAACGGTTTGCCTCGCGGCTGGGTTCCTGGATCGCCCTTTTCGCCCCCTTAATCGAGCCCAACTGCTTCCCGCCGTCCGCAGGCGGCTCCTCACGGTCAAACCGAATCAATGCCAAACCCGATCCCGGCAAGCCAGTCCCAGCAAGCCAACGCCGCCCCCCGCGGTGGCTGCGCTCAGCTGCCGCTCAAGGCCCAAAGGCCCCCAGCGACGCCGAGATTCAGGGCCTTGCTGGAGGCCTGGCTTCAAGACAAGGCCGGAGGTGCTCTGATGGCAAACCCCCCCGGCCGCCCGCCGGGCGAGCTGGGCACGGCCGCCCCTGTCCCTCCCTCCAGGCTGAAAGGCGCAGCCACGTGGCCCGGGTGAACGCAAAGCAGGTAAGGCTGAAGTGGAGCAGCTCACTGTGGTCAGCCGCAGCCCACCGGCGGATCGAAATCACGCCCAGCTCGGTTACAGCGATCAGACAAAACCTCGCTGGCGCCGTTGCAGAGCGCACACCTGCGATTCACGGTGGCGCAACACCAACACTTCCTACGTGTTCGGCCGCGACGGCGATACCTGGAGGCTGGCCGGCTGGCGGCAGCGCAGCTGATCCGTCCGGTGCCGGTCGGTTTTTAGGATCACAAGCGCGAATAGCGCGTTTCTCCCAGCCCGGGCCCCTTTCCAATGTTCGGATGAGCTCTCCCAGCGTTTTTGAAGACCGCGGTCAATAAAGCCTGAGGGGCCAGGACAAGATCAACCGATAGCAACGTGGAGGGGGCGCTCAAGCAGGTGCGGCGCGCCTGCTCGAAGCCGATGTAGCCTGGAAGGTGATCAGGTTCTTCATCGAAGAACGTGCGCCAGCGGGCGGTGGGCCGCGCGAGGTGGTGCCGTCGGGTGGAAGTCCCCGATCAGCAAGTTCCATCCAGCTGGTGCACCAGGCCTCTGGTGGAGGTGATGGGAGGGGCTAACGCGCCCCTTTGGCCAAAGGCCGAAGCGGCCCCACGGTGAATCCTGATGGCCCGGCCTGCAGGGGGCGGGCAAGACCCACAGCCCAACCGCCCAAAGCTCCGGTCTGCACCTCAAAGGAACAGGGTCGCCGTGCCCTGAATGGTGGCCGCCGACGTGTACCTGGCCCAGTCGGCTCTCGATCAGCTGCGCACCCTCGGTGAAGCAGATCGACGGTGGAGGTATTCAGCCTCGAAACGGCCGGCGAAACCCGAGGAGATCGCCCGCGGCTGTGTGGCCAAGGGCCGCGCCGGAGGCTTCGACGTGTGCTGGTGGACACGGCCGGCCGCCTGCAGATCGACTACCCGGATGAGGAAGGAGATGTGGCGGATCCGCGCTGCCGCCCAGCCCGATGAGGTGCTAGCTGGGTGGTGGGATTCGATGATCGGCCAGAGGCGGCCGACTCACTCCGCGCCTTTCCACGACCAAGGTGGGCTCACCGGCGCGGTGCTCACCAAGCTTCGACGGCCGACAAGCCGTGGCGGTGCCGCCCTTTCGATCCGCAAGTGGACGGTGCCCGATCAAGTTCATCGGACTCGCGAAGAAGGTGAGGCCCCTGCAGCCCTTTCCCCGGAGCGCATGGCCAGCCGGTTCTCGCAATGGGGCGATGTGCTCACCCCTGGTGGAGAAAGCCAGCAAGGAATGGTGGAACTGGCGATGTGGAGAAGATGCAGCAGAAGCTGCAGGAAAGCCACCTTCACGACTTCTCCACAATTTTCGTTCAGACAGATGCCGGATGAATCAAACGGATGGGCTCCCTGGTGGCCTGAATGAAGATGGAATCCCCGCATGAACAAAGATCGGACGATACGGCATGCCTCAGCAGGGCGAAAGCCTAGCTCAAACGCATACGAAGCCATGATCGCTCCGATGACCGAGGCCGAGCGCAAGCAACCCCCAGCTCCTCCGCCGCCCCAACCTCCAAGGCGCCGGCCGCATTGCCGCCGGCAGTATGGCCAACAACCCCGAAGCCGATGTGGACAGGGTGCCTCGCCGATTTTCAAGAAAATGGCGGGGGATGATGCCAGCAGAATGAAACTCCAAGGCGGCCTGCCCGGATGGGTGGGATTGCCGGGCATGGGCGTTGGTTTTCCCTGGTCTGCCGGGCATGGGTGGTGGCATGCCTGGCATGGAGGACTGCCCGGTCAGCAGGGCCTGCTGAGCGGGCCTGGGCGCGGCGGCATTTTCCCGCAAGCGCCCACCCGCCCGGCTAAGCCGGCCCAAGAAGCCGCAAAGGGATTCGGCTCGCTCTAACCCCCATGCTGCGTGGCGGCTGAAGCCGCCTGTGCAGCAAAGTGCCAGGCCCGCGCGGATTGGCGATCCGATCAAAAATCAACTCTGAAAACGACCTGCTCCTGATTATAAAAAAAACTTCCAAATCTTGAATGGCTAAATTCCTAACTTCCTCACTGTTTTTTCCTTTGCGTCTCCGCCCACGGGCCTCACGCGTCCAAGGCCCAAGGGGGTGTTCGCGGTAGGATCTCGGTTTGGAAGCCAACTGACTCCGTCCTCAATGATCAAAGCTCCGCCTGAGCGGTTCGGCATAAAAAGCGTGAAGCAAAGCTTCCGCTGGTCGTCACTCATCAGCACCGTCCCGCCGATGGCAGTCCGCTCGAAGAGCTGGGGCTTCTACAACCCCGCACCAAGGAGACCCGGTTTGAACCACCGATAGCGAATCCGGGTGCGTCTCAGCCAAGGCGCCCAACCCACCCGACACCGTGCGCTCCTTGTTGGAGAAAAGGTGTCTTGAATCGAGCCGAACCAATCTTTCGTCCCGGTGAACCGTCCCGGCAAGGCCAAGCAGGCTGCGCTCGTGAAGCCGTGATCAAAAGCCTGCGGCCAAGGAAGCTGCGTGACTGCCAAGGCTGCGCCCAAGAAGCCGCTTTGCCGAGGCCGCCGCCAGCTGAAGCCAAAGCAAGCTGAGCCTGAACCCGAACCTGCCGTCGCCGAAGCCCTTGAGCGCTCGCCCCAATGCCGGGGCAGAACGCGTCCCATTCGTTTTGTGAATCGATCTTCCCCCGACTCAATGCTTCGGCTCTAGAGCCCTTGGCTGGGGAGGGCCGAAAGCCACCGCTCCAATCGCCTGGAGTGCCCTCACGGGCGCTTCCTGGTTTGCGTGGCCTGCAGCTGGTGATCCAAGGGCAGGCTGAAGCCAACTTCGACGGGCTTCTTCTGGCTCTTGTGGAGTTGTCCGTCCCGCTTCTGGCTGGAGGGCCAGTCCGGTGGGTCCAGATGGATCTGCAGACGGCCCTGGCGGCTCTCGATTCCGGGCACGGCGGCGAGGAGCACCGTGCGCTCGCAAGCGGTGTGCTGGCCCGCAGCTTGGAGTGGCAAGTTTGTTCGGCCTCGCACCCTTTGGGTCCCGCGGGGCCTGACGTGAGGCGAAATCGAGCAGCACGACCCTCAACCCTGGCCCTGGGACGCGGCAGGCAGTGGCAAAACCTTGCTGGCCACGGTCCAGGGCCGTGCCGCAAATGCTGAATGACGCGTGTCGAAAGGTTGATCTCACCCGGCCGGCTGTGGAAGCTGGCGGAGCGCTTTGGGGTTTCCTTCCCGGTGGAACCTGCAGAGAGGTGGATCCTACCTGCGACCTCTGTACGACGCCCTTGCAACAGTCCTGCTGGGAGCCGACCCGCAACCAACAGGGATGCTGAGAGGGGTGTGATCGAGGTGGCGGCCCGCTGGTCCATACATGCGGGGACGCACCCTGGCTGATGCCGTCGTGATCGTGAATGAGCACAGAAACCACCACGGCCCGCCCAGATGCGCATGGTGCCTCACCCGCCTGGGGGAGATACTCGCGTGATGGTGGTGACGGGCGATCCCCCAGCCAGGTTGACTTGCCGCCCATCCAAGGTCAGTGGTTCCTCAGCGAGGCCGCCCGGGTGCCTCGACGGGGTCGAGGGCGTGGCGATCGCCACCCTGAACAGGTCGCCGATGTGGTGCGCCTCCGCTGGATTTCAGCGGGTCGTGCAGGCCTACGCCCGAACTGATGGCCAGAACGCCATGGCGAAGAGCCAGGCAGCCGCCCCGTGAAGGGCCCGCAGATAGGGAGAATCCACACTCCCATCGGCCCGGCGGCGCCTGGCAGGGATAAGGGAGTTCGAATCTTGAGCCATGCGCCAAGCAAGCAATTTCCAGGAAGCGATCCACGCCGAGGCCCCAACAGGGTGCCCTTGTGGCCCCAACGTGTCAACAAGGCCCTGCCCTAATGTGGGCGGCGGCCATGTGCTTTCACCGCCGCTGGTGTGAATCGGTGGCCTGTCGTTGATACGGCAAACTAGACCGATCATTCATGCCTCTGTTCTGGGTGGCCCTGATCGGCAACTTTACGTTCTCTTCTTTCGTGGCGCAAGACGCGGCGAATGAAAGGACAACAAACGCAACGGCTTCTGCCGTCCTGGCGGCCTACAGCCTAGATCACCGGCTTCACGCTCAGCGCAAAATCGTGGCGATTGGCGATCGGCACGGCCGGCAATCGGTGCGATCGGCACGGCAGCCCTGGCCACCGGCATCCAACCTGTGGTGATTGCCTTCGATTTCGTGGCCGCACATTGAAGCGACAGCCTCGCCAAGGCCCTCAGTGGCGGTGGTGGGCTGGGCATCGTTGGTGCCTGCTGACTTGCGTGGTGGTTCAAGATTCGTCGGTGCATCTATCATCCCGGGTTTTTTGGCGGCAAAACAGTTTTTTGAACTGCTGATTGCCGGCTTTTTCGGCACCGTTCTGAGTTTGTGGGGGCCGCTTTTCGTCGATTTCTACACGATGCCGCGCACCTACAACGACGACCAATACTGGCCCGGTGCCCTTGGCATGTATCTCACCTATATCAATCTGTTTCATCTTCATTCTGCGTCCTGGATGCATCGGCTCTCAACGCGCGCGGTCGTTCGCAACTGAATTTCCTTTGCTGAGAAGTAGCATCGCCAGAGCTTCGGGCTCTGGCTTTTTTATGGCTTTGACTCAGTCTTCGGTCCCGTTACCCTTCACCCCTTCTTCAGCCAGGCAGGCAGCGCATGACCAAAAACCGCTCTGATCACAGGAATCACAGGCCAGGACGGCAGCTATATCTTGCCGAGTTGCTAACTCTGACAAGGGCTAATCAGGTGCAATGGCATCAAGCGGCGGGCCATGCAGCTTCAACACCAGTCCGCATCGATCACCTCTACCCAGGATTCCGCATGAGGGTGAATCCCCGCCTGGTGCTGCCGTTACGGCGATCTCACCGATGTCCAACCAATCTGAATCCCGGAATCGTGCAGCAGGTGCAGCCGATGAGATTCTTACAACCTCGGCGCCCAGAGTTCATGTGGCGGTGAGTCTTCGAAGCCCGGAATACAACCGGCCAACCGGCGATGCCTCGGCACGCCTGCGCATTTTGAGGCGGTGACGCAAATTCTTGGCCCTCGACGTCCGAAGGACACGGGATTATTCAAGGCACACCAGCCGAGCTCTATGGCCTGGTGCATGGAGACCCCCCAGAAGGAGACCACCCCCTGTCTGTCC
>Ga0163217_1102270_pt1 | contig 15698 bp, 12 predicted proteins | sample SynspAceP_FD_185933 | JGI IMG/M metagenome (GOLD analysis project Ga0163217, IMG submission 185933) | Saline lake microbial communities from Ace Lake in Antarctica - Synechococcus sp. Ace-P (PacBio error correction) | ecosystem: Environmental > Aquatic > Non-marine Saline and Alkaline > Saline ...
ATCAAAGGAAAAAAGGGGGAAAGGGAGAATTCTTTTTTTTTTCCCCCTTTGTTTTTTGAAAAGCGGGAAAAAAGTGAGGCAAAGAAATTTTTTTCATCGCCCTTGCCCCGGGGTTCCCCGGTCAAAATTTCCCGATCCAATTTTTTTTATCTAAATTGTTTTTTTTCGCCGTACCTTTGAGCTCGTTTGGGGTTTTGTAGATGTCTCGAACTAAGTTTTTTGCCGAATTGACGAAATCTTTCCTAATTTTACGCAATTTTCTGTTTTTTGGTTTTTTGTTTTCTCGTATTCCTTTTTTTTTCCCATTCTTGTTCAAAGACGGGCAGCTTTTTTTAAATCTAGTTATTTAGAATAATTACCTTTATAAGTGAACCATTTTTTTGACGACTGATTTTCGTAAACTTCATTGACCTAACTTTAATCTAGAAAATAGCGGCTCATGGGAAACAATTAGCAAAGCTCCTTGATAGGCTTGTTAAAATAAATTCTAACCGTTGAGTGTTTTCTATGGTCTAATGTGATTCGTTTGGTTCATCTAAGATTAACAAATCTCGTTTTTCTTTTCTTAATAGTAAGTTTTGCTAATGCAAAGACGGGTTTTTTGTCCACCGGAATACATTGATGAATATTTTTTGAATAATCTTCTTTTCATAAAACCGAAAACAAATGTACAGAACGTATTTCTGCTTCATAGCCAAAACCATTGGCTAGTTTCTTAAAAATCATGCTGCCAAACTGAGATCGTAACGGTTTTCTAATGTTTAGTGGTATAAATAATTTCAATCTGCTAAAAGAAACCGGATTTTCCAAGTTGGAATTTCTATTTTACGCATCTCTTTTTCCTAGCTGGATAACTGGGTTCGAAAAAAGCTAACATTTCATTCCAGATGGAGTCCATTTGAATGCAAGCCCAGTAATTTTGTGCAAAGATAGCCTATGGTTACTTGCTTGCTTTTTTAATAATTTTGACCTGCATCAGGTTGTTTCCAAATGTCAGCAATCATCATTTTCAATAAAAGGTGATTTCCCAGCAAACCAATTTCGACCAACTAAAGCCATTCTTGAATTTTCTTGGACCCCAAAATAAGTATTTTCAAATAGTACGTCAGCTCCCAAAATAACGAGCCCACTTGTTGACTTGTAATAAATCATTCTAAATTTCCTCATTTCGTTAAATTCCCTCTACTCCTAGTCTTTATCATACACTGGTAAATTCTGAATACTCCAGTAAATAAAAATTGACTTCACAAGCAGATTTTTTAAACGGATTAGGATAAAAATATAGGGAGGAGGGGAATAGCTAGTTAAGTAAGAAAAAGTTTAATCATTTTTATCTATAAAGATAATGCTATAATGGAAAACGTTGAGAGAAAATTAAGTTTTTGTGGAAATTAACGTTTGATAGTATTACTTGGGTGAAAAATATAAATTGAAAAAGTTAATGAGAAAAAATTAATGGAGGAAAATGAGAATAAACTAACTGTGCAAAAGCAACAGCTAAACGCTTACCTATTATTATCGTTCCTTTGCGTTCTTGCATGATGGCAGGCAAAGAACCGTAATTTCTTCAATCAGATTAAGCGAAGCAGTAAAAGTGGAATAGTGCAACCTATTCGCCGTGATTTTTCTTGAGCTTTGGAGGCTTAGGAAAAAGAGGATACGGTTACGATGTAGAGAATCTAATGAAACTTTTTTAGTAAAACATGAAACAAGACCGACTAACCAATGTGGCTTTAATTGGTGTAGGTAACTTAGGAACATGCTTTATTGAATTACAATTTGTTCACCAAAGCAACAACATGAGAATTAGTGCAAGCTTTGAATATTAATGAAGAAATATTGGAAAAATATTAAGTGGGGTTTACCTATTTATGCCGATGAGTGAAATGATTGAACAGCTTAAAATACAGCAATCGAAATTCGTGATTTTGAACGGTCCAACGACAAGCAGCCCAAGAAACAGCGAATGAACTTGGCAAAAAGCAAGGCGTAAAGGATTAACTGAACTTTACACCTATTCGTATATCTGTATCAGATGATAATGCGTGTACAAAAATGTTTTGATTTAACAATGAATTATCAAACGTTGATTTATTTCTTAGATCATTATAAAAAAGATAGAAAAAGAAGAAAAAAAAGAATCAGACAGAAGAGTAAAAAAAGCGACAAACCTATTTAGGTTTGCCGCCCTTTTTTATTTTTAAATAAATATCTAAATAGTTTTAAGACGCACGTACGAAATCACTAGTGGCCGTAGCACAAATTTTAATACTGGGGGAAAATACCCATCCTTCAGTGGATACAGAATTATAGTAAACCAGATGATACAAGGGAACATGATGTAAATTAAAAACGATTTGCAGGATTAATATTTTTGTTATTTCTATGCAATTAAAATTCTCTTTCTCTATAACCTTGCCCCCCCTTTGTTAATAGATTAAATTGAGTAAAAACGACGCTTGTGTTCATTAAAACATGGGCAATCCATGGGTGTAGCAATATTTTTGTTTTCAACATAAAGATAAGAAAATACCAATCCATGGAAGAATAGCCAGCAGAATTGTGAACTGTCAGCGTGGACTAAAAGCAAATAACAAGAGCTGATAACCGCTGCGCTACTACGCCAGTTAAGTCAAAAACAAACTCCGAATAACAACTTTCTAAAGACGAATTCTTCCATGAATAGGTGGCCATTATAGCTACGATAATCAGATATAAGGTATATTACTGATAGTTAATAAAATATTTTGTGTATTAAACTGGATTCCATCGTAGTCCGAGCATACTGTGGACCTCCAATGAGAAGTTGCGAATAAACTGAGCGCAAGAAGCATCAGGGTTTCCAATTAAATCCCCACATGTAAACTTGTTTCTTGGGTGTAGGAGAAACTTAAGGTCAAAACTATTTTTAATCGTTGACTTTCCGGTTCAATAACAACTAACTAGTGTATCCTTCAGTAAAAGAAAAAAATAGTTCCAAAATCAAAGCTTCTGTTTGATAGTCTTGAGGAGCTAAAAGCTAATTAAAACGGGTAAAAATTGAGCAAAATATAAGTTAAAAATCAATAAGATAATAGCGTTTGTTTGATTAGTTTTTTCATTTGGTGCCGTTAGACTTCTTTTTTTTCAGAAGCAAAAGACTTTCTTTTATTTGAATCCTTGTTAAATCTGTTTGTTTTAAATTGGAAGTTATCAAGACTATTCTAATCTACAAACAAGTTCATTTGTCCAGTATAAACATAAGATGTAGGCGAAATGTTTAGATTATTGCATGAATTTTACATCTGGAAAATGAGGTGGTCTCAAACAAAAAACAAAACAAATTTCGTTCTGGAAGAGTTAAAAGGCTTGCAAATTAAGAGTGAAGTTGATTATTATAAAGAGTGGTTTTTAGCACTCATCCGAGAAGAGTGCTAAACAGGAAAACGGATAAGGAGAAAATGGAGGATTTTAGCGTGTTAAAACCATTAGGAGAGCCGTGTCCATTATTTGAAGTCGCTAAAAGAAGAAGAAAAGACTGGGTCAGCGGGATTGTTTTGGCCGGGTTCAGCGAAGAAAAACCTCAAACAGGCCAATATTGCAGTAGTGAGACGCAAACACTAAAACGGATCGAAAATCGATTTGTCGGAAAAGTGGGAGATAACTTTATTTGAAAAATATGCTGGTGTGGAAAAGTTAAATATGAAGGAAAAGAATATCTTTGTATTAAGTGAAACGAGACATCATTGCAATTGTTGAGTAAAAAAAAATGAAACGAACGATGCTTTACTTTCAAGCAATAAAAATTTTGGATTAGCTGATCTTATGTTATACAAAAAATGGGGCCAAAGAATAGTGTATTTCTCCATTCGAGTTGGTCAAAAAAAATAAGAATGGACCAAGTCACGATTAAATAACTCTAGACTTGTCGTTTAGACTTAACATTGGACAAGTTGATTGCTTTTTTTCTTAACTTGTCCGCTTGAAGAGTCATGCTTTTAAATGATTTCCGTAAAGGGTATGTTTCATGAGGTTCTATCTAAAAAACTACTATAAATTAAAATAAAGCAACACAACTAAACGAATGAGGTGATGAAAATGGCAAAGATATTAAATTTTCAGAAGAATGCTCCGTGCAGCAAATGTTAACGTGGCGTAGATATTTTAGAGATACTGTCAAAGTTACATTAAGGACCAAAGGAAGAAATGTGGTACTTGAAAAAGCTTATGGTTCACCGCTAATTACAAATGAATGGAGTAACCATCGCTAAAGAAATTGAATAGAAGCATCATTTTGAAAAATAATGGGTGCTAAATTAGTCGTGGAAGTGGGCTTTCAAAACAAATGAAATATTGCTGGTGATGGAACAACAAACTGCTTAACCGTGTTAACGCAACTCTATTGTTCGTGAAGGAATGATGGTACCAGCTGGAGCTAACCCTGTGGCATTCGCGCGTTGGGATTGAAATAGCAACTAAGTAGCTGTGGAGAATTGATGGCATTTCTAAAAAGTTAAACCAAAGGAATCTATTGCACAATTGCAGCTATTCATCTGGGGATAAGAAGTTGACAACTTGTTTGCAGATGCATGGAAAAAGTTAGGCAATGAAGCGTAATTACTATTGAAGAAGTCGAAAGGTATTGGAAACCGAATTAGACGTGGTTTAAAGAAGGTATGCCAATTTGACCGTGGTTACTGTTGTCGCCGGCATATATGGTTACAGAATAATGATAAAATGGAAGCTTTCTAGAAAATCCCTTACATCTTAATTACCGATAACAAAAATTCTCGAATATTCAAGATGTCTTGCCTTTGTTAGAACAAAATCTTGCAACAAGGCCGTCCGCTATTAATTGTTTGGCAGACGAATGTTGATGGCGAAAGATTGCAACATTAGTCTTAAATAATTACGTGGTACATAATGTTGTTAGCTGTAAAATGCTCCAGGATTTTGGCGATCGCCGTAAGGGATGCTAAGAAGAATATGCTATTTTAACAGGTGGGCAACCGGTTATTACGGAAGATTTAGGGATAGAATTGAAAGATACAGCATTAGTGAATTAGGGCATGCAGCGAAAATTGTAATTACTAAAGAATTCAAACAACAGTTTTTGAAGAGCGGTTCTTCAGAGAACATTATGCAACGTGGTATCTTTATTTGAAAGCCAAGCCTACTGGAAACAACGGTCAGATTTTGAACCGTGAAAAATTACAAGAACGTTTAGCTAAACTTTCAGGTGGAGTAACCGTTATAAGTCGAGCCGCTACAAAACGGAATTAAAAGAGAGCGTAAACTTAGAATTGAAGATCGTTAAATGCAGCTCGTCAGCAGTAGAAGGGGAATCCGTATCAGGGCGGAGGAACACTTTATTAATGTCCAGAGCAAAATGTTTGCTGAGTTGCAGAAGAAGGAGAACTCGCGTACCGGTGTGAAAATCGTGTTTGCGCGCTCTGGAAGAACCCATCTTCGTCAAAATCGTTTAATCAATGCAAAGGTCTAGAAGGCGCTGTAGTCTGTTTGAGAAAAATGAAACAAGTTGAAAATTGGTATTGGATTTATGCAGGCAACAAATGAAAATGGGTAAATCATGAATTGAAGCTGGGATTGTTTGACACACTAAAGTTACCCGTTCAGCCTTACAAAATGCAAGCAAGCAATTGCAGCTCTAATTGTTAACACAGAAGCTGTTTGTAGCAAACGCACCACACAGCTCACCAGCTGGTGGGAATGGATCCAGGAATGGGCGGCAATGATGTAAGAAATAATTTTTAGAAAGAAGACCTTACCATAAAGTTCAATAACTTATGGAAGGTCTCTTTTTGATGCTTTTGGTTAAAGGATAATCAAATTCACTTCATTTTTTATGTTAATGATCAGAAAGAGAAAATAGCCGTTTTAATACAGAGGTATTTAGTAGATTGAACATTAGAGAACTAAAATTTGACGCACACACGCACCACACGTATCAGCAGAAACTTAATTTACTTTATATTGGAAGTACTATTCTCAATGAGATAGTTTTAATTGCTTAAACAAAACAACTTAGCGTAATATAGTATTAGTGTGGCTTAACTATTTTAAAAATTGGAAATAAGGTGATAAAATGAATAGTGGTTTCATGATAATTAATTGTTCAAAACTTTTAAGAAATAAATTGAATAAAGAACTTGAAAAAAGAAGAATAACAGTTGGTCCTCAAAATTTGCAGTGAATTAAAAGATATTGGAAATGAATTCCTTTACAGATGATGGGAAGTTAGAGTTACAGCAGTTGAAATAGGAAAAGACTGATACGGATACCGCGCACCGATATCTTGGAATAAATACACACACTGGCATCTGATACGGATAAAAAACTATTTAGAAAACGATCAATCCTAATGATGAAAGATCGTCACATATTAAAACGTTACAAAAGAAGAACTAAAGCAAACTTCCAGGTTAGAGGGTAAGTAATGAGGTAATATCTGAATGCAAAATGGGTTAACTGAATGAAGAAATTGAAATTTAAAAATACACTAGGTAAAATAATAGAAAATATGAGGTGAAAAAAAATGGATAAAGTATTTATAACTGGGTGGGCAAGGGAAATATTGGGTAGATATGTAGTAAGATGAGTTAATCAGTTTGCAAAAAAAGCGTAAAGATAGCCGTTCATGAGATAGAGAAAAGGGGATAAACTATCAGAAAAAGAAAATAAACGAGTTAAGTGGAGTTTTTGACTTTTTGGACATGAAGACGTTTAAAGAAGCGTTAGAAGGAGTTAGCGCTATTTTTTTAGTTCGGCCTCCTAAGCTTGCGAAACCTCAAAGAGACATGCATTCTTTTTTTAGAAGCTGCTAAAAAAAATGGGGATGAGAAAAAATCGTATTGTCGACTTTCTAGGCGTTGAAAAAATCCGATTGTACCAAAAAAGATTGAGGACATGAAAAAAAATTAAATATCCTTACGTATTTTTTTGAGACCAAAGTTTTTTTATGCAAAACTTGAATACCAATCAATAGAGAAGGATACAAGAAAGGAACGAGTTATATATACCGGCTGGGAGTCCAAAACAAGTTTTATAGATACAGAGAATATCGCAAGAGTCAGCAGCTATTAGTTTAGTCGATGAAACCTATACGAATACCGCTCTATTTTAACTGGGAAAAAAGGCAATTGACTATTTATGAGGTATCAAAATTTTGTCTGACGTACTAACAGAGAGATTACACCTATAAAAATCAACCTCTTTTAGGGTTGAAAGGATAGAATAGAGCAGCTACTGCCTAAAGGATTTCGCGCTGTCATGATGCATTTTAATAGTCTTATGACAAAACTTTGGAACAGCAAAAGATGTAACACATGACTTTAGAAAAGATTATAGGAAGAGAGCCTATTAGCTTCAAACAATATGCATAGAACACAAGACTATTGGATTTAAAATGACTTTTTGGATTTAGCATATCGGGTTTTGAAGGTTTCACCATCATTTTGATCTTTAATTTGTTACTTTTTTGGAAGAGTCTATCTGTCACACGCACATCCACATTATATAGCTTAAAAGCGTTCGGTAGCAGATATATATTAGAGGCCTTAATAAGCAGTAGTATATTGTTGGTCTTAGAGCTGAGATAATCGCACGCGCGTCATTTCAGTGCGTATACAGTTTTTTGAGCAAAGATAGCCTGCCAAAAGTCCCAAAAGAAATCAATTATCCATGGAATTTTGCGAGCTGTGTTACTTTTTCCTTACCGAGATGTCCTTTGTTTAGATTTTTTTTTTTTATAGAGCTGGATGATGCACAGACAGAATAAAGTGAGTGTTAATCGACTTAATTGGACTATTACAGGCAGGATAAATGTATAATGTAGCGATTTCTATACATTTATATCCCTGCCATGTTAATCCTTAATAACACAGTATGAGAAACGGTGAATCATACACACTTAGAAATGTTTGATTTTGTACTCCAAGAATCTAGTCTAGCTATTTAAAACTAAAACCAGTGAGAGATTGGATAGGTTAGTTGTCTTAAATGGAATCTTGAAAATAAGTGTGCAAGAGTTAGAATGATAACAATCAATTTAAGAGTGCTTGACAAAAATGTATCATCCAAAAAACTCAAAGAGGAGGAAAAGTGTGGATGAAAAAAAAATCCAATGGAAAATGGTTATAGGGGCATCAGTACTATTCTTTATTTTTTATTTTTCTCCTTCCGCAAGTAAATCTATTATTCATGAGGCAATAGGAGCAATCTGAATCGCCAGATCAATCACTCAATTTCTCAGGAGCAGTTTGTATGATCTAGTCTGCAAGTTATAGGGGAAGCGGGTAGGAGAAACGGTAATATCTATTAAGGTGGACTTTTGATTTGGATTTGGCCAGTGTTTATACGCCTATTTTAGTCCACATGGACCTATCAAATTATTGGGAGTATACCTCAGTGGTAATAACTGGATGAGATACCTAAGTGCTCTTCCGATAATGGCGGCGCTTTTTTTTGATCTTTTGGAAATATCGGAGCAACAATAGTAATGGCAAGGTATCCTTTAGAGTGCTGGAATAATCCAAAGCGATAGAGACGCCAGATATGCAAACTAATTTTGTTAAAATGGATAACTGTTTCAAGGATCTATTTTTACTACTAGTATTTCTAATTATAAACATTTTTTAATATCAAAAATTAAAAAACGAATAAAAGAAACAATTACTAATAGAAAAAATCGTTTTGAGAATTACAAAAAACTTGAGAAAGAGCGTTGAATTCCTTTAATCGAATCAACGCTTATTTCTTTATTGATCACTGATAGGCTCAGCAAATTAAAATAGTTAACTAATGCTATGTCTTGATGAAAACTAGTTGTAGCTGTGGTAAAGAGCGGTTGTGATGGGTTCTGGTACTAAGAAACGGCAACGGTTGTGCCAGCCTTGATTTCTTTCAGAGAACACGCAGGACTATGTTCATTACTTGGTGGACGTGTAAGCTCGTCTATGAAACATGACGGTAAGGATTTCAGATAGGATCTGATCTTTTATCATGTGTCCGTTGTTCTCACGTAAAGACCTTTAGAGGGTTCGCCCATGCGAGTAAAACGATCAACAATTGTTAAAGATCCCTTCATGTATCTCGTAGGTGTGAAATGTTTCCTCAAGAATCGAACTCGGTCAAGATTGACAAACGATAACTCCGTACTGATCGACTGCGAACGTGTAACCACCTAAGAACGAGACCGTAAACTTCTTCCAGCACGGAGCCTCCTTGAGAACATGAGTAAACGTTCGGCAACCTTTATTGCCGAATTGCATGGTCAAAGGTAAGTCAATCCGCATTTTTTAATGCCGACGGCAGACCATGATTGTATTCTGGGAAAACAAAAATAAAGGCATCAAGGGAGCACCTTTTTTTGCCCAAGGGATGGCTTCGGGGAGTCTGTAATCCTGACTGTAAAAGGGCAGCAATAGGTTTCGTTATACATCGGAAGAATGATAAGCAGCAATATCGACTATTTCATATTCAGCAATCTTCAGCTTGTCTGCCCATTCTTCTAAGTTCCTTAGCGATTTAAGACTCTTACGAATTAGGGGCGACGTGCTTCGGTAATACTTCGATCTTCAACATAGGTCTTTCCTCCCTAATTCATTTATTTAAAGTGTTCTTTAAAGTCAACTTACCGCGATAAATCAACTGAGTTACAATGAAAATGTTCCTTTTTTTTTTTTTTACCATTATTAATCACTCTATTTTTATATATAATTGCATGTACCTTTTCTGAAATACATTAAATTTGAACGAATAAATAGTACCAGATGAAAATGTTTTTTTTATCATTTGTGGTTATGATAATGAGATGAAAAAGACAAGCACATGTAAATTAGTAAGGTTCAGGAGCGAATATAGATATGAACAAAATCATCCAGATGATAGTTTAGCATTACATACTGATTTTTCGTTATCAATCAATATGATGCAAACATATTGGGACAGGGGGAAAGCAGACAACGAACGCGATAGTCGACATGCTACTTCAGAAGCAACCCTTTTGAAAGCGTATGCCGTTTTTTGCCAGGTCAAGAACGGGTAAGTAAGTATATTCAAAACTTAACCTTTTCAGATTTCAAGATATCCAATATTTAAGAAAGTCGGTCACTATCCCGAAGGGTTCTTAACCGTATTTAACAAAATTGCCAAGTTTAGAGGACAAATTCGGTCATGGTTGAAGGAACGAAGTTGTTTTTGCTAATGAGCCCAATATTCAAGTAAAGGACAATATAAACTGGGAATTGTCCAATTTGTTGAGGACGGCCATTTTAAATGTTGTTAATTACCAAACATTTGATTGCGACAAAAGCTTTCACAGCTTAAGTCTGTGTAGGGAATTGAAATAGTACTGGAATTTGGTTCAAAGGAGCAGGCAAGAAATGGACTGCTGCTATTTGGGGAAGCCAGAGCTGCATATATCGGTGGGTTGTGATGCCACTAGTAAATGTTCGGGGCTGCTAAAATATTTGATATTCGGCAAAGTGGCCACACACGCTCATTCGCTTATTTCAAGTCTATCGAGACGATTAAGTAAAGCTTTTAAAGCATATGCCCACGACCCATAAAGATTGTTGTCTTTTTAGTGGATACCTACGATACCTTAAAATCTGGTGTTTCCAAATTGCAATAAAGTAGCGAAAGAAATGGGCGATAAAAATTAAATTTCTTAGGTATTCGTTTTAAGATAGTGGCGATATGGCTTACATCTCTAAACAAAGTCGCCAACCAATTAGAATATGCAGGATTTACAGAAGCAAAAATTATGCATCTAAATGATTTAGATGAAAAACAATTCTAAATTTAAAAATGCAAGGTGCTAAGATTGATGTTTGGGGGAGTAGGTACGAAACTGATTACGCTTATGCAATCGTCCGCACTAGGAGCTGTTTATAATTAGCTTTCTTCTATTGAAGATGAGAATGGTAAAATGGTGGATTACCATGAAAATTTCAAGTACGTTGAAGAAAGGCTTTCTACGGACTCGCTGACCTGGTAAAACAGTATGGCGGATTACGGAGTAATGATTGACGGGAAATCTGAGGGAGATTTATATTACTCTTTTGGGAAGAAAAACCAGATCAAAGCCAAAAGTTATTTATGTTCATCCAGTTTCAATACGTATATCAATAAAATGGTCCACTAATTGTAATGCCGCCCTTTATTGGTGATGTTTTTGTGAATGGTGCAATTAATTTTATTCTCTAACCAACACTTGGGATGATTAAAGAATATGCCAGTATCAAGTTTAAAATTCATTATGGGAAGAATATAAGCGTAATTTTTGAATCCAGAACCGTATCCGGTCGATTTATTCGCAAACAGCCTATGATCATAAAATGAATTCAATTGCAGCGATTCGAAAACATATGCTGAATAAGTTCGTCAAGCTACACAGAAAAAAAGTCCTTTTTAAAGGGACTTTTTTTTTGTCTTATCATTTGAAAAAATAGAGCTGAATGAACTATGATACCTACCGAAATAATAAAAAATATTCGAAATGAGCAAGTGAAAAACAATGCAAAACTTGCAAATAAAATCATTAAAGAACTTTATGTTGCTCCCTGAAATTGATGCCGTAACTTGCAAATTAGACGAAGTGGGTTGATTTTTTAAAAGGCCTACCTACATGCTTTAAGTACCTTTTTAAAAAGGCATTGGTATTGGGGATTAAGTGGTGGACAAGACTTCAACACTTGGTGGAAAATTAAGTCAAATGGCGATGAAAGAATTGCGTGAAGAAACCGGCGACGCAGCTTATCGTTTTATTGCCGTTCGCTTGCCTTATGGGCGACAAGCAGATGAAAAAGATGGTCCTATTGATGCCATAGCCTTTATGGTGCAGAATGAAAGAGCGTACGAGTTCAATATTAAATCAAGCGTTTGGATGCCATGGGTTTCCAAGGCTCTAGAAGAAACAGATATCTCGATAAGTGATTTTGTAAAAGGTAATGTTTAAAGCTCGGCACGGATGGATTGCCCAATATGCTGTTTGCGGGTAATGTATCAAGGAGCAGTGATAGGAAACAGATCATGCAGCTGAAGCAGTAAAAGGAGTTTTTTTACTCCATTTGTGACGGTGGGACAGATATTAATCCGCTAGTCCGTTTGAATAAAAGCAAGGAAAGCCTTGTTTGAAAGAAACTAGGTGCACCAGAACACTTGTAATATTAAAGTTCCAACTGCTGATTTAGAAGAAACAACCCAGGTTTACCAGATGAAGTATCTTAAGGCGTTTACGTATGAGAATTGATGATTACTTGAAGGGAAAACGATTGAACGATCAAGGCTGCAAAACAAATAGAAATTGGTATCTTCAAACCAACACAAACGTCATTTAACCTATTACAACCTTGAATGACTTTTGGAAATAAACACTATCTTTTTTTCGGATTGATAGGGGGATACGTCGGTGATGATAGAACGGATTCAATAAGTTGTTTCCTTGTTTTAATGAAGAAGCGGCTACCCTTTTTTTAATGAAGAATTGAGAGAGGCATTCGAAAAAGCTTGAGCAAGCAGACGATAGAATATATTTTTTATTATGATGGTTCTAAAGATCAACATTAGCAGTCATAATAAAAGAATAGTAACCCAATGAATGAAGAACGAATACGTTATTTGTCGTTTTCTAGAATTTTTGGTAAAGAAAGCGGCCTTGTATGCTGGACTACAAACATGCACAGGTGAGTATATTGCAGTCATGGATGCAGATTTACAAGAATCCATCCAGAGTTGTTCCTGAATGTTGTCTTTATTGAGAAAGAAAACGTATGATTGTGTAGGAACGAAGCGGTTACGCGAAAATGGCGAGCCACCTTTCCGTTCTTTTTTTGCAAAACATTTATAATTAATGAATCATATTCAGAATACTGAATTCGTAGATGGGGCCAGAGATTATCAGATTGATGACAGGAAGAAGAAGATGGTTGAAGCAGTTCTCTAGTTCAGTGAAGTTAACCGTTTTTCAAAAGGGATCTTTAGCTGGGTCGGTTTTTGATACTTATTATCTGCTTAACAAAAATCAAGAGCGTATAGCTGGAGAAACCTCTTGGTCTTTTTGGAGTTTATTAATTACTCGTTGGATTGCAGTAATTAATTTCTGATGTGCCTCTAACATTTGCTTCACTTATAGGCTCTTATCTTTTTTTGTCTCTATTTTTATTTTTAGTGGTTTTATTGTCATACGAGCGTTAATTTTTTGGAGATCCGACTGCAAGGATTGGCCATGCTACTCGTACCACACTTTGGCTATTGGCGGGCCCTTCAATTATTCTGTCTAGGAATAGTAGGCAAGTAATGAGTAGGTAAACGTAATTTAGAGACTAAAAAAGCGGCTAAATGTAATATAGTTTTGAAAGAAAACGCGATCAACTAACAGAGAAATAAGTAATGGGAATAACATTCACGAAAAAGGAGGTTGGAAAAAATGGAAAAAAAGTTTCTTTCTCGCGGGCAACGGAAACAAACAAAGCGTTTTTCTTTGCATTCCAATTTTCATTCAAACAATGTGTTGAAAGAATTAAGTAAAACATTAGCAGCGGATTAGTAGTAGCAGTTGCCTCTAATTTTTATTGCAATTTTTTCAAAACCTTTCAACTTTGAAAGTAGGCTTGTTTGTTTATGACTTGAGTGCATACATAGACTATTTATTTTGGGCATAGGGGTCTTGATGATGCTTTACATTGGTTCACTTCTTTAATTGGAAAGATCGATACAATTGGAAGCATTTTTTAATAATTTGATTTCAAATTATATTAGGAATTTCAACTTCAACAAAAAAGCTTTTACGTGAAGAGCCATGTATCCTTCTGATTTCTCAAATGATTACAAATTTGCCTTTTTTTTAGTAAAATGATGAGTAATACAATTTTCTGAATTAGTTTTAATTCTTTTAATAGCTATCTGCGGTAAAGTTATTCTGGCTTATAAAACGAGCCGCGTAAGGTAAAGAAAGGAAAAAAATCTCAACATCAAAAAGAAGTCCAGAGGGTTAGATATGGTTTATTCGTTTGTCTGTCTAACTTTAATTTATATTTATGCTTTTTTAACAGTCCCTGGAAATCTTGTCAAAGCAGCTTATATGACCATGCTTAATTGGATTCATAATAGTCAGGAAATGAATTATTACAATAATGGCTTTTGGTAGGGGGTTTTTATACAATTTAAACGTTACTCCAATCGGAAAAAGCCGAGAAATATTCAACGAAAAAATGAATCATTGCTTATGAATGTATGAGAGAAAGGCAAAAAAAATTAATGAAACACCGGTCAAAATCATTAAAAAGATCGAATGTTATCTATGTGATGAGTGAAAGTTTTCAGATCCAACATAAGTTTAATAGACGTAAAAGTGGTTAAAGATCCTATGCCGATTCTTAGCAACGAATTGGAAAAAAATAAAAGTGGGGAAAATATTAATCTGAAGGATATGGTGGTGGTACAGCTATATTGAATTTGAAGGCTTTGCTGGTTTATCTATTGGAGCCTTTTGCATCTAATTTGAGCAACTCTACAACACAAATACCTTCCTCTGATGAAATCATTTCCATATCGGCTGTTTCTTACTTTAAAGATGCAGGATACTCTGGCTACAGCCGATTCATCTTACAATAGGTCGATGTATATAGCGTAAAACAAGTCCTATCAGGAGTTAGGAATTTTGAAAAACACTTTTCTAGATGAAGAAGACCATGAACATAGCGCGCGATACACTAAAGAGAGTCCTTATATTTCTGATCCATTTCCGCCTATCAAGAAGTGCTTTTAAAACTGGAAGAAACTGAATGAAACCGACTTTGTTCATTTCGTTTACGATGCAAAATCATATGCCCTACACGGATTTCTATCCGGAAACCAAATTTACTGCTGAGGGGACGCAGATGAATCTTGAAGCGCATTATTTCCAAGGCTTATCTTAAGTGGATAAAGCCATTAAATCAATTTTTAGAAGACTAAAACACACAAGAAGAGAAAGCATCGTTGTCTTTTGGGAGACATCTCCAAGCTTTTATGGTGAAGAAGTTGTAACAGTTAATTGGAAAGTAGCGATGCACCAAACACCGTTGCTGATATTTTTTCATCTGAAAAAGAAAAACAAAGTCTTTAGGAACGGATCAGTCCTAACTCTACTTTATGATCATGTAATTAGAGTTAGGCGAATAGTCGCAGTTTTCGCCTTATTAAAATGCTTTTACTATGACACTCGAAGCCAATTACCTGCTTTTGAAAAAAGGAATGTATATTGAAACAGGAGACAAGAATCTAAATTGGAAGCGTGAAAAGATTAATTCTTCAGAAACGCCAGCAGCTTCTGAAGAGTACGGAATTGTTTTGCAATACGAATAGTAACCATTAGCAATAGCATGCTGAGGACAGCTAATTTTTTTTCGAGTAACCTAAGAGTATTGACATATGGTTCTATACATTTTAATGATAAGGGAATGACAAAGGAGAGGATTTAATGAAAACATCTGTTTCGATAAATGCAAACTATTTATACTGGTAAATGAAAAAAATTGATCTGGGTCAATACGCTTTTGATAAAGACATCTTAATCCATTTGGTGAAATGACAAACTTTAAAGAAAAGAAGAAGATACCATCATCGAACGCAGCAGGTAAAATAATTGTCCTGTTCATTGAGGTGCATAGCATGGTGGTTATAGCTGGGATAGTATGGATGGGAACTCAGAGAAA
>Ga0163217_1042938_pt1 | contig 15693 bp, 15 predicted proteins | sample SynspAceP_FD_185933 | JGI IMG/M metagenome (GOLD analysis project Ga0163217, IMG submission 185933) | Saline lake microbial communities from Ace Lake in Antarctica - Synechococcus sp. Ace-P (PacBio error correction) | ecosystem: Environmental > Aquatic > Non-marine Saline and Alkaline > Saline ...
AAAAAAAGAGAGAGATCAAGCGACAATGGCGAGACCTCGTTGAAAAGGTGATGATGACCGCCCCACAGTTCACGCCGTGGAATTCGGGCGGCTTAATGTCCCCCGAACACGGGGGCATAACCGAACGAAGAAACAGAAAGGCCCCCCTTTTGTTTGATAAGCCCGGCGGCCCGGGGCGACAAAGGGTTACCCCAAGGAAGGCCAAAACGAAGGAAACCGGGAATCGGGGATTGCCGCGGCAAAATGCTCCCCGGCAGAAAATAACCCCTTCTTGATTTATACCGTGCGCCCCGGCGTAACGGCCCCCGGTTTCGGGGTCCATTCGGCCAATGGACCCGTTCCAAAACCTCTTTTTCCTTGGGTATCCGGTCCGCCGCGGCTGCCGGTCCAAAAAGCAGAGCCATGGGCCGCCGAACAAACAAGCCCCGCCCGTTGCGCAGACCGAGGCAGCAGCAATACAGGCCCACGGCTGCAGAAAAGAAACGCACGAAGACTGCTGCAAGAGTCTTTGACCTGCCCGATCCCGAACAACGATGAAGTCCCGGCGATGAAAATTCCCTCGGCGTTTTTCATGGCGCGTGCCCATTCTGAACACTGCGCCGCCGTGCGCTGCGCAAGGCTGTGGTGCTCTGGATCCGGCGTTGGCCAGGTCTGAACTGGATTGATCTTGTAGATTAAATTGCTCCGACGACTACACCCAACCGTCTTTGCAGTAACGAATTCAAACCAAAGCTATGAGGTGGGCAAAGGGCCTACGCCGCAATTATCGAAGATGTTCGGTCGCGCACAAAGCGGCGGCATCCGCTAGAAAGCTGCATCTGATACGGCAGAGGTCCTGGCGAATCGACGAAGAACAGAACAGCCCGCTGCACCGGTAAGAGATCGGACGCGCGCCGCCGCAGTCGCCCCAAGCGGTACGCCCCCCGCAGAAATCCGCTATCGCCGACCGCCTCGCGATACGAGGGAAGGACGCCGCCCTGCTCTCCGGCGGAGGGCTTTCCGGTTTGAGGAGCACCGGCGCATGAACCGCCGTTTGCCGCCCAAGCCATACAATGCCCACTGCCGAAAGAAAACGCCTTGCGCGGCCGATTTGGTACAACTATCTTGGGCGTGGATGCGGCACTGCCGCCCGACCAGCAATGCTGCTGGACAGACCGCTGGCCGTCCGGATGACAGTTCCTTTGGCGAGGCGAATTCGAAATGGTCTGGCGCGGTGGGCCAGGGGCCGTCACCCCTAATAAAGGTGCAGACCGAATTTACGCGCTGTTCATCGGGGTCGGCGGTGGCGACTTTTCCATATGCCCCAACTTATTAACCTAACGGGTTTTCTGGAATGAAAACTACTGGCTGCCCTTTGGCGCAGCGACATGCCCGCGCAGCGCATCGAGCCCGCGCGAAAACGTTCTTTGAATAACCCGAGACAACAATCGTCCTTCCTGAATGGAGTGGATGGGCGGCATGAATCGTGGAGCCCGGCTTGGGTACCCCGCCAGCGAACGCCGCGCAGCGGCATTCCTTTTAACAAAAGCACATCGCGCCTTGGGCAGGTCAACTTCTTTAAAAACGACCTCCCAAGGGGCCAAAAAACTCGTCTTATCAGGGTTGCCCGCTGTCGGCAAGCGCCTTAATGGACATGAACCGAAACAATTTTCGTATGACGGCGGATAACCGCACAACAAATCAGGCGGGGCCCTTCACCGCCCGCGCAACCACCCAAGAAAGGGGTTTTTTTACCCCATGACCAGGGATACCAATAAGGCCACGCAACCGCCGCAAGATTTCCTGAAACTGGCAGGGACCGCTGCATCACCGGCAGCCCCGTCCGTTCGCCGTCGCACCAAGCGTGCACGCCGCAGAAGCGCAAGCCGGTCCCGACTCCAGTCGGACCGAATGCAGGATTACCGCGGCATACCCGCGGCCCTAATTCTGGAAAAGCACACGCTTCCTAATTCCAACGTGTCACGACCCGCGGCCCAACCCGCGGCGGAAAACTAGCCCCGGATCCGCCTCGCGGTCCAGAGCACGCGGCCTCTAGTGAGAAACTATTAATGCTGTTCGGAAGAAAAACCAATCGGGATGGCAACGGCGGCCCCCCATAGCGGGCGGGCATGCTATCACGAACATGGCGGAAAAATTCGTTGACCGCCGCGGCATCCTGGCGCGGTCCGGCTGGCCATCGGTGGCCTTGGCGGCCGATCGGCCAGCGACTGCGGGTCTGTTAAACACAAGCGTCTCAGCAGACAGCCCGTCAGCGGCCGCGGTAAGAGACCATCAAAATCGGTCTGCAAACCCACTGTTCGGATTGGCTGTAGACCGGTTCAAAAATTGGCCGAAGTGACGAATGGCCGGTCCTGGACGGGTTCAGGAGCCCCGTTTGGGAACAGCCGTTCAAACCTTGCCTCGCAACCTGCGCAAAAGGGGCTCGTTTCGCGGACAACGCACACGGTGAACGTGCCGGGAATACAAAAGTACCCGAATGAAAAAAAGAGGGGTGGCCAAGTGGGTTCGGGACAGCTGGAACAGGGCGATCAACGGAAATCGGCGACAAGAATGAACGGTGATCCGCGAAGAAGAGCGGCCCCGATTCCGTCTATTGGCTCGGCTCGGCAAGCTAACAACGAACAGGCGTACCTGTTTTTCCGCAAGTTCTGCGGCTTATTGGGGCAAAACAAACAACGTCGACCACAGGCCACGTAATTTTGTCCACTCCACCAGCGGTTTGCGGGCGTGCGTAACACAATGGGGCACGGCGCCCTGAACAACAGGCTATAACGATATCACAACAGCCAGGCGATCTTTATCCATCGCGGAACCATGGCCGAGGGCGCACCCTTGTATCGCTGGCTGCAGCCTGCTGAAAGCCGAAAAGACAGAACAACGCGCCGCTGTATTGTTCTGCGAATCCACGCTTTACCCCGCACGGCGGCCCAATGCGGATGATATGTCGCTTCCTCCCGGTTCGACGGTCCGGCATTTGGTCCCTGGGGGTAATTCTTCTGGCACAATCTTCGAAAAACGGGTGGGAAGACAAAAGAATCATCCGCCACCCGCCTTGGGGCATGGGACCCAGAAAATTCCGTGACGAAGTTTCCGCGAGAAATGGACACCCGAAGAGGTCGAAACGCGTTACCGGCGCACCGGCCTCAAACAAGCTTGAGCGGTCTGCGCGTAACGCTTGGCCATACAACCGCCCCGGCACGCGTAATCTCTGGTGCATGGGTGGCACAACAGCACAAAGCAACGGTAACAACAACAACCCGCGCCCTACTGCAGCCAACTCTTTGCAGCTGGCCCCTGGCAACATGGCAACCGCTGGCGGGCGGCACCAACATTTTTCCCGTGGCCAACGAACAACGTGCAGGCGTCGAACGATTCTGGGCCGTTCTGGCGATACGCAATGCGGCTACACGGGTCTGCTCCGCAGGCGCTTTGTTCACAACTGGGCACGGTTTTGGGAAGAATAGGAATCTTGAATGGTTGCTAATCGCCGTTTCTCTCAAGGCGTCGTTCAACGACAACCGTCGATGATGGAACTGACCGGCATCCCCGTCAAGCCGCTGGAAATTGAACGGTGTGGCTGGAAGACAAGGAAAAAAATCGACCCAGCCGGAACAACACCCGTGCGAATGGTTCGTGGGGCCACGCGCCAACTTCGCAGACACCGTCCAAAAGAAATGTCACGCGAAATTGGGAAAAAACTGACCATTATGGTCGTTGTCGATCCCGTACCCAACAGTTTCCCGCCGTTAATGTCAGGACCGCCAAGAGGGCTTGTATCTGTTGCCCGCAACGACCCAGTTCGAAAACCCGTCGGGTTCGTCACGGGGTCCAACCGGTCCGCTGCAATGGCGTGATCAGGTCTTGAACCCCTGTTTGAATCCAAGCCTGACCAACACATGCAATTCTAAACTGTTCGCGAAACAAGTTTGGCTTCAGCGATCCCGCCTGTTCAAGAAACATCGCGCTGGACGGTGACGAGCCCAACATACGAGGACCTGAACCCGCGAAATTCACCGCGCATGTGACCATTGGTACAAACCGGTCAAAGCCCTGCATCGCCAATGAAATGCTACATGGCCAAAACCAGCAATACACCTTTCTGAACCGCACCAACCCTGCCGCGCCAAGGGCGGCCTGCCGATGGCGATTTCTACGGTTTAACCATGGCTGTCTGGGGCGACAAACCCGAGACTGAAACCACCCCGGCACGGCGAAACTGTAAACGATTAATGTCCTTTGCCCGGTGCCGAAGGTGGCCTGACCTTCGGCGCCCGTTTTTCGGCGTAGAAAAGCGTGGAACGGTGAAAGCCTGCTGGCCGACGGCGTTTACAGCGCCGGGTCCCCCGAGTCAAAGGACGGCTACCGCAGAGTTTTTCAACCTAATGTCCATGCTGCTGAAGCTGGCTGGGAAAAATAGATACCTCAACCGACGATTGACGATGGCGTGATCAACTATCTGGTCCGCGGGCTATCCCGAAGGCGGGCACCGCGAATCAAAGCCCAAACGAGGAAGTCGGCGAAACATCGCTAAACCGGCGAAAACCCCGTCGGGATTACGTTGCCGATACCGGTGGCCGTGAACCTGGAAAACCGAACCTTTCGGGCGGCATCCAGCGTTCGCGGATCAAGCATGCTGTGCCCCCTTCGCAAAACCACAAGGCCCGCGCCGTGGTCTGGACCTCCCGATCCGGTGGCCAAATTCCCACCCGCGAGCCGCTTGTACACCAACGGCGTGGATCTGGTCGCCGACTAAACCCCGACCTATGAACGACAAAAACCCAGTTCTGGCGCCTCCCCACACAATGTGATAAGTCCAGTTCAGGAAAACGACTTTTTCCAAGGAACTATCCGATCGTACTGAACCCTCTGGTCGGTTGGTCGAATACGATAAGGTGGGCGGCGGCGGACGATAACCCGGTCCAACCCTTGTTGGCGAGCCTTCAGCCAAGAAGAATGTTCCATGCGAAATCAACACCCGGGAACGCCAAACGAATCTGGGCGTGCGTGACGTGGCCGATGTTCTGTCAAGCCCGAAGGCGGCAAGGTCAAAGTGATGGCGATCGGTCACGGAAAACGTGTCGAAAGCGGCGTGGCAATCATGCCCATTCCACCTTTGGCGGCCACAATGGAAAGGGCGTTTGAAATTGCGGAAGATATCCAGACGGGGCTGACCCCCTTATGGTCTTGGTGAATCCAGAACAACACCGCGCATAACCATATTGGCCTATGACTCAGTAACTCAAGATGCAAGAGACCAAAAGCGACCTCTGCAAAAATCTGGACAGCGTAAGGAGACAACAAGGAATGGCAAGAAGCAAGTTTTCTCTGCGACGCGACGAATGCAACGCCTGCCGTCCAACAAAGCCTGTAAAACGAACACGAGTGCCGTGGGGCAATCAAACCGTCGCAGGTCGTCACCGATCCAAGACGGCACCCGGCGAAACGGTCTGTAAAATCTTCAAGTCCGCGTGTTAAATGCAACTGTTCAGACGCGCCTTGTATGGCCGCTGCCCAGTAGACTTGTTTCTCACCAGAAACCGACGACGGCAATTGTCCTTGCACTCCAAGGATCTTGCAATCTGGGCTGCGGCTACGTGCCTTCGTGACGCCTGCCCCCCTTTGGCGCACCGCAAGTAAATCGCACAGGTCAGGCAACTTCGGAATTAGTGGCAAGACTGGACAAATGTACCTTCTTGAGCCGTGGCCCGAGGAGAACCCACTCCGTTAGTCCCGAATTTCCAGAAGTAACGGCGCAACCGGATCGCCGAAGCAAGCTGGCCAATCTGCCCGAGATGTGGGTTCAACCAAAAGCAACTGGCTGGGCCGTGAGGCGATGTCGTTTCTGGCCAAATCTACCGCGGAACGCGTTGTCAGCGCGCGCTTTGGCTTCGGCGCTGTGGGGCTGGGCACGGCTAATCGAGCGTAAGGGCGGGCTACATTCCCTTACTGCAAATATTGATCGCTTTCCTTGGCCCGCTGGCAACCTGCTTGCTGGCGGGCCAATTTATCTTTAATCCGTCGGAAGGGTCCCGGAGATGACAATTGCTGCCGACGTTTTTGCTGGCTCTCATATTCCTTGTTTCTTTGCCGGCCTCTTCTGCCGCTTTCAGGAACACCACCGCGATGCTCGGTTCAAGACAACCGGGCCAACAATCGCTCGATGACAAATCATGGCCCGCCAACGCGGCGAAGAAACGTTGCCCCTGTGGGGCAGAAGCTTCCTTTTGCGGCTCGAGGGGACGCCCCACGGCCGGAAACCACCTCCGGGCCCCTTGGGGCGCATCCTCGTGATGGCCCGACCTGTGGCGTGAAGTTCCGCGCTGACCGCCCTGCCGATGCGCGGGCCACAACCGCGCCCTGCCGCCAAGGTTGCTGATGCAGGACGGGTGCCAATTGGTGGGCTGAACTTTTCCGCACGGCCCCCCTACTGACCTATGGCCAGCCCTCCGTGTGGGCGGTCAAAACAGTTGTGGCTGAATGGCGATCTTTCTATCTGATCCGCGGCGTATCCTGATTGAACACGGGCGCGCGGCATCACGATTGAACGGTTCAGTTTATCGAACGGTTTGGACACTGGCTGAATCGCTCAGTTTTCCTTTATCCGCTGCTGGCGAATCACCGGTCCGGTGTTCCGCTTGCCGGGCGTAAACCTGCTTGATTTCCGCTGTTTTCGGCCACGATTCTTTTCGAACCTTTGCATCCGCGGGCAAAGTGGGGTGGCAACACAACGTCCTCATGGCTTTTTATGGCTGGGGCTGGTGATTTGGTGTTTTCCGTCATGAGGACTCGTCCACAACAACCTGCCGGAACCGCAAACTGGACCTTAAACTGGGATCCTTAGGGCGGCGGTAATCTTCGGCAAGGGCCCACCCGCGACCGCGTAAGTTTTCAACGCCGGTCAAAAGCTGGATCTTCTGCCGTGAAATTCATATCTTGGGCACCTCGAATCTCTGTCTCGGGTAATCTCGCTGCTGGTTTTCCCCGTTCGAAGCTGACCATGTTCGAAGCCCAACGCTGGCGCCTGCTGAAATGGATATGGGCGTCGGCCCGCAACTCACTGGGGCCTCGGCCAACAGTGATCTGCAACGCTGACCCCAAAGGAAATGCAATACGCCCAACTGTGCCATGCCGTTGATGCAGCTCGTCCCTGATATGGCTGTGATCATCGGGCGCATATCTATAATCCGGAACGCTCGGTATGGAAAGGCGCGTTTCGAAGCAATGGGATCGGAGATGTCGACCTTGAATGGGCCAACGCGAGCACCACAGCTTCTGGGCCGACGAAGTTGTCGCCAAGCAGGGTAAAAACCTGCCTCGGCACACAGCCGGCAGAGTGAATATGAATGCAAAAAAATGGCCCAACACCCACGTGCTACTGGCCATCAACGAGGTACTGAAAAATGAAAGCTTTTTAAGATCACTGCCATCCGTGCCTTGGTGCTCCTTGGCTGCGGGCAAATGAACTTTGGCGTTGACATAGGCTGTGGTCCCGCCGCCGAACAGACCTCTTCGGCATCGTAATGTCCGCTGGGCGACTAGACCGCAATCCCTATGCATAGCAAAACTCCGACGGCCCGCCCGCATGCATGATATCTGGGGCGGGCCTTTTCTTTTCCTGCCGTTTTCTGGCTTGTTGTCCACTGCGGTGACCCTGAATCTGACGAGATACGCTCAGTCGTGCAGGTCAAAGCTGACCGCGCTTGGTGATCCGCTTCAGCCTAATCGCGCTGACGTTTGGGCACTGGCCTGGCCCATCCGCCGTTTTCGCTTCCGTGGCCACCGCGATTGCCGTGCTGAACTCCCCTGATGGGTTCCTTTGGCCGCCCCCGGTCCGTGGTGGGGGCTGAATCGTCTATCTGTTGTTGTCGAAGGTCCGGTCCTTTGGCGGTGGTCTGCTGTTCAACCCCGAACGGCATGTCATCGCGCCAGGTGATCCAATCATTCCAACCGCCGTTAATTGCGCCTCTTTACCCCGACGAGGCGGATGCGCGGAATCTTTTGGGGCGAAATAACCATGATTTGCTGATCTCGCAGAACACCACGGCGCGACCGCGGGCGTATCCTGACCGTTGAATCTCTGACGGGCGGCGCGCCTTTTGGCTGACTTGCCCGCGCTGGCAGGCTTTGGCCGCGGGCCAATACGGCGAGTCGGCGCGTATCATGAGAAATCGGGGCGGCAACATCGCACCACGCCCACCCGCGTGCTGACCACCGCTATTGCGCTTGGAAAACCGGTTAAAGGTTATTTCGCGCTGGCGCTTTGGCTCGGCTTTGTTTCTGATCGCGCTGGCGCTGACCGTTAACCTGATATCCAATCCACGCCACTGTCCCGTACCGAAAGAGAGGGCAGATGGTGACCGCCCTTTGCCTGCAGCCCATATGGCGCGAATGTGAAAACCCGTGCACCGTCAGGGCGAAACAAGTGCTGGGGCCTGTTGGGCACTGAACCCTTGGTCGACATCGGGGCTTCACGATCCGGCCTGGGGCAAAATGGCGCCGCAAGACGGGCACCTCCTCAGGGCGTTGCACGGGCTTGAACGGCTGTCGACGGGGGTCGGTCCATGGCCCGCCGTGATGAGGGTTCGCGCAGATGAAGCAGGCCCCCCTATGTTTCCAAAAGTCCCGTGATTGCTGCGCCGGTCCCGTGCGCGCCAAATCTGGGGCTATCCCGCTTGCGATCTCTGGGCAAACCAAAAGGCGCTAGGTGAATGTGACGTCGGTCAAGCAATGGGCACACCGCAATCGGTCCTGACGGGCGGCGGCTGGACCGCTGCCGCCGGGGTTGTCGGGGGGGGGGAAAAACCAAAGCTCGCCCTTGCCCCGCGCCATTGATCGCGACCCTGAAATTTTCCTGCGTTGGAACTGAAACCTGTTCGAAACCTTGATGGCCGATTCCGTGAAAGGACAAATCGAAGCTTTATTGACCAGCCGGCCCATCCAGGCGGGCCGCATCGTGATGGCGACCCATCGATCTGGGTCAGGCGCGGCGGCCTTGCAACTGAAATACTGTTTCTATTTAAAGTCGCTATTTCACGAGGCAAGCCGGCGCCCGATGCCGTTTTGACGCCCCCCCGAGAAAACCCGGAAATTCTAAATCTTTTTGAACGGCAGACAAAATTTTGAATATCAAAATTCCTTGATTAAAACCGCCCTTGTTGTGCGCTTGGCAACCACTGGCTGTTCAGGCCGCATACGAGTGAAAAATCGCCGTTCCACGTCCTTTTTAAACAATCGGTTGTCCGAACGTTCTGCTCCCCGCGATCAAAGTAAGACTGAAAATCTATTGACCGTACAACTGCTGATCGGTCCACGGTCAGGCCTTGCGTTTGGGCGAAGCGGGTGGATGTCGATCGAAATCCCTTCGTCCACCTCCAAGAAGCCGAAGAAGGCGTTTCGGTCGCCGCGGATATGGGCAACCCCACCGCCGCGAGGATCATGTTATACGATTTGTCCCTGATCTGGCCCAGCGAGACGGAATTCCGCCCAGATCAAGGATGCTAAGGCGGCCAAAGAAACGCGCTGGCCCAAGATTCGAAGGCCAGGCTTTCCCCTTATCGTAGCCCGTGGCGATGACAGCGGCAACACAAGAAAGAGCTGTCCGCTTTGGGCCGGCGCCCGAATCGGAATGCCGCAACATTCCCGGTGAAATGGAACAAAAGCCGGTCGGCGCGGGTAATCGCGAGCCTCACACCTGCTGCGGGAATGGGGGCTATTCAAAATGTCCCCGACCGCGCGAGTTGGCTGAACCTTGACAACAAGGCCGAAACTTGGCGACCTGGTTCCCGCGGGCGATTCCGGGCTGTTTCAACCAATACGCCCTATATCCGGTGAAACCTGAACAAACACGGCGCATGGTGACAAGGACGCCGCGGCCCCTGGAAAACGGATGTTGGTCGGTGACCGGCGCAAAAAAGACCTGAAATCGACAAGCTAAATACGATCAATGGCGAAAAAGCTAATTTACCTTTTAACGCACAGCAAGTAATCCGCGCTTTTAAGGGGCTAGTTTTATCGGCTCCGTAAACACCCGTCGGCAATAAACTCGCCGATAACGGGTGTTTCATTTCAGGGCTTTGACCCCCGCTTAGCTCGGCGGCTTTTTGGTGGTTGCGCAGATAGGGCAGGAATTTTTGTTGAAGTCACCGAATTTTCGCTTTGGCATCATCGTCCCGAACAGGGTTGCGGGATGAAAATCAACATCGTCGCCGACAGTCCAGTTCGCCGGTGGTTGCCACGGCCCTTGCTGTCGAGGTTTGCAAGCCCGCCAGCGCACGCAGCACTTTCGCAAAGGTTGCGGCCCACGGTCATCGGGTAGTCATTGACAAGTTTCAGACTGCTTTTGGTCGGAACCGATGATAAACAAACGGCCGGCGGACCTGTGGGCCGCTATCAATTGGCGTGCGGCCGTTCGGCAGAATAAGGCGTCCGGCGGCAGCATTCGAACGCCTTGGCCACGGTCAGATTCGGCGTCCGGCAATGAAATCGAAAGCCCGCTTGGACCCGCAAAGGTCTTCGATGTCGCTTTACCATTTCCTGTGCTCTTCGCGGCCAATCGACGGAAATAACCCATCAACTTTTGTGCCACGTTTTTTTCCCATTCATCGCAAGTTGGGCAACAGCGCCGAGTTCGGTTTTGGTGCAACGGGGGTGAAATCCTTGGGGTGCGAAAACAGGATCGACCAGCTGTCGCCCAAACCCAGTCCCGTGGGCAGGCTTGGATCGTGCCCCCTGGTCCCGGTTTCGACGGTCAGATCGGGGATCGGTAAAATCGTTGATGGCGCAAAGGACATAAATATACATCCCGGCCTCATGGTTTCGGTTTGTTCCGTTCAGTACTTAGTAAGACCTTGCCGCGCCCGGTTTCAAACCCCCTCACTTGCGGTCTTGGCAAATGTGGTGGAACATGTACGCGCACAGTTGGGGAAAGCCCCCGAACACGCATGACAAAAAGGAAGTTTTCCCATGCTGGAAGAACGCGACGTTTACATCAACTGGTGGAAATGGGTTAATCCCGCCAAGCCGAATGACTAAACAACGTGGATCGACCCCATACCATCAGAGGAGCCCTGCGCGGTCATTCTCTCTTGGCGATCAGGCAGACAACCGACGCCCGCAAGTTGCCGCGCCAAAGGCGGCCCTGCCCGACTGGATGGCGACCCCTCCGGCTGAAAACCGCAATCGCGGCTTTTGGACAAAAGCTGCTTGAGGTTCTATCAGGCCCCGTGCCCGAAGATCGGCCAAAGCGATGAAGCACCGCAATGGGTCGCCGAGGATCTGGCCCGCAAACCTGCGCAGGTCGGTGGCCGGCCGCCACTACCATCTGGGCACGTCCATCAAAGCCCGCGAAAGAGTTTCAAATTCGAACACAACCCGCTTGGGCGACACGCGCCAAAACGGACCGGCATCAAATCGCAAGACTGTTGGCGTCGCGGCCTGATCGCCAATGGAACCTGGCCGATACCAGATCACGCTCAGAAGGTTTTCGGGGCTGCGGTCGCATCCGGCTGCAAGCAATGTGCTGAAACCCTCCGAGGAAAGCCCCGCTGGACACGATATTTTTTGCCGAAACGGATGGAGCGAGGCCAGGCTTTTCCAAAGGTTGTTCAACCCTTTGAAACGGTGGACGGCCGTCGGCGTGGCAAGCCAGATGTCCGGTCCGCGATAAAGAATATCGGACATGGGAATCAGCAGTTCAAACCGGATTCGACCCGGCGCGGCCACGGCGATTTTTCGAAATGCGGCGGCAGATAACGCTGAAAAGAGGTCCATCTTGAACGTGGGTGGCAAGGGGCGCGAACATCGTCTTTTAAGCGATGCGGGATGACAAAGCGTCAAAACGTGGCGTTCCTGCACATGATGAAAACAACACCGGCCAGTCCTGCAACGCCCCCAGCCGTAAATGGTCTGTGCAAATTCCGATGTCTATGACAAAAAGCCGTCGAAGAAGCAGGCGCTGGTTGCGTCGCAGGTCAAAACTGTTGTCCCTGCCTCCGAAGACTGGTCGGCAACATCGCCCCGTTGTGAATGAATCGCAGTTTTCAACAAGAGTTCAGGACCCTGAAATTGCCAGAAGGGCAAATTCGACGAGGTGGCGCGTTTTGGTTTGCGGGGCGGCTAAACCGGACGGTTCCCGACGGCTGAACCGCGGGGTCCTTGTTAAGCCCACCGTTTTGCGACGTTGACCCCCGGACATGACCATCCGCCCGCGAAGGAAAATCTTTTGGCCCGGTTCTGTTGAGTCATGGCAGTTTCGACAGCGAAGAGCAAGCGGGGGTCCGAAATCGCCAACACACGGTTCTATGGATCCTGACCAACTATGTGGCAGTCGCAAACGGCGAGCGCCGCAACCAGTCCTGGCAAACGCGCAGCTGGCTCACGGCATGGTCGAGATCGAACGGCCAAAAGCCGCGCCGCGGGCTCGCCCTTTGGGCGCCATGAAAGCAGTCGGCAAATTGGGCGCGAAGCGGCATGTTACGGGTTGTAGGACTTTAACCGAGATCAAAGCCGCTCTCGGGTTGGGCCCGCTGATAATCGAGCGCCCTCGCAATCCCCCACAGCACCAAGGCACCCTGCGGGGTGGCCTTTTTTCGTTCGCGCAACCGTGCCCTTTAAACGGCGCTTTTGGCGCGGACCTTGTCGAATGCCCGCCCCTGAAGGGTGGTTGAACCGCAAGTTCTTCTGAATGGAGCATCAGCGTGGATAATCCAACGCTGGGACCTCGAGTGGCAATAAAACGGGTCCCCCCAGGATCGGTAAAATGCCCCGAGGCTGAAAGCATATGCACCCGGCAGCTTGGTGGGGCGTCCGCCTGGCGTCTTTGGGGCTGAGGCGGACGCGGCGTTGTCGCCCCTTCCCGTCTTTTCAAAGCAAGCGCCAGTCGTTGCGCGATTTGCCCGTGTTCGGTGACAACAGCCATCTGGCGCGGGCGGTTTGGGCCAGTCCGACGATCAACGGCAGGTCGACGGTGGCCGGTCCTTTCTGCGGCACGCCCGACCCGCGCCACAATAGGCTTTGCCGCGTGCAATCGCTTATTCGAACTGCAACCCCAAGATGCCCGGCTTGCGCATAAGGATCCAGCGCAAAGATCAAAATCACGCCTGAGGTTGAAATCGCGATCCAAAGACGAGCACCAATGCAATGCGTCAGGAAAAACATCCTGCACCGTGCGATTAGACAATCGCCCGATGCCGGCCCTTGCCTGGCACGGAACAGCAAGCCTGCGGGTTATCGACCACAACAACTTCGGCATGCTTCATGCAAGATCACCAGCGGATCGGTGGGGCGGATTTAATAAGGTTCTGTTTCCAACGGTGGTCCCCGTTCAGAGTAGGGTGTTTTTCCAAACCCAATCTGTAAAACCAAAGGATCCGGAATGCATCCTAAACTATTACACCGGCAGATGATTGATGGGTCGCAAGGGAAGAAGTCCCCGAACAGGTAAGATCGCCCCGCTTTCTCGCCGAGGACGTCACCTTTGATGCCGCCGACCTGACTACAAACTGGACCGGTCCCCCGCGCCGCAGTGGCCGCCGTACTGGGCTCAACGTTGGGCAATGTCTTTAAAGCGTACTTTCAAAATTACCGCCCCGGAATCGATCGGGCGAAGGCCACAGAATTGGGCGCTGGAAGTTTCAATGGCAAAAATCGGAGACTCTCTGGGATGCCGTTGGCGTCGATCTGATCACCTTGTGGGACGACGGTCTTGGTGCCAGAAATTCGAGGTGGTGATTGCGGCCCCTTAAAATCCCATCGGTGCCCTACGCGAGGGCGAATGGAAACGCGGCGCGTGATGAAAGAAAACCCGAGGCTTTTTCCTCGCGTTCAAAAGAAACGCGCTGGTCCTAATCCCCTACGGCAGCAACACGGAAGGGGCACCGTCAGCTGAGGTGCCCTCCGCCACCCGATTCACGCTCGCTTGTGAGCATCCTGCTGGAACAGCCGAGAATCGAATAGATCACACAAAGCCCCCCCCAGAATCAATGGAAAGCAATCATACTTGCCCGCCCGAAAGGGGTTCTCCAGACCGAAACCCGCATAGGAAGATCATCGTGGGGGCGATAATAATTGCAAAATAACCAATGGTAAGATCAGCCGCACCGTTTGGCCCATTGGCGTAGAAAAATAACGGCAAACAGCCGTTGACCCACGCGCAGCCCACCAGCAATCCATGGTATCGAAACGAAACGCCCTGACCAAAGTGGTTCTATGCCGGTTTCATGACAGATAGACCAGAAATAAAAGGAAAGAAGCGGCGGGGCAAGCAGGATCATACACCTCAAAGGCAGGAGCCTTGGTTTGGCCCGATGGGCAGCCGCTTTTTCGCAGTGGCGTAAACAAAGCCGAAAAAGTCACTTGTCAGGCTGAGGGCCACCCCAAGGGAAACGGCCCTGAAAATCGAGGCAGGAATCGCAAACGGCCACCGCCCGCCAGCCCAATCGCCCGCCAGTTTGCCAGCCGCGACAGACGCTTCCCTCCAAGCAAGCAAGCGCCCCCAGCAGAAATGCTAAAACAGCGGGTTTTTGATATAATAGCCCAAGGCGCTCCAGCGCGTGACCGAGTTTCACCGCCAGATGTGAGACCCCCAGTTGGACCGAAATAAGCGTTCGGCCGTGGACGCAGCCATCGCGCAACGTGCGCGGAGACCCTGAACGCCTCGCGCAGAGTGGCGGTACGGCCACAGCAAGAGTTCAATACCAGCGCGCCACGGGGACGGAACCAGAATTGAACCCGATGCACCCACAATTTTCAGCCGCAGGAATATGTGCCAATGCTTCAATATAAACGCGGCAAAAACCCCACAGAACATAGGCCCCCCGAATGGCTAAAAAAAGGCAAGCCCTTGGGGCGTTGTCCTTTTATCGGGCGGGCGGCTGTTGGCGATAAGGTAATCGGGGGTTGCGCATTCGTGGGTTCTCCCTTGGGGCTGCGCTTTACGCCCCAGGAAACACAGGGACCAGAGGGTAAACAACCGGGGCACCAAGGCGATTTCAACGGCCGCGGGCCCGCCGTGGTCCAAGCCCTTGAAGCGTCGGCGGTAATGCGCACTGGGCCCAAAGCCCCCCTGGGGGGCCCGTAGACTGATAAAAAGCTGACAGCCATTCACGCGGCGTGGGAAACCTAGAAAACCGTTTTAAAACACCGAAGCCCCATGGCCCGCGCGCTCCCAGTCCGGCCCACCAACACAGCGCTAAAGCCGGTCAAAATAAGCTGGTGCGGTCCACGGGTCAGCGGCCGGTGGGCGACAATCACAAAATTCCATCTGATCCCAGATCGGGGAAACATCCCGGCATGCCACGAACTGGGCTGAAGGCCCGCAAGGTATATCCCCGCAACGGATTTTCGGATTGATCGTCGCAAACTCGGCAAAGGACCGCCCAAGTAAAATGGGAAACGCGGCGGACGGCCATCCCATCACCACGGGTTGCCCGCCCATGTAATCAATCCGCGCACGTCCGAGGTAGAATCAACAACCCCGCCCCGAATCCAATCTTGGCCACAAAGAAACGCGTTCCGCCGAGGCCGTCAGCAGCCGCCGTCAACAAGCCGACTGCAGACAAAGGCCAGAAACGAAGACCGCTTGCGTCAAGATCCCCAACCCCCGACCATGGCCCGCGCGAAAAGCCCAGGTTCCAATTACCGTTGCTGATGGCAGTTCTTCACCGCAATTCGGCCCCGGCGTGGTGCAAACCACCA
>Ga0163217_1000956_pt1 | contig 15692 bp, 12 predicted proteins | sample SynspAceP_FD_185933 | JGI IMG/M metagenome (GOLD analysis project Ga0163217, IMG submission 185933) | Saline lake microbial communities from Ace Lake in Antarctica - Synechococcus sp. Ace-P (PacBio error correction) | ecosystem: Environmental > Aquatic > Non-marine Saline and Alkaline > Saline ...
AAAGAGAGAAGCGTGGGTCGGATAACCAGAGAATTTCGCGGTGAGTTTGTTTCCTCTCGGAAGAAAAGCCCGGGGTTTGGTTTTGGCCGGCCCTCCCCCAAAGTTTAATCCACGATCCCGTGGGATTGATCAACATCTTCAGGGGTGAATGGACGGGGAAAATTGGGTCCGTCCGGCCGAGGTTGCTGAAAGCATCCCGAATTGGGGGCTTCGTGGAGGGGTTTTGCCTCAGATTGTTTTGGCCGTTTTTATTTAGCGTTTGTGACAGAGAAAGATATCGCAGACCCCGGAAGACGTAGACGTTTTGCCCCGATTCTGGTCGGCGACAGCATGCTTCAGCAATCGGGTCGGAGCGTCGGACAATCAGATTGAAGCCTTTTCACAAAAGCGTTTTCCCGCACCGTTTTTTCGCTCTAACCCAACTTTCTCCGCTTTACGATATCGTGTGCCCGCGATCGGCCCCGGGTGAGTATAAGAAGGACCGTCACTGAGACGGTGCTCGCACCGGGGGGAGATATCGCGTTTCAAAGTAAATCTACTGCCTTTCACAGCTCGGGTCCCAATCGCGACCAATCTTCGCCTCGGCGATGCGTTGAATGCAGGCGCACGCCTAAGTCATCCGGATTTTTGTGCGACCGGCCTGGGTCACAACATGAACGAGCATCGCACTGAAACCACCGAACGGTCGATCCGTGGATCGGGCGTCGGTGAAGTTCATCACGAAAGTTGTGAATGGGGAATCAATGACCAGGTGAGGTGGGACATCGACCATTCGTTTCGGGACGAAACTGTCGTTGTGATTGAGGGGGGGGTATCGGAATTCGGGATCGCTAGTTAACAGTCATCAAAAGGATCGGGGAGGCCGATTGCGCAAAACTATTCGATCTTTAAATGTAACGATCCGATGCGGGTCGGTTTTGTTTGAATGTCGTGCGGTTCAACCGGCCTGCGAAAATCGGAGACAACTGCGTCGTTCGGTTTTGGTGGTTTTCGTCATACAGCGATTGACTAGTCGTGTGGATCAAATCCGGATGAACGATATCGCATTTTTCGATCGCGGTTGAAGAGCCGGTGGATGGCGATCCCGACATCACGGGGGAATAGGTGTTTTGAGACGCATCGATTCGATCGCGCGTGTGCCCAGGATGACCGTAGATTTCAGTGATAGGGCATGAAAATGGGCGAGGGCGGTTTTGGGATTCCGTAATGGGTTCCGGGGAACGTCAGTCTTGCGAGCTCGAACGGCGATCCAAGGGCAACACCGTTCGATCGGCGGTCAGGTCACAGATATGGGGCGCGGCATCCACTCGGAGCGGGTGGGAAGACCTGCCCAAAGAGCAGGGTGGGGTAATGCGGGTAACCGGTTTACGGTTGAAACTTATTTGGCATACCCGATTGGGAACCTCGTGAGCCCCCGTTTGTTCGTTAGAAAGGAACCCCATTGTGGAGGAAAGGACACAGCGATACTTTAACAAGCGGAAAAGATACTCGGACTGTCCACGAGAGCAATTTGTCCGCCGATATCTCTATGTCAGGGACGGCCACATACTCGCCGTTTATACTGAGAGTTGATCTGATTCGCCGGACCAAAGCCCAAATCGACAGCGGGATGTGACTGACAATAGAAAACGATTAAAAATGGGTGATAACTAGGAGGCATTCGACTTGAGACGTTTGGTATGTGAACTGACGAAGTCAGGGCCGTGTGTCGCACATGGTCGTAAGTTACTAACTGCCTTGGAATGATCGCCGGCGACTTGTCCGACGACAGGTCCGCGACCCCCGTAAATCCCTTGCCGCCAGTTGGGGGAAGACTGCTTTCCAACCGCAAATTTCAGAGAGAGATTGATCCCCTGAAGCGGACAATTACTGACGATGGTTTGGGGCGAGTATCGGCTTTGTCCAATTTCGGCCTTTGAACCTACTGGATCGATGCTCGTGAAAGCTGCGGCACTCGACATTGCGGAAGCCATCTTGTATATAACTGTTGCGAAACTCACCTGCGTGGCGAACCATCGACTGCGAAAGCTTTGCTCGGACGGCCCTGCGGGCGAACATCATGCTGCGCACCGGCTGCCGAGCCAGCTGCGTGGAAACTCCTTCAGCGAACCTCGTTGTGACACGCAGCTGCGACGAAAAGAAAAACCTTGCACGGGTTTGCTGAGTCAATTGGTCGGCAGAAGTAGCTCGTCTTGCTGCGCTCTTCGGCTGCGAAACGCTTTGGTTGCGACAGCTAGCTTCGACACAATTGCTGCGATCTCCTTCGTGATACCCCACAGGGGTGCTGTAGCTCCAAAATCGGGATTGCGAGCAATTGTTCGACTTGTCTTGCGCAATAAGATGGACGGTGCCGGACATTTGCGCTCAGTCTGAACAGCGATATGGTGTGTGCCGTACGCTGCTTCCGTGCAGCACCGATCTCAAGATCGACTCTGAATTTGAGTCGGGCTCCGACCACCTCCACGGTGTGATCAAGTGCAGCATCACTATCGTCGCGTCATTCGCAATTTCCAACTACCTCGTAATAGATTGTTCTCTAAAAAGTAGTAGAACACTGGTCACAGACGTGATATAAAACGCACTTGCGAAAGAAACTCGCCGGGGTTTTTTTTTATGGTTTCGTTGACACTCGCTCCGTGTATTTCATCACAGGCCGCCCACTGAAAGTTCATGCAGCGGAGTCACGGCAATTAATGCCACAAAGTTCCTCATTGCGGACATAAAGGGTCTTCACAGAGACAGCCCCGCACTGGTTTCCTGCCGAGTGGCGTGATCGATATCTCGCTCCGCAATTTTTGCATCAACCGAGTGATAAACAAACGATTCATTTGGACAGCGGCCATCATCTGGGGCGCAATAGTTCGGGCTTGGCAAGTTCGAGGGAATGGCGAGCCAGACCTCGCGGGATGTTCGCGCCGAAGCATTAGATCAACAAATTGCATGCTCATGCTTGGGGCATAAAATAATCGAGAATACGCGATATGATGTGGGGCCGGTTCGGATCCACATGGAGCGTCTCGGAAGATAAGCAATCGAGTTGAAAGATCGTCAGTCCCATTGCGGCATTTGCGGTCCTGAGCTCTCATTAGCAGCGGAGATTGCACATTTTGCGGGACCGCGGCCAATTTGAAATACAGAGCCGGTGACGCGGTCGGCGCTGGTCGATGCGCTACACATTGTAGCGATCGGCCGCAATTTTCCGCCGAAAGGCGTCGTCGTGATCACGCTTGATAGCTGACATAGATTGTCGGATGTATTAGCCAGACGGCGGGCATGACAGGGAGAGAATTGATAATACCGAAGGTCCCTCCTGATCGAGGCTTCTCCAGTTCTGGCAATAGGGATCGTGATTCCAAGCGAGCTTTGATCTCTCACCGAGGATCGTTTCCCCGCACCTCACGTGTGGGTAAGGCCTGTTCAGGACTGCCACGAGCGAGTGTAACTGTTTTTCCATGCATCGGTAGGTAACCGTCTTTCAGTCGTATGTTGGTCGTTTGAACAAACGCGATGTAGTACAGTAATACTGTTCCGCGACGGAGTCCCGATGCTGACAACGCAACGCTCGTGGAGCGAATCAGGAGACTTTCGCCGTGGACGTTGTGATAAGCATTCGACGACAGCGGATTCCTAACATCGAGAGGCCTCTGGATAGGGAGCAGGACGGTCGAGCGACGCGAATGGTCAGGGCCATAGGATTGGCCGGAAGCAAGATTGGTAAACGCCCAGCGTACACCGCAGCTCTCCTCGATGGCAACGTTTTTTTTTTCATTGACTTCAGGTGATCGCGTCGAACGACTTGCTCTCCTCGACTCCACATTTCTTGCTCATCGCACGCCCGGACATGGCACTCGCCGATAGACGCGTACGTCGCATGCAAAACGATTATGATCGTGATCAAAATTCGAAACGATGGTTGCCATCTGCGAGTGATTCGCGGGGTTATCGGGGGATCTCGTTTGAGACCGGAACGAGAGGTTCGCTCGTTAAAATAACGATTTGTGACACCGACCGTAACCGCGTGGCTGCTCACTCCGCGGCGGAATAGTATCGGGGGACATGAATGCAGTACCATCTGCCATCGTCCGAATCGGAATCGTCGTCCGATAGCCGCTCGTACGAGCCCATTGAGCAAGGATGCGCCGATTCGAGTTCCCCCGTTGGTGCTGAAGTCGGGTATCCGGAGAGTGTCGAGCCGGAAAGCATGTTCCCAAACGCCGGGTTGCACAAACATGCAATGTCCGTGCGGTAGGGATCGAAGCCGATCAAAAACGCACATACCGAGCAAAACGATCGTGAACGCGCCGGCGAGGATGGTATTTTTGAGGCGTTCGTCATGCAATCCTTCGTTATTTATTGCTGAGATCATGCCGAACGTTTTGAAACACTGCCGAACGATGAAAATCGAGAAAGGGGCGGGGTCAAGGGGCTCACACCGCCGTGGCATCACGCCCCGATGTAATGATCACAACAGATGTTTCTTTTTGGCAACGCGAAAGCGATCAATTTGATCAAAAGATGGGCCGTATTCGTTGACGCGACAGGGAGATGTAACAAACTGTACGCCGCGTTCCGACCTCATTCTGCCGTTTTCATCTAAGGACTCACTCCGGCGCCTCGAGTCCGTGACCTAATTTGTTTGTCACCCATCGCAAGTGTACAGCTCGCAGCGTGCATTCGCTCGGAAACGATATGCTAAGCGTCCTCATATTTGACTAACCGATGGGCTTTCCTAAACGATCTCCGAAGACCGCCTTCCGAACTGCTGTATATCGGTGCACAGGCAGCTTCGGAACTTAGTACAAACTGCAAGTCCATGGGCAATCCGAAAGTATGTCGTTAGAACTGACCGAACGCGATTCGCCGTCCTATATTGGAATATCTCACCCAAGGGGTATTCGATGAAAAATCGACGACCCAGCGGCACGACACGCCCGTGCTCATGCCGCGGCGACAGATCGATCCTATGGACACGTCTCGATCTGATCGATCACTCGGGACGTCGTCGTGTCGTGCTCGAAACGACCATCACAGGGTTCGCCACACGATGATGTCGCGAACCATGACGTTTCGGTGCTCAAGAGCATCCTATGATTCGAGACTTTTGAACGACGACGGTTTGCACCGGCATCGATCCTCAATCCGTTCAACAACAGGAGTCACTGACGAGCACAAACTGTGATCGCCTACGAATACGCCGATCGACGATCCGCGAAACACTGACGCCGCGATGTGTACCGAAACAAAAATCGCTTATCACCGGAACCGAGCACGTCACAGCGTAGCAACGATGTACAACCGGTTTTCCTTGAATGCAAACGACCCATCGGGTCGAAGACGATCCTCCGAAGACACGCCGACTGTAGAGGTTTCTATCACCTGTGAGACATCACCGATGAGGAGCCTGACTTGAAGTCGGGCGGCAAGAACCAAAAAATCGACCACAGAGTCGAAGAGACCAAAACCGCAGTTCGAAACGAAGCGATCGGGTCTCATGACATCATTAGACAACTTTTCGGTGGCGTTGTTCGCTAACCAACGCTCAAAAATGGGGCTGATTTCCGCTTCGATGTCAGTACGGGGAAGCCAGGAAATCTTCGCCGCTCGCTCGCATGACAGACGAGATCAAGAACCCGCCGCACGAACCGCCTCGGCCAAAATCTCAATGCCATTGCCGTCCGGCGTAGTTCGGCATCCCGAACCACCAATTCGAGATTCTCAGGGCATCCTTCAACCGAAGATCCAGCGCTGTAAAGGACCGCCGTCGCTTTGAATAAACGCCTTTTTTACCCAATTTCGAAACAAATCGCGATGTTCGTTGCTTTTGGGTCGCATGTTTGATCTATCTCGCCGTCGCGAAATACCGTCGAGCCACGCGGTGGTGCGACTGTCATCCTGACTGGGACCATTGACGGAGCTGCCGAGCCCACAACGACATTGCCGTGCGTGGTGGACGTTGAAACGCCGACGGCACGTATGGGGCGAGCACAATCGGTTGCCCGTGTTCGAGCAATCGGAAATCATCTCGTCGTTTGCAACGTCCGCGCGGAGAGCAAACGGGCCATCCACGCCCAATACATGTTGGTGCCGAGCCGACGCACGCGAATCGTCGGCGCGACGCGTTTAGCCGGAGCACATGCTCGCAAACGTCGGTCGCATGGATGAACGCTCGCCGCGGCGTGCCACCTCGATCGCCGATGCTCGCCGTTCGCTTTCCCTCGTATTAGCTTTCCTTTGTCATTCCATGCATGATCGTCAGACCCACCACAAGTATCATTCCCTGCAGTTCGGTCGAAGCACTGAAGCGACCGGACATTTTGCCGTGAAAGAATAAACGTGCCCACATACTTTTCTCGCCTAACGAAGCCCATGTTCATGCAAATTCCTACGCTGATCGCCTGGGCTCGCACAACCGCACGTCGTGGATGCTGGCGGGGTTTTCTGTGCTGTCTGGTGTTGGTCGGACGGGTCCAGACGCAAACGCAACGGTCCGCAGAAAGCGATGACGGATTAACGCCGAAAATCGCCCCGAACCGACACAGCCCTAACATCGGAGCACAAGTCGAGCTCACGCTGCAAGTCGGATGTTCCCGACTGCAACGTAAACTAAAGCGAATCGATCCGTATCGCGATCAACCATGCACCTCATGCGCAGATCGACAAATACGAATCGCCGTATGCAAGAACTCAGAAAATGTTAGTTCTCCGTTGACAGTTTCCGCAGGAATTCTAGTTCATGTTGATAGCAATAGTCGCCTCCACGCCCGCGGCGTATCGGGCGAAGACAAAGACATCGTGGACGATTGTCGCGGACCCTTCGCCGTTCAAAACTACTGATGGGCGCCTTATGATGGCGCAAAACTTTCGATTCGATCGGCCGCCGCCTCCCCGTCGCCAAACTGGTATGACGAGACCAGTCTGTCCGCCGAAGCGTCCGCACTCGCCGTGAAGACGCCGTGCTCATGCCCTCGAATCGTCTCTTCATCGTGGCGGGGCGAATCTATGTCATTGCGCCCGCTGCAGGAACTCTGGTGGACCCGCGTCTGGGCGAAAATCGACGGCGCACCAAATACGAACGACCTCTCCGAATTTCAGATCGAGTCCCAGCTCAAGCGTTCATGTATAGACAAAGACACTATCAATGCTCAAATGAAGCGTGGACGCGACGAGTTGGAATCAACCACTCCCGAATCCAACCACACGTCGAAGCGTTCTTCTCAGCATCAACGAACGCACGTTTTCTAACCGAACGCGTTAGCGAAGAATTCATGGAAGAAATTCTAATTTCGAGCCGTGCATCGCCGTGAGCGTTCGCGCGAAAGCACCCTCCCGTAAACAGCCTCGGAAAGACTGCGGATGCCTGGAAACAACATTCATCCGCGGAGCGATTCGTCTAATGATCAGGAACGGCGAAGATCCGCCAATTCGGCCACACCCGAGGATCCATCGCGATAGTGGAGCCGTGATGCCACGCCGGCCTAAACTTTCGGGCGTTACAATAAACTGCGTCTGCCGATAGGTTCCGACGACGAGAATCGACAAGAAGAATTGATCTACGCCGCTATCAGTAAGCCTTCGTTACGTTTTGAAATTGTTCCGACGCTCGGGAGTCCAATTCATCGTCGGACGGTTATTGATCGCGCCGAAAGACAGTCGGCCCAACCTCAGCCAAAAGAGTTCGAATGGTACCAGTCACCGGCGCAGTATTCCGGACAGTTACCGGACCTAGATTATACGACCAGTTATCGCGACACTTTGGCATCACGTTTTCCGTCAATTGATGGCAACGCGTGACATGACTTGCCGGATGTATCTAAGCCTCCTAAACCCGGACAGCTGGTTGCTGAGGCGTAGCGATCGATGGGTTAGGTTGCGGGTCGAGCCGCCACACGACATCGCGAATCCGACGAGTTTGCTCGGATCAGTTCGTCAACGATCACATGTGGGTCTACGTTTGGTTACAATTGAACCCCCGGCGCGGCCAGACCTTTCGCAGATTAGACGTAAATCATATCGATGGTGGTGACTGTTTCGCGACTTTGCAGACGCATGAAGAAAAGCTCGGCCGCGAGACTTGCCAGAAAGAATCAATGTGTTGAAATGTTAGCTAACGATCCCTTATAACTCAGGGGTGCTTGGATGGCATCTCTTTTTTGACCTACCTTTGACCTCGGACGACATGAACGCGAAGCATTCGTTTATTCTTCCCTGGTGCTGCTGTCCTCTCGATGCCATGGCCAATGTGATTTTACCGAGGATGCGATCGAACGACAGTGGGGAAGGTCGGACGGCGACGAACCGAGGTGTAAAGTACTCCTAAGACGACGATGATCCTGGTCGCTACGAAATCTACCGTTAGCCGAATCAATTTAATGGCGAATCGAAGGAGTTTAAGCACATCGGGGAAAATTCGGCAAAACTACGTAGGCGAGTCTCTCTGAACTCGCAATTCAGAGCTCAAGAGAGTGCTAATGTTCCACAGAATAATTGTGCGATTCTTAACATTCTTTGAGACAGAAATTCGCCGAGATCGACAGCAGTCGACGTCGTAAGAGCAGACGCACGACGAGGCATTGCGTTATTCTCGAAACAAGGACTACGAGATCATCTTGGTCGCCCTTATAGTACTCGAACGATACAATGAAGGCGTCAAGCATCTGTTGTCGAGCGCACCCAACGTTGCACGTCACAAGCGATGACGAAAAGAGGTGCTGAAGATTGTCAAGCGTTCCGTGATCTGATCGATTGATAAATGGTTGACTCAGTTTTTTTCGAGTTCATTTCGCGATGTTCTAACGCCAGCATACGAGGACTACAGAGCAAGTACCTCGAATCTACGATTCACACAGCACGGAATGAAGATCCGGGCACCACGCCGCGATATAGAAGCTCGATTTTCGAGTTGAACGCATCCCCGCACGAGATCAACGCGATACATTCTCCGATGCTCGCCAAGATTGCACGCATGGGCAGCAAGGAAGAAATAATACTCGGCGCAGAATGACAAAAAACGCTCGATCGAGGATTTAGCTAGACAGCGAGACCGATCGCCAGCAACGCGATCTGAATCAGCGATTATCGACCGAACTGCCACTCGGCACGACGCGACTGTCGCCACTTCACATTCGGGAAACGAAACACCCAAAGCTTAGACAACTCGCAAGATGACAACGACTCCAGGACATCGACGGTAATACGTTTCTTTTCTTGTATTGGAGAGCGAGAAGACTTTTTTAGCCGACGAAACGATCTCGTTCATAACTGCGTTGTGCAGGCATGGAGTGGTCTGGTTCGGTGATCATATCGCTGTGGTTAACCCCCGTCGGGCGACGGTTGAGTAAGTCGAGGATCTCGGAGACCCTTTCATCACCGAACCAGAATGATCGCGGAGAGCGAGCCTTTGATTGCGCAAACTGGTGCTAGAAAACCTCAGCACATACTGAGTCATCTTGCGGAACATCTGGTTGATTTTTAGCTATTCGGACGTGGGGCGACATGTCACGCTCATCGGCTACGTGTCGATCGCCTCGCGTAATTGGGTGCCGGTGCGTCGGTCTTCGGACGGCAAGCTGGTCTGCAACGTGGGAGTTTAAGCCGTCTGGGTGGAAGCGTGGGCCGGAACACCCTCGAAGTCGGTAGGTGTGGAGATCATGGTTGGGCGGCAGGCTTCTGGGGAGTCAATCCTGCGGATTGCATCACCGTGGAAGAGTCAGGTTGACGACAAGTTTGGATTTGCATATGACTTCCTGGGCGTGAGAGAGCGGAGAAGAGCGATTCTGATCCAAATGGGATCGGACCGATTAGGTATCTAATGATTATTTTAGATTTTCACAAGCAAAACATATTCTGACTCGGTTGGGCTACCCATGCTCGTTGCAGCAGAAAAGGTTCGGACGGGACTGCGGCAGTGTCGATGTTCGAGCCGTCAAATGCGGATACCGACGCCTCGAGTGCATCAGCCACGAATTGACTGAGGTCAATTGACCGAGCATTCCAGTCTCACCCTTTCAGCTAGATTTCTCTGTTGCATTGCCGATGTCTGTTTCGACTTTCAGCTCGGATTGCATTTGCGAGAATTGAAAAGTAGCGACAAGCGAACGAAGAGCGCCCCTGGCTCCCGATCAAACTCAGGCAGCCAACGAGCTGCTTGTGCAGCACCTTTTGCGGAAAAGGCTCGGACAGAACCTCATAGGCGATCTCTCTGAGACTGGCATTTCAAAGTCTGAAAGGCTGCTACGTGTTCATTCCACGAAATGAACGTAAAGAGCAGCTCAACTTTGTTACCCACATCGTGGTAGTCATGGCGAACGAATTTGCCCGAGCTCGTGCTTCACATACCACGATCAAGACTCAGTTTGAGCGATCAGGTTTGCATGCACTCTAAACAGACTGCTCGCAATTTTGAAATGCTCCGGATAAATCGGGCCGATGAGGCGAGCGGCGTGACCGCCAGAAGCGGTTGCGATCCGGCGACCGGTTTGTTTTTCGAAATCGGGCTTGCTGATGCGGATGGATCCCTTGCCAATGCATAACGGTCTACAGAGATCCTTGGGTGAATGGCAGCTTCTTAATGGAAGCTTACCTTAAATTGCGTCAACGATACGACACTTGCCTCTATTCCGCCATCACGGTCGGGAAACGATCTTCCCTCAATAAGGAATTATCGCATGAAACTTAGAAACGAATTAGTTGTACCCTCCGAACAGAAGAGGTCGGGTTTTAACTCTCGTCGACTGCTGTGGTGAACGCATCATCGTGTTTGTAGAGGTTTACTCTGACGAGTTCAAGCGCGAGAAGCGCCCGCGGATGCAGTGCAAACAACTAAGCAATTCGGTTTGCGATGCACACACATGTGCCGCATTCGGCTTCCGCCGGAAGCGTGAATTAGAATGAGGCGACCGATTCAAAACACGCTGGCACAGGCCAAAAAGAGAATGATGAATTGGTTCGATGTTGTTCCCAGCATCGACGCCGCATGTGGAGTTAGTTCGCGTTGCGAAACGAGAGTGCTAAGTACAAGTCCTAATCCGTGTCGATCACTGCGAATGGAGTGTGCTCAGGCATCTGAAACGGAGCAGTTTGCCGATTCGATAATGCTTCGGCCATTGTACGGGCATTTTCGATGTAGCTTAGGGCCTGAGCCCTCGCCAAGTGAACACTACGCGCCTGTTTGGGTTAGTGCGAATCTGTACTATGGGAAAGGATGTCATCGTGAGCGTTCGGTACCATACAGTTGATACAATACGAAAGATAATCACGTTATGACGGGAGGCGTCGTGTGCGGCGATCGTTTTCAGAATGCACGGATGAGAGCAGGATTTTCTGACGGACTCAGCACACGATGGTGCATGGCAGATCATCCAACGCGATTCCACACAGACCTTCGCGGCGTCCTGATGTCGCTGCGATGGGAGCGACGATTTTCCTCAGCGTTTCCTGAACCTCGAATCGGTTGAAATGGATGTTTCTCGCCCCCCCGGGCCTGCGGCGATTGACATCGTCGCAACCGACTGCCACGATTGGATGTTCTGGAAGTAGTGATACGCAGCATCTTTGCCGCCGCACGCCGTCCCACCCGCGTTGGTGACGTCTTGATGGACGATGGTGTCCGCTTGTGACGACCGGTCGACAATTCTTGAGATTTGGCGACGATAGTAAGGCTCAGAATACAAAATTCTCCCGGAACACTGATGCTGTTATACACTCCATATCCAACACAACAATAGAACCATTCAATGAACTCGACTATCGCTCATGCTGTCGCATACTGTTACCTTTCATTGTCGGTTCGGTCATCGATCCGGAAACGACCGCGAGCAGAACGCCTTCCGGGCGTCGAGGCTCGGGATCTCGCAGCAAACATGAAAATGTCGCCGAAGCGTTTCGTTCACTGGCGCCACAACGGCGAACGAACCGACACAGCCAACGAGGCTATAAGTCACGGTGATGACTATTGAAGGCACGCGTGACCGTTCCCCGAAAATATTTGGCGGTTACGATTCCGCCGCTAGTGATTCCGTTCCCTCAAAAGACCAGCCGGTGCCGAAACGAGCGTTGAGTTGCAAGGTCGAGTGACCAGTGAAGATCAGGACGCACACTCGCTGAGCATTATGCCATTAAGCTAGTAATTCACCGGCATCGCGACAGTCATCCTGCGTGACTTCCCAGAAACAACTTCTCACTCGGTCGACGACGACGGTGATTGGTTGGGGTGGTGATTCGGAAGCGACGTGTTGGCGGTGCATCAGGGTCATGATGGAGGTTCCGGGTGAGGGATCCGATCAACTAACTTCGTCTTCCAGTGCATCGCGATAATGTAATCGGTTCGTGATCGGCGGCGATGACTGCTGGACGCATTTGGGTGGTCCACCAACTTGCGGTGATAAAGCCTGTTGCGAATGCAATCGAAAGGAATACCAGCCCCATTGAGTCAGGACCATTCACGACTGTTGACACGGTGCGCGAGACTGTTCTGGCGGAGCGACTACGCCGAAATGAAACATATCAAGATCCCAGGCGGACAACGTTTGAAATTCGAGGCAATCGAAAACATGATTTTGTCGTGATCCGATTCACGCACGAGTCACGTCCGGTGACACTGGTTTGTGGGTCAGAAACTCAGCGCAAACGCATCGCGTGGACGAGTCAATAGAGTGGTGGAATGATATGGTGTTCTTCCATCGAGTGAGGCCGTTGGTATTGAACACCGGATCATCAAAGTTAATGAGATTCGAGTCCCGGGAACGATGGATTGTTATCGACCGCTCCGATGGCAAACGCGGACATTCGTTTAGTGTTGGGTTGTACAGCGTGACCGGCACATCGTGCCCTTGAAACGATCTGTTCGTTTTGGAAAGTTCGGTTGTGAACGTTTTGCATGGACAGAGAAGACGTCGAACTGGCTCACCAGGCCGTGCCGGTGAGATCAAAGCTTGCTCGCGAAATACGAAACGCAGAGTAGCATCGAGAACGTGCGGTGCGTGTCATCGCGATGATGTCGTCGATCCCAATGCGACGCGAATGAGTTTGTCCGTTTTCAACTTAGGAATCCAGCGTAGTCCGTTGCTATTTGGAATACGTCGACTGACGTGCTCGACGTGCACGACCGCACGCCCGTCTCGCATATCAGCGCAACGTCAGATCGAGCAGTCAGCATGCATGGTGCGCCCATCGCGGTGTCCGCACACCCGATGAGTTGCAATCGATTCACATGCCGTTGGTAGTGGACGAACGGCTCGCTTTCACGATATTGTCGAGTTCAGAACGCATGGTGCGGATGATCGACCGCATCCAGCCGTTGATTCATGTCATCACTCCTTTGAAGCTATCTCCCAACACGCTCGCTGCGGTACACATCGAGTAATCACGAGCGTGGACTCCGAAAGCCGTCGGGGATTCTGTTCTCCAAGGCGATCGATTAATTTTTCATTGCCATGTGTTTGGCCGGTGCTGTGTCGTCGATCAGTTTGCGATCGCGACGCTCAGAGTCTGTTGTTTTGCAGAATTTACTTCTCAACGAGCGGCAATCGCTGGATTACACGTTGATCTGGCGCTGTGATCATACACAAAGGAGTCGATCGGCGAATCATTATTGCTTTGAATCGCCATTCTCGCCGATGTCTTTGTTTGAAAAATGGGACCGATCGTTACTCTTTTACTGCGTTTGGGATGATCGATTAGTCTGATACGTCAGCATTTCGCTCCCAGCATCCGGGTGTTCCGATCTATTCACGTCCAATCATTTCGACGTCGAAGGTAAGAAAGCGTGACGGACCGAGAAACGATCGGATTTGCGAAGCCGGATTCTCTGTTGGAAAAGTGGTTTCCAGCTTCATGCTTTTACGTGATCGCTCGCGTGGCCGGTGGGATGGAGTGAGGCCGATGGACGTTTTCATGGGTGACGGGGTGGATGGATTTCGTTTTTCCTGATTCCGTTCGCATTTCGTCGAGACGCAGTTTGGCTTTGGCGGTTCGCGTGAAGCGTCGTGGCGACTGTGCTTAATGAGAGTGTGATGGAGTTTGTTCGATCTTTGTTGGTGGGTCTCATCGAGAACAAAATGGGTGTTCAATTGCTCGCTTCGCAATCTTTCTTCCTGGAATAACATGTCATCGTAGAATGGTCGATGGGCCGGACGCGCTTGGAGGGACGCAAACGCATTGTCCGACTGGCCGCCATTGGCTGCTGTTTTTGTGCATTTTTGTCGTCGTGATCGTACTGGAACTATTTATCGAGGTCTTTGAATTGTGGGTGTTTGTGAACATCGGTCGTCGCGTTTCTGCATTATGTTTGACGGCATGATGGAGATCCGGCAAAGCTTTCCTGCGCGAACGACCATCCTGCGAACGCTCATGAGCGATATCCACCGTGCTCGTTTGCGCTCGCTTGCTGCTGTCGTTGCGACATGTTTGGGCGGGTGAGATCTGTTTTTCCGTTTCAATCGGCGGTTTGTATGCTTTCGGTTCGTTGGATTGTGTCGCATGTGCTTTTCTTGCCGTCGTTGCCTTGGATCATGCGCGATCGATCAATCGATGGAGTCCTGTGACGAAATTGGTTTCTCGTTGGGGATGCGTAGTGTCGCTTTCTTGAGCGACTTTACTTGCGTCCCTGATCAATCGTTTTGCCGACCAAGTGCGATTGCCGATTAGTTGCGAGGCTTTGATTGCCGTCGATACGATTGCTGCTTGAAGCGTCGTTGTTGAATCGCGAGACACACACTCCACGAAGCGAAACGCGTCGGGAAGCCACGTTAGTCATGATACGTTGGCATTGCGTTTCCTCATCCAGCGGCGTACGTGGACTTCGGTCGTGAGAATTGTGCACGACTTCAACGGTACTGCAAATCACACGCTTTTGCTTGGCAAAACGAGCATCATTCCAATCGCTCAGATTCACCCGGTCGATCCGTAGATGGCACAGTCACGTGCTCACGTGAACTCAAGATGTTAACAACGTCAAGCCTCGCGAGAAACCGGTTTCTGCGATTCCAAGATTGCAGAATTGAGGAACCGGATACACCGTACTCTTGCACATTGATGTGTGAAAGGCCTTGTGTTATTGGAAACTCTGACGCGAGCCCGGAGTCATGCCGATCATTTGGGAGTTTCAGGTCTTTGCTATCACGAATGGAACGATACGCTTGACTTGCGGCTACAAAAGTGCGATCGGCTTATTGGCATCCCAGCGGCGAGTGATAGCGACGGCCATCGCAGTGTGAAGGGCGGGTAGCGCCGCGATTGAACCAAGGCAGTTGGAGGAAGCGTGCTACAAGAATTGTGGAGCTGATCGTCGGGAGAGAAACTTGTTATTCAGCATCCGTTTTCGCGAGCATCAGAAAAACGTCTTGCGTCCCATTTCATGATAGCCATGGACCTCAATCCCGCTCGTGCGAATCAGAATCGATGTAACCTCATGACTAACGACCATTTCGGTTGCTTGCAGACTGAACATCTCAAACATGGGCGGGTATTGCAGGATGCATTGACGCGCGATTCGATCGTGTCTGTCGAGGAAGAAATGTGGTCGAAGGCATGAAGCTTGATAAACGGCTGCATCGACTATTTCCATCCGATTTGGCGAAGGCACGTCCTACGATCGCATTTACAAGATCTTGGCAATCGTTCTCAGGGAGTGTTCAGCGAGAACTTGTCTCTGTTTTGATTCGGCGAGTTCGTTTTGTTGGTCACCTTTGCGTGCG
>Ga0163217_1034075_pt1 | contig 15692 bp, 10 predicted proteins | sample SynspAceP_FD_185933 | JGI IMG/M metagenome (GOLD analysis project Ga0163217, IMG submission 185933) | Saline lake microbial communities from Ace Lake in Antarctica - Synechococcus sp. Ace-P (PacBio error correction) | ecosystem: Environmental > Aquatic > Non-marine Saline and Alkaline > Saline ...
AAACCCCCAAGGGGAAAAAAGAAGAGGATTTTTTTGTAGCCGAACCGAAAAGTTTTTCGCAACCCCTAGCCAGGTCCCCGCAACAGACAAAAAAATTCCCCACAAAGAAAAAAAAAAATATTCAGGCCCATGGAATTGGAGGTTCTGAAAAAAGGGGTTGAAGAAAAAAGCCGTAAATTGGCCATTTACTTCCGGTGGCATCTCAGTAAGATAAGCGGTGTTTTAATATAGTCACAGCGACCCTACAAATGATGCCTTAAACGTTGTTTTTACCGTTTCCAGTCCACCCACAACCACTGGGATTATTTTCAGATAGCAAAAACAGCAACCGAACAAACCCAAAGTGAAAGTGGTTGACGATTATTAAATCGTACTATCGGGTTTTACTCAAAATGGCTTTGTCAGAAAAAAGCAAGGATGTAAAAGGTAACAAACCAATACCGTGGACAGCTAATATTTGCGGAACTTAGCCATGGGTCTCAACAAAGAACGTGGAAACCGCGTTTTCAAAAGTTTAGTTAAAACTCGCAGTATGTAGCCCACTTGGGTTTGTTCTAAAATTATCAAATAAACCAAGGATGTTATTTGCTCTTCTCAAGAATGAAATAGCCCTACTAATTCAGGAAACAAGTAAGCCAAGTATTTGTCATTAACGGCGGCTAACATTGCTTTGATTTACTAGGAGTTTGCAGGGATGAAATGATGCCGGAATATGCGATATGCCGATATTGCGGATATCGATAAATGCGATAAACAAGCTAAACAAGCTAAACAAGCTAACACAAGCTAACAGTGATGTTAATTAAATGCGCTGTTTTAAGCTTGCGGATTATAAAAATGATAGTGGCTATTTTTTCTGCCAAGCCCCATCAACCCCATAAATAAATGACCTACTAAGGTTTTGGCGTAAAGCCTTTTGTGCGGCCCAGTTTTTTTCCTCTACTGGGCAAATCAGTATGTGTTTTTTTTAGCCGCTAATTCCAACATTAAATTTCAATGACGTTTTTTGGTTTACTTTCGTTAACTAAAGTTTGGGCTCAAGCCTTGTGGAGACAACGACACCTAGAAACCGTATCTTTCTCACCCACCAAGCCTTTGTTGGCTTGGCCTCCATCCAACAATCTAAAGCCAAACTTAAGCTAACTTAAAAACAGACTTTACCACCACCAGAATATTACGGAATACATGTTTGAATTTTTTTTTTTTTTTTTCCACCCCCCAAATAAGAAACTCTCCAAACAAAAATTTAAAATAAGTTATCTGTCTTCGCTAAAGACCATTGTCTATATTCCTTGGTCAACCTTGACCCGTATTTCATGGTCATTTTTAACGTTAATAATTATCGTAAATCGCTCTTTTAAAAGTTTCTACTTTGAACAGTATGAAGTACAAGCTGCGACCCCGACCAATAAAAGTGGCACGAGCCATCAATTCTTTCATTGCTTAACCTCCTTGAGTTATATTTTTTTCAATTTTATCCTTGGAATACCGTTTGCCACTCTTAAGGTGCGCAGTAAAAGCAGATATTTTCTTGGTGACTATAATTAAAATTCACCGCTTGTTTTTTTTTATCTGGATTTTGCCCCATAAAGGCCAAATCCAAAAACAACCAACCCCATCCAGGCTTGAACTCACTTTGCTGCTGGTTGACTAAACTGGTAGTTTTCCAAAAAGCCCGAGATGGCTGCTGCTGTTTGAATTTGTGTCGAAAGCGGGATTAAATTAAATATTGTCAATTTTCCCCACCATTGAAACTCCCCATTCTACCATCGTCCACTTCTACATTGGTAGCCCGCGGTAGCAAACTGGAATTCTCCCCCCATAATTTTACCCGAAATACGATGCTGGTTGGTTTTTGCAGGCCACAACCTTCTCTAAATCAAAAATGTCTTGCAATACTAAATCAAAATTGGTTGCCTGCTCGCTGGTTCGAGCATATTATTCTGCAAAACTAAACTCCTCCTAATATACGGCCCGTTTATTTGGCTTAACTTAAGACCACTCGCTTCTGCAACCAATGAGGCCTGAATCAATCCTCTACTGGTATGCCAGCCGTTTATTGAATTGAGCCCTGCCAGTGTAGACTCACTTAACTGAATGTTCCCAGCTGAACTATAAGGTAAAGGAAAAGACAAGGACCACCGTCAAACAAGGTAAAATTGCCTAAGTGCCCCGCCAAGAATTAGTCAGCTCAACGCTTTCCTGCCTGCCTTAGTCGCTGGCCTGTTGAAACTGGAATATTCAAACTTTATATCCGCATTCATCATGACTTGAAGAAACACCAATTCAGCTGCCAAACTGCTTAATAAGCCCTTGTAATGACGCCTACTTTTTGTATTGGCAAGGCAATAACGGACATTTGCCATTTTTGCTGCTCTAGTTTTTGCGTTTAATCCCTGTCCGAAGGTTTATGTCCCATGCTGCGAGCCTGTGCCCTAGGGTAAAGTCAGAATGACCAACATGTTTAATTGTTAGCGGGTCGATATTGATTTTTTTATTCCGGCTGACGCTCATACCGAACTGGTCAAATTGACTGACCCTACAAAAGTTAAGCTATGGCCATTTTTAATTAACTACCGCTTTAACTCACTACTGACTTTTAAAGGTAAGCGCAACGTAGGTATTTTCAGCCCTGTAGTTTGATGTGCCCAGCGTAAAACCTAAAGCTCACTACTTTGCCCACCTTAAGCGTAAACTGAGTCGCTATGTTGGGCGACTAGATAAAGGTCCAACAGAACCTTATTTGTTTGCTTCCGCCTGACCAGTAATATTGAATGTCGCTCAAACTGATTTTAGCCAGTCGTCTGCGGGAACGAGACTCCAAATGCGTTGCCTCTGCGTTAGCTGAACTTTGTAGGGTTTCAATATTAATTGGCAGCAAACAATCTGAGTTGGCCGTAAGCTTGAAGCACGTGAGTTGCTAAAGCAGGAATCCGAAAAAGGAGTGATATTCAACTTTATTTGATTGGTGTATTGGCTTAAGCCTAAGCTCGTTAAAATCTGAAGTTTTTCAAGCTTAAAGCTCTTCCCTGTAACCCTAACAGGAGTCATTATCCGCCCTTAAGATCAACATCATCATGCACTTTCTAAGGTTAAGTTGCTTAGCAGTTGACGTTATCAATGCTCAACTGAATTTTTAAACCAAATGAGTCAATTGCCAATTCACTTTGGCTGAATTGGCCCAATTTTTGTGCGGCTGGTTTTTGCACTAAATAAGTCCCACTACCTTGCATACTGACTCTGCCCTTTACAGCGACAACTTAGGTCAAAAGCTTTGGCTAATAAGTAAATTGGTACTGGCTTGAAAGCTGCTGAAAAAATTGATAACTTAGGTCAAAATAGATACTTGCAGTTTGCCTTCATTGCCACTAGAATTCGCTAAATCTGGCTTAGTTTTGCGCTTCAAGGGATCTGTAATTGCCTACATCTATTTGGAGAGTCCTTGGGGAGGCCTGAAGTTTTAAACTGGTTTCCGAGCTTTAGCTCACTCAGTAAGTTGCGGCCTGCTACACATTTTCTGCGATAAATCAAAAGTAAGCTCCATCGCACTCAAATGCAGCTTCAAAATTTTTTGCTCGGCCATCATTATGCAGGCTGGCTTTGCCTTGGCCTTTATAGTTGCAGCTAGACTGCAGTTCGCCAGGGCAAGGTGTGAGAAAATCGATTTGATGTTCACTTGCAAGTGTGACACCGGTCAAATTGATCTGGCTAATAAATGTTAGCTGATTTTAAGACATCAATCAGTAAGCAAAGTCCGGGTTTTGGCTGTTTGAATGTATTTGCCGCAGGTAATAATTGGCTGAGTTCGAGCAAGACCCAAGTAATTGGCGCATGAATTTTATTGTCCTATCAGCAATAACTCTGCGGTGAATCTCCACCAAGCCTTAGTTTTTTGGTGCGTTTTTGTAAGGTAGATTGAGTGTCAAGTGTCTCCGCTAATAAAGGGAGAACGGACTTGTAATTGATCTGATCCTTTAATATAAGGCAAATTTTGCGGCAAAGTAGTTAGAGTCGCAGAGTCCTGTTGCCGGCGGTTTGTCCGCTGTTTTTGTGTAAGCAAATGCTGTATATCAAGCTGCCTTAATCTTAAGCTTGTTCTCTGAGCGTAACCAGCTTGGCAAATCCCTTAATTCAATCTTGAAACTTGCGTTGCAATACAACAGCCTGGTTTTAAACCGATAAATTTAAGTGACCAAATCAGTATCTGACTTGCAAAACAACGTTTCACTTTTTGCTCAGCCGCAATAATATTCAATAACAGCGCTCAGAGCGGTTTGCGCAATACATAACAAGCACGGTAATACTAAGCAACATTGCAGGTATTCTCACACCATTACAGCCGGTTTAAATACGTCCTGATTGTCCTCGCTCTTGGTTGCAAATCAATTTGCTACTGCCTCGCACTATTTGCTTTGGATAAATGGCATCTATCCTTTTCTATCATATCGAAGTTTGCAGCAAAGTTAATGAAATATTTATGAAATAAAAAACTTTGCAAAAATTGATTACACATGTAAATCTGAATACATAGACACATAATGTAACGGAAATAATTGAATGAAATACGCAAAGCGGAATTTGAATGTGATGAATGCCCGGCTATGGCAGGGTTACCCAGCCTCAGCCAATGACATTATTAGCGTTTTAAATGAGCCAAGATTGGCAGAAAAAACCGTTAAAAACGCTAATTGAACCGATTAGTAAAGAAACAGGCGATTTGATTTTGACAAAGGCACAGCGTAGCTAGTTTTATTTCCCCTTTAATGCCAAAGTTGAACTATTGTGGCAAAGGAGAGCAACAGCTTAAAATAAGTCGTTTATTTGCCGGACGCGTAGCAACCTTAGTGGAGGGTTTGCCAATACTGAAAGTCCTCTTCTCGCCAAGAAAATGTGGATGAAACTAAATAACCTTGAAGAACAATGGGAAAAAAGAACAAATGACTAATTGGATACTGGACACAAACTGCGTATTAAGCCTTAGCTTAACTGCTACTGTTATGGCAGAAAAATAAAGGTCTTAAAATATTAGGTGCAAGGTCTTTAATACTTGTGGTTACTAGCTCACTTATGTAATAGCCAATAATTTAACCCCGTGACCTGCTCTCATTGAATTAACACCGTGCCTCAATAGTCATATTTAGTAAAAGTGAAATCAACAAGACTATGCGCCGGGAGGCTTGCGAGCTGGCAAATAATAATGGGCATTAGGAAGCGATTAGTGTGTGGTTATAGCACTGAGGGCTCAGTGGCAAATACAGCAAGGGACAACAAACCGATTGTCGAACACATCAGTTTACCCTTGGAAGCTTGCCAAAAACGCTTGCGAGTAATGAGCTCAAATAAAATCAGTCCCCCTTACTTAGTGGTATTTGGCCCATCCGAAATTAATTTTAACCTGATGATTCCCAGCGCAAATTCACAGTTCAGCAACAACAGCTTATTTTACAGCATGAACTGGTGCAGCCTCATCGTTTCGAATAAATACCTTAACTTAATAGCTTTAATATTTGTCGCATTTTTTTGGTTCAACCCTTTTAAATTTGGTTAGCTTACAGAGCATTTTTCGTCGCAGTTCCAGGACTGGCCTGCGAGCAACAGTAATTAATAATTAAATCTCAAACATGAAAAAAATCCGCTACAGCAAAGGCCCTACTGCTGTGCAGCCCAATCACTGGACCAACACCTTTTTTCCGATCTACTCACAATATGGAGCAAAACACCTAGTTATTAACGTATAGAGCGCATTAAAAATCAAACCTGTTATTAAAAACGAAACCTACTTATCGCTGCAAATTGGTGGTCTAGGTCTATTGAACTAACAAGTGGCAATGGGGCCAACCAACAAGCTAAGGTTGTTGACAGCGCCAAGGGAACGAAGGCCCGACACCCATCTTAAGAAGTTGACAGCCCAAATACCCTTTAGAGGCCGCTCAACAGAAAAATTTGAAAGGTCAGTGGTATTGCAGTTTTGATATTGCCACGCGAAGGCAGTACCAAGCAATATCAAAATTAATTAAGGCTGAGCCCGAAACGTATTTTGCTAAAACCTCTATTGACGCCTTGCAAAAATGGAATATAAACCGCAGATTGTAAGGGCGGGCAACCTCAAATCAACACAATATCTTGGTAACAATTAACTATCGTTTTAGATGAAAACCCTGCTCCATTAAACCCTTAATTGAACCGTGCAGGTATCACAGTAGTCAAATAAAAAAGCCGAAAGATCCCGGCTTTTTTGCTAAATGTTTCAGCGAGTTTAAATACTGAACCCGCTTATAGGGTCGAATATCAGGCACCAAAAATGTTTTTCAATGCGTTTCACGCAGACTTCATCGGAAACTTCCAAAGCCAAGAACGCTTGCGCCATAGCCACCTTGCACACAGGCAAAAGGCAAATTTTTTTACTCCAACTTAGCGGATATCCTTGAAAGGCGGGTAAATAAGGCACTTGTTCCAGTTTCCTGCCAAGGGTGAGGGCAAATCAAGCTAAAGTTCGCGCTGGTTGCCATTAACCATTTCATCAACTGACCAAGCTAGCTTTAGCAGCAATGACTGCCAAACCAGAATACCGGAAAAAATAATAGCTATTGTTGCATTGCGCAATAACAATAAGTTTTTCCCCCGCATATTGAACTGGTTAAAAGGGACTGCCTGTGGCAAATAATAACTTCCCTTCAGTTCCATTCAATCAACCTTGCTTTGGTGTGGGCTTTCTAATTGTCTTGATGGATTACTTAAAGGAAAAATATCCGGTAAGGCCACAATGCTGGGGGGTTTTTCATGCCCCGAATAACTTGTTCAGTAAACAAAATCACCGGTTTGGCCTGAAGACACCAATAAGGGATATCGGGTTTTGGCGGCAATTAATGACATCCCATCAATGAGGGGGTATTCACCACTGTATGACCAATCCTTCTAAAGAATCGCTTACTCTGGCATAAACGCTGTTGGAAATCCGTAAGCCGCATACCATCCACCAGCAATCCATAGCGATCAAACCATAAATACTGACTGCGGCCTGAGAGTCAAGTTTGATCCCCTTCACTACAATCTGCTTGATGATTGTTCGGCGATACCGCACCGGCCGATCCGGCACCACAAAGGCACCCTTTGCAATGATAAAGAGGTTTTTTTGGGTTTTGCACGCGCTAAATGGTGCCGACTGTGACAGATTGCCGGTACGCTTGGATATCAATCATTAAAACAACAAAGCTTGATGGCGATAACGCTGCAAAATAGCATAGCATTAGCTTGAAGCAAAAATCTTCAAATTGCATGCAAATGACTTCAGGCCAACGACGATAAAAATGGCTTTTAAATAAACAATTCAATAACTCATCGTATTCGCGCTTGACCAATACGTTTGTGGCGGGCCCCCATAATAACATAGGGTCAGCCAATAAATTTTTCATTATTGGTGCCAACATCTAACATGACGGGCAAAAGTAATAAGCAGGGACTAATACCGCCCACAGCCGCGGTGTAATAAAGACAATTACCATTGGGAAATACCCATGCCACCCAATACCTTTGATCGCCTAAGCCCAAGATACGCTCACCATCGGTCACAACGATAACTTAACGACTTGCGTTTTGGTGGCATTGCGCAGAATGTCATCCATTTGAAAAAGCGTTCTGAATAGGAGATAAACAAGCCAACGAAACTGCGGTAAATATCAGAAAACCTGTTTCACAGGCAATCCCCACAGTAGGGTGTAAATAATTGGCATCATTCATCAATGTGGCTGTTTAAATCAAGCGATAGTAGAGAGTTTTTCGTTTGTTGGTCCCTTGAAATTGCCCGCAAATAAGATATGTTTGTTAATCGGCTCTGCAAAGCTAGAGTATTGCATATAAGCACGGTCCAACTTGTTCATTCTATGGTTTCATAACGCGGTGTAAACAAGCCAGTCAAATTAAAAAAGCAACCCGTTCTGCGTGCCAAAAAGCACTACCTTTATTTTAGCAGAGGTTTTCCAATATATGCAGGGCCTGCATGAGGAATATAACAAAGCATTTATTTTCTGCTTTATCTGTCATTTATCTAATCCTGTTTGTCAATCTTTTATTAAAAGTCATTAAAGTGGTCTATGATGTTATATAAAACACTTTTCAAAAATCGCGGGCGAATCGTCAACCCGAGTGCGAGTTTCTTAGCGTAATCAAAATCGTTTATATGCGACTTATTAAAAGTACATAAGCTCCGACGCTTGCTAACGATGCTAAAATATTTTTCTCCGCCTTAACTGTTTTTTTTTCTCACCGGTCCGGTTGGCTTCAACAATTTCACTTCTGCTACAAAACTTGCGGTTCAGCTACCTTCATTAAAATATTCAAACATGGAGGTTTTGTCAAGTTCGATTTTGGTTTAATTTGCCACTATTTTTATCAATCCGTCGGTGACTAAATCAGTTGGCATTGGCCAGTTGATGCGTCCGGTACTAACCCTCTAAGGCAACTTGCATAAAACTTTCAAGCAGGTTGTGCGGCACTATGCATTGCTCTTAACTCTGTTTCAGCCATGCACGTCGATGTAGGCGCGACAAGCATTGTTGGAGTATGTGTATATCGATGTTATAATGAGACGCGCGCAGAGTTTATGATGAACGTGGCGCAAGTTTTTTGAATTACGACTGGCCCTGTAAACGGCGATTATTATCATCGAAACCAACCACACTGTCGCCACTAATCAGGTGTAAAAACCGCTTAAACCAAGTAACTCGCACGGTCATTAGTTGTGCCTGTTTTGCCAGATACATCATCGGTCGAAGTAACAGGGAGTCGCCACCCTGTTCCCTCTTGTTATCCCAATTACCATTAATTTGGTACCGCTAACGATCATGTAGCGACTAAATAGGCATTTTCTGCACTAATGCCTTTGGTGCTTGAGCGTTTACTTGCACTTTTTTTAACACACTTGCACTCGAGCCACTTTCTGCTGCTAATAAGGCATCAATCTCTGCATTGCTTAAGTCTTGGCGCTTGGGTCAAGACTCTTCTTCACTTAAGCTCAAATATCACAAGGATCACAAGGCATAAGTTGGGTTAGATTGGCCCATAGGTTTTACCGTAGTCCGTCTTCAATGCGCTGAATAAAATGGGTTGAATTAAAAGCCACCATTGCAAATGGTGGCCAGCGGTCAACTATCAAGTGGGGTAAGTGAGCAGATCCTAAGCAACCGTCTCATCATAGGAATATCGCTTAAGGCTAAACCAAAACGAACTTAAATATGTCTTACTGTATCTAGTCCTAGCGCAGAACTAACGCACTGATACCACGTTTTCGAAACTTCGTTAATGCCACTCGCAAACGAAAATAGGTTCCGTCGTATTTCTGGCGGTGAATTTTCGGGTCGCCAAGCAGTCCCCGTACCAGCCTCCCATTGAGTAATAGGCGCATCCATTGATTAAATGCTGGGCTAGAGTGGTAGCCATTTCCTAAGGCAGCAGAAAAGATGAAAGGTTTAAATATTGGAGCCTACTTGGCGCTTGCTTGAGTCGCTTCGATTGAAATTGACTCTGATAGAAACTATAACCTCCCACAACCGATTGTACTGCTGCCATTATGGGATTTAGCGCAAACGAGAGCACTACTAGCTTTGGGGATATTGGGCTATTTGCCATGGTTATCATCTCCCGTTTGACGGATTAAAATCAAAGCGCCGGCTTGCAAATATATCGCTGGCGACCTCGGGACGGTCCCTGCTTATGTCATTGAATGTAAGGCTAAGCCCAATCCAAAGCCATCCCAATCAATGTGCGGTATGACCGCATTTTGGGATCAAAACACAGAAATATCCTGTCGGTTTACGTTTACCACAAATTGGCAGCTTGTAAAGATTCATAGGTAGGATAATTTATTGAGTAGTTCGAGCATTTTTTTGGCTCTGACCAGCGATGATTAGCCTGCGCTGATGCGGCTTCTTTTTCATCCTTTTGCCCTGATTTTCTGCCGCTTTCGTCAAGCCATAATTGCTGCATGGCCCGCGTAACCGTGGCGTTCCATCATAGTCATGTAAATTACGGCCAAAGCCTTTTTGCGCTGCAATTTGTAGTTTAGACGATACAGGTAGAAATTGACCTGATATCCGCCTGTTTCAGCTTCATTTACCATACAAGCTCGATCATTTCGGTGTAGATATGATCGGGCCAAATAAGGGGCATCCAATTCAATTTTCCGCGCGTGCTTTTTTAGCAGAATAGTTGCCGTTGAAGCCTCGTCAATTCAACTTGAGTAATATTACCCTTCATCGAGCAGCGTAATAAATACAATACGCGACAGCAACAATCGCCCTATCAGGTCGACTAAATTGGGTTAAGAACAGAAGGAGCTTGAGGCAAAACCGCAATGTAGAACAAATCTGCGCCAGGGTAAGTTTCATTCCACGGTTTGCCATAATAGACTTGGGCCAGCGGCTCCAAATCCAAAGCGCGAATGGCCGAGTTCCAACTTTTATCAAATACAGTCCTAGAATTTCGTCTTTGCTACAATTGTCCCTATGTCCAAGCATAATGATCTCTCGTACTTGCGAATATACGTTTTATCTCGGGTTTAGAAAAAAGTCGCGGCCAAATTGCATAAGTAAGGGGTACTTCCCGCCTTGACCTTTTCTCACCGGTTAAAAACTAAATTAAACCAATGCGCGCATCATGCCGATAGAATCTATAAACCGGGATGTTGATAGAAGCGACCTGTCTTCCGCGTGGCGAATGACTGCTTGGAATGAGTTTTTTGCGTACTTTCAGACAAATTAAAGCGGAATTCGTCTTTAAACGCCATACTGAGAAATCATTTGGCCCGTCTAATGTATAAATCCGCATAGGTGTTTGTAGGCGAACATCCTTTAGTACTTTCTATACTAGGCAGAATCGGCTATTGATATAGAAATACGTACCTATAACAGGATGCGCCAAAGTTGGCACAAGGCAGAAATACTGATTAATACTGATTTTAAAATACTTCACAAACTAAGAATACCAAAGATAAGTTTAACAAAATGACTTACATTTTATACCTATGTACCTGTTATTAGATGCATAAATAACAGATTTTTTAAAGTAATAATAATCCAATAGTGATTAACTTATGTTGTGGAAAGGAATGTGTTGAACAAAGCCTATTTAAAGAAAGAAGCCCCAACAAATGATTGTGTTTAGACATAGTGCTCTCGCTTTGGTAAAGCGGTCTTGCTCGAAAAAAACTAACAACCAATTAGCCTGCAAGCCTATGCTTGTGAACCTATCATTGGCAATGCCTTTGGCGGTTAACGGTGAAATTAAAGAGACTTTGAGGCAGTGAGGTCAGGCCTTGAGAAAGTTAAGGCCGCGTTAAAAACAAAAACAAAGTATGTCGTATTGCCGGTATCAGGGGTTCAACTGTACTCAATAAATAGTGTATATGAACCAGGACTTTCGATTATGGAATTTGAAGACAGATAGACTTGAGGCTGACAGTCTATTCCTTATCCGCTTGGAAAGAAGTCTAATATCGATTTTGAGGAGATAGAAAACAGTACTACAGCGCCAATCAAAGTAGAAGTGCTGCTAAGTTGCGGGTGCATAAAGATATCGTTTGATTCGTCGCATAACCTTTTAGGCGAAGTGGCTACGAGGCCTAAAATAGTGAACGTAGAGAGTTTATTCTTAGTTGGCAAGCGGTAAAAATAACTTATGCAACGAGGGAGAGCGATGCATTGTTTTGTTTAAATATTGGGTGCCACATAATTTGGCAGTGTGTTGGGTAAGGATGGCAAAGTCATCTACACCAAAGACCATAGTTTTGGTTGGACTCCGTTGATACAAGATTAATTTTGTTATATAACACAAAGAAAACGTCACATATCGAAACACTACAAAGCGAAAGTTTGCAGATAATTGGAAAGCTAGATTCTTATCCGTTGTTTTTAGCCAATTTACCAACACAAATTAGTCGCGCTTACAAGTATTGTTAGTGCAACTGGCACCAAACGTCCCATCAAAATTACTTATTTGTGGAGGCGCATGTCAATATCTCGACTATTGGCCGAAGACCTGCAAGTGAACTAGCCCATCGAAATAGAAATGTTTAACCCCTTTGCCAATATGACTTTTGTCGGAAGGCGACATGCAAAATTCAGAGCTGACCGAACTTTGCACCACAAACTTGTCCATAGCAGCGGATTAGCTTGTAGGAGTTTTTTAAGCCATGGCACATATAAACTTCTGCCTGGCGTGAGGCTGCAACGATTGAGAGAAACGTAACTACCTAACAATGTTAGCAGGTATCGCTATCGGGCAATTTGTTTGATGTTCGGTGGTCGGAACAGTTGCTCAAGACACAATGATCACCACCAAAGGGCAGCGCAATCAATTGTTGAGAAAAGAAATTGTGGCCTTAGATGCCCCAAATTGAAAAAAATAAAAAAATAATCAAAAAAGACAAACAAGCTATAAACAAACGAATGGCCTTAATTGAAGCAACTTGAAGCTAGCCGTAAATAGCGTACCGAGGTGCTAGACGAACTCGTTCGAATATCCACCTGTTTGGTCTTTCGCAGTTTCTCACGCAAGGGCAATCAGGTTGAGGTGTTGGGCGTCAGTGATCTAACAATAGGCTAGCCGATTTTATGCGACAACTTGAGCAATCAACAGTATTCAGTAGTGGGGTATTGTCTCCTAAGTAGCGGAATACTTCAGCACTGGAGCGGTTAGTGACTTTAAATAACCTTTACCCATCAACCCAAGTGTCGCACCGAGATTTTCTACTGAAAACGTGGAGCCTAAAAAATAAGTTTGATTGTCAATAAGATAAAAGAATCACGATTCTAGACTTTGAACAGAGTTGCTGTAATGGCCCTTGAGTTTAAAACAGTTGTGGCTATTTTGTTACTGTTATTGGTTTAGTCGGCGGTATTTGGCTTAGTCCCAATCGAATTACCGCTTTGAAGGCACACAAAAACATGAAGTCGAGTTAAAAACAGAATTTCCAAGGCTAAATATCGCAATCGCAGTAAAACTTAAGCGCCTATGAAGAACAACTGGCTCGATTGGCAAAGCGACCTTTTCCTCATGGTTAAAATCCTTACCAACCAGTAATAAAAACCCCAGGATTACTTATGGACATTACCTTAGTAGGCACTTCAGCTGCCAACAATTCAGATTATTAAAAATTGCAAAAAGAAAGTGCCAAAAGAATTTTTTACTGAGCTACCTATCCAAATGGAAGGTCACCGGTGGTTAACCACAATTTGGAGTTTGCCTCTGAGATAGCTGGTTTAACCCCGCATCGTTACTGTGGCAAGATTTTGAAATTAGTCCAGGGGGGAAGCCATACCCTTAAATTGAACATTACAGGCTAAAACCTATCGCACAGCAAAAGGCGATAGCGATACGGAACAAAACATCGTCAAGCTAAGGGCAAAACTAATGAGATTAATTCCGCTGTTTCTGCCCTCACAATAGTGCTTTGCGGCTGTAAACGCCAGGTGTAGATTGATTTGCAACAGTACATTGCAACAAGTAAAGCAAAAATAACGCCGATAAGTTATTGAGCCCTATCCGCAATTTGAAGCAAAACCTACTTTTTATTTATTCAGCTACTGAATTGAAGAAAGTCCATTTCAATCACCCAAGAAATATGGGTGTTTGAAGTTAAACAAATTTCACAACCAAACTGCGCGCAACCAAACTTTTTCTCGCAAAAAAACAAGCCCTAGAAAAATTTGGTATCGACGCATTGTCCGTAAAAAGCTTTTTCCACTTCAAACGGTAAAAATGGGCATATTCAATCTAATACGGGCAGTTATTCAAAAGTGACTAAAAGGTGACTACCTCGTTTATTCTTTGGCAAAATTGATTCAATCAACAATGGCATAGTTTTTCGTTCACCTGAAATGCTGCCCGATGGTGCTGGCTGTTGGCAAAAGAAGCAGGCCACTCTCACCAATGCTTTCAAAAGCAGGAGAAAAAAAATTGTCTAACACGCCTATTTATAAATATCAAAGAGTCTTTTATTGAATTGGACATTGGCTTAGCTGTTTCCTGTGCACTTTCAGCGCGTAAGTCAGGAAGCAAACATTGCACTGGTTGATCCTGACAAACAAACAAGTCAGGTTTTAGTTCTGAATTACAAGATATCAATTAAACGGATGCCTAATGGTGTGCGCAAACACCTTAGTGGTTTAACAACAATAATTTCCAAGCTGCAATTGAGTAAAGTCAATAATAAGCTTACTTGCTGCTACCTGCCACGCAATTGGCCAAAAGAACAAACTTTATAAACTCCGACGTTGTCGACTTTGCTAACACCGTTCTATGTTTAGAAAACCTACCAACAAATGTTAGTAGTAAGGTAGAGTTCCGCCTCTTTAGACGAAGTCACTTTCCGTCACCCAGAAGTCAGACAACAGCCTAAATTAATTAATATTGAAAAAAATAAATGATAAAGCCGTCAATGTTGAAATAGTAAGTTTTCTGGCGAGCCATTTTCTTTAGATTTTCCAAGAACGTCCAGTGAGGCAGGTACTGCAAATTATCTCCCAGTGCACCGGTTTTTACTTAGTGACCACTGATACTGTAACGGCAGTAAACCATCAGCTTATCGGGTGTTCCTTGGGACCAAGCTTGGAATATGATTCTAAAAATCAAAGGTCTAGATTAAACGTTTAGAAGGCAATATACTATTAATTGCGCCGACTGAAGAAATAACTGCTCCGGGAAAACCCAACAGCTACAGCTAAACAACAAGTGGCTGAGCTCGCTCCACCTGGTTCACCAACTTCAAAATTAAATTACGCTAAAGCTTGTTGATATGGCACCAATACTCAAAATGCTGAGAATACAGTGTTAACACCGCGAGGAACCGTATCGGTTGATGATCGCACTAATACCTGTACTTCGGATACCAATTGTCAATTGATGAAAGCAAAGGCACTTATCATGCTCTAGACATTCCATTAAACAGGTACTTATCGAAATCAAAAGGTCACTGTACGTGAATACGTAGGCGAACAGTTTGGCGTACGCTGGGGTTTCAAAATGACAACAAGATGATAGGGCGTTTCAGGCCTCTTTAGAGGTGCCCAGAGTATAGCAAAGCGGAAATAATTCCCTCACTAAACAGATCGCCTGAACGTCAATTTGCTGTATCTAATCCAGCTGGCAGTATCGCTTTTCCAAATAGCCAGATTTAGTAGATGGTACTATTTTGGATTTAGAGCTTTCGCACTGGAATCGGAGAACAAAGGGTGAAATTAAATTGCGACCCAACGTATTACCGTAGCCAATCACACGAGCCCTACCATTGAGCAAGGTACTGAAATACCTTATGTGCCAAGCAACTTCAAGTGGGGCCTACATCGTTGAGTTTAAAAAAGGCCGTTTTAAAGCTTAAAGGTTACAACCCCCACATCAACACCTGATAACAGAACATTATTCTTGATTTAGTGATAACACAAGATACCCGTGTGATAACCGTTTTCCACCTCAACAGGAAATCAGTATCTATAGATACTCAGGAAATAAGTACCCAAGTATTGGTAGAAAATGGAGAAAACGATTGTATTGGGGGTATATTCCAACAAAACCACTGCTGATGATATAGTAAAGTAACCACTATTAAGGGTGATTTACCTATACTTGGCCACTTGTTTAAAAAAAATACCTCCCATTATCAGTGAAAAACGGGAATTACTCATTTTGTACCCCTAAGATAT
>Ga0163217_1051304_pt1 | contig 15692 bp, 16 predicted proteins | sample SynspAceP_FD_185933 | JGI IMG/M metagenome (GOLD analysis project Ga0163217, IMG submission 185933) | Saline lake microbial communities from Ace Lake in Antarctica - Synechococcus sp. Ace-P (PacBio error correction) | ecosystem: Environmental > Aquatic > Non-marine Saline and Alkaline > Saline ...
AAGAGAGGATCTGATCCCGGGGCGTGCATCGTACGGGCGAAAAATTTTACCGCCAAAAGGGTGAGAAGTCCGAGCGGTGCTGGAGTCGATTTGCCCATTGGCCCAGGAAGTGGCCAGGGGGATGTTGGCGCCGTGGTGCTGTTTTCGTGCGCCTGCGCCCGAGGGGGGTCGAGCCTGAGTGACGCGCTTGCAAAGAAAGCAGATCCCGCGACCATCCGCCCAACACCAACGCCGGCCGGTCACGTGCCGGCGCGGATTGTCGCGGTGGCGGACATTCCGGCGGCACTATCAAAGCGGCAAAGAATCGTCGAACTGGCAGTGCGCAATGTGGGGTGCACGGCCTGCGGTGAAGAACCCGACGCGCTGGCCCAACCCGAAGCGCATGGGCGCAGCTCCGCGATTGCCAGTCGCTGCAGGGCTGAGGCAAGATCAGTCCCAGGTTTGGCGGCGAAGTCGGATTGGCAATCGCTCGCCGCGCCTTCCAGCGCGGCGATGGCCGTCCTAACATCTTCTGGCTGAGCTGAATCTCTGCACGCATCCAGGTTGGCTGCTGACTCTCGCGCGCGCTTGCGCTCGCCGACGGGATCACCACATCGGCACGCAGCAGCAGGCCAGCGCCACTTGCGCCGGGGTCACATCATGGCGTGGCCATCGCCTGCAAGCACCGGATTCCTGCTCCCCTTGCTACTTGGAGTGGCATGGTAGGCGGTGAGCTGGATGCCCACTGCTCACGGGCAATTCGGCCAGCTTGGCGGTTGTGCAGGAAGGATGAATTTCGAACCTGATCGGGTGCGCTCCTCTCTGCGCCGATCATGTCGATGGCCCTTGGTGCTGCTCCCTTGTGAAGTTGATGACGCGATGGCGCGGTCAGACCCTGTTCGCGCGCACTCCAGCAGCATCGGCAGATATCCCATAAGGCCTTTATCTCCGGCGAGGGCCAGTGATCAGGGTAGGTCGACTGCTCTACGCCAGCTTCTCCAGGCTTCTGCAGCCTGGAATCAGTTTTATTCCGGCTTCAAGAGTTGATAATCAGATTCTTGTGGTGATGAACAAACTGGGTCCGCGTGGGATGCCACTTGGGGCGATGGCTGCCCGACTTCCGTTCGTTGTCGTAAGATCTGCGCCGTGTCGATATGGCGGTAACCGAGCTGAAGCGCGTGGTGACGGCGTCATACTTCCTGCCCTTTGAGACGGAAGGTACCAAAACCCAGTGGTGGAATACTCATAGTGCGATCTCCCCCATTTGATTCGCTGCTCAACCGTCGGCGGTTGAGGAAAAATTCGTTCGTTAAGCGTTAGCTGAGATACACATAGACCAGCGACCAGGCTGAGAGTTCCTGAGGTAAAACCGCTGTTTTCAAACATGACTCGGCAGCCCTGCCGCATCATGACGCAGATGGGCTGGATGAATCAGTAGCCGAGGGTAGGCTGTAGCGATCACAGCAAACGAGGAGACAATCATGACCAACATCCTCTGCTGGGGCACTCGCCTCCTATTATTCAGGCACCCATAGGCAGGCGCACAGGGACAGTAAAGCTTGGCCCTGGCGTATGCAAGGCCGGCGGGCTGGGGGTCGATTCGGCCGCCTGCTCAGCCTGAGCGCTGCGGCGGAACTCAGAATATGCATGAACAGCGGCCGGCCTGGAAATGTGAATTTCTTCTGCCAACCGCTCGCTACCCGGACGCGGAGCGCGAAGTTGGCATGGGGGGGGCTTGGCGCCCTATTACGCGCAGCTGGAGCTGGTATCGACAATCCTCAGCAGCGGAGACCGGAAGGCGGGCCGCTTCGATGTACCGGCGCTGGCGCTGCTGCGCGAGTAAAAGCGCGTGGTAGCTTCCATTCGTTTGCCGGACCCGAGTTGCTGGATGAGCTCAGAGCTGGGGAACCAAGGCCTTTCTCGGCGACCAGGTGGAAGAGGCCGCTGGTGGAAGCGCAACGGCGCGATGGCGGTGAATTGCTCAGGGGTTGAAGCCGGCGGCACCAACGGCGGCATGTTTTCCTGACTGAAGAAGTAACGACGCAAGTCGGCTACCTTCCCCTGCTTGCGCAGATCAATAGCGGCAGTACGTCTGCCGTGATTCGCGGCGGCGGGAATTTGCGACGCTGCCGGGTGCGGGCGCCGGCGTTGGGGCAGGCGCGCTGCGTACAGGTGGGCAGCGGCCTATCCTGCTTGCGCCGAGCCAATACCAGCGCCGTGCACGCGCGCGCTGCAGAGTGAGGCGGCGGTGCACACGGCGTTTGACCAACTGTTTTTCGGGCGTCCGGCGACGTGGCATCGTCAATCGGGTAATTGCGTGAGGCTGGGCCGATCAAGCCCTGGCGCCGGCCCTTTTCGCTGCGGGTAGGCGACACGCCGTTGGCGCGGCGCCCGCCCGGAAGCGCGCCAGCGGGATTTCTCGCGCTGTGGTGGCAGAATTAAGGGTTGCCGCGCAGTGTCCCGGCGCTGGAACTGACCAGAGGGCCTGATGCCCCGCGGACCTGAGGTTTCAGAGCGCGGAATTTGAACTGCTGCGGATCGTAACTCCGGAGGGGGCTTGCAGTGTGCGGGCCGGTAGCTCGCCACGAGGTTTGCCCGCAAGTTTGTAGCGGATGAGCAGTGCTGCCGTCCGGTGCAGTTGAGCGGTCGCCCTCCGCGCTACCGTAAGCGAATGCAGTTTGCAGCGGATTGCGGAAGCTGTCGGGCGGCAACGCTGGCTGAATCAGATCCTGGTCTGCTCATGCGCGGCGCGGTGCACGGGTAACCGGCAGTTTCGCAAGAATCATTCCAGATAGTGACGGCGCTGCTCCAGAACCCTTGGGCGAGAGTTTGACTGACTCGCTCACGCAGCGGATCAGCGGGTCAAGGTGCGCCCCGTCGAGCAAGTTCGGCACAGCGCTCGAAGATTCTTCGCTCGCCGCCTGCCAGGGTGACCGGCTCGGGTAGTGGAAAGCCGCGGCAGTGCCGTCTCGCCCACTGATCACCCGCAGGTTACTGAAGCGTGCAACTGGGCAGGTACCATTGGCGTTCAGGCCTGGCCGATTGATGACGGCGGTTAATCAGGCGCAAGGAAGTGTACTTGATCAGATCGCACAGCGCGCGCGGTCGCGTGCGGATCTGCGGCGCAAGCGTGGCCAGGCAGGAGTCGACATGGGCCGGCCGCCAAGGTATTCCTCCGACACCGAGGGGCTGCGGGTCGTCACGGAATAGCCAGTGCGTGCAACCCAGTGCTGCAGGGGTCGGAATAGGGATCAGAGGCTGGCTGCATGGCGGTCTCCAGGCCGGCTGTCGTACAGCCGGCTAGGGTTGATCGGCGCCGCGAAGGGATCGGTTAGCGCCTGGCGAAGACGTTAAATACTAAACCTCTTCATTCATGTGTTCAGAGCCATCGCTGACGGGTGGCGCCTGCTCCGCAGTCAGTCAGCACCGACCGTTTGTCCATTCTTCGTACCCGGTCGGCCGGTCGAAGTAAGTGGTCGTCAGTGGGTTATGGCGATCACCGTCTGCCCGCCGCTTGACTTGCGGCAGAGTTCCGTAGAACAGCCGGCGAAGCAAGCGGATCCTTGGTCGGCGGCCCATTCGTCGAGGCAGCAAGGATTTTCGCGCTGCTCAACGCAGGCAGCAGAGCGCCAGGCGCTTTGCGCTGGCCCTGGACAGCTGGGATGTCAATCGGCGCCCCGGACAGCCGACTTGTGCTCCAGGTTGCAGTTGGCGACCCAGCCGTCCACCTGCGGTAATCGTGACTCATTTGCCCTCCGGGCCGGCAAGGCGCGGAACAGGTGGAGTCACTGAACACGTGGCAAACATCTGCCGGTCGGCGCTCAGTCCTGTTCGGCCACGGGCCGCTCGTTCCAGGCTGATCTGGCCGCTCATGTGGCCGTAGAGGCCGTCAGCAGGCGGCTGGTCCACTCTGCGCTACATTGGCCGCCGAATCACGAAGATCACCTCGCCGGTCGCACGGCCAAGGTCCAGCGGGCCCAACATCGAAGCCTTTCGCCTCTTCCGCGGGTAAGCGATACATCAGCCCTTGCCAGGTGCAAGACGCTCAATTTCGGGCTTCAGTGAGGCGACTGGCTGGAACGCTCGGTATGCGGGGCAGAGCCAGGGCTTCAGCTTGCCAGCGAGACAGACCTGAGCCCGTGATCAGGTGCGGCAGGGTGTGGACACGCCGAAACCATCGGTGGTGCGCAGGAACAGCATGGTCAGCGCATAGGTTGGCGGCCACGCAGGCTCGGCCCAGCAGCCGCCAGCCAGGAAGAACACAGGCGATCAGACCAGCACCATATGTTGGCCAGTTTGCCGGACGTGCGTAGAAGGTGTCGGCGGATGATCTCGTCGCGGTATAGGCCGCGCGTTGTCGCGAACTCTTCCTGATACATGGCGGTTTGGCAGCGCCTGGTCCGGTTGAGCGCCAGTTTCCTTGCGGCCGTGATCACGTCTGATAGTTGCCATACAACCCGTCTCGGCCTCGCGCATGCCTTTGAATATGCCGATGCCGCGCTGACCAGAGCCAGCCAACAAAGAAGACACGGCCAGCCAGAGTAAAATGTGGTGATAGAACAGCGGGCCGGCAGAGCCAGGCGATAGACAAAGGCGGCGAGGGTAAGGGCCAGGCATAGAGCATCTTCCGGCAGGCGACAAAGGACCACGGTGATGTTGGCGGATATCGCTCGACAGACTGCCAGAATGCGCGGCGCCGCGATCTGTTTCCAGGCGCTCTAATGTCGGATCCCAGCACAGCGTTTGACGCAGCTGCCGGCGCATCGGTAAACGAAGCCGTGGCTCAGCCGGTGCAGGCGACTCTGCGCTGCGCTGGCGCACAGCAGCCGCAAAGCAGCAGCCGGCAAGCCGAGCAGGCCTGGCCGAGATTGTCAGTGTGGCAATCAGGCCGATTGTCTCACACTAGGGCGAGTGACCGCGACGCTGAGCAGATGCAGCTGCCGAGCTCAGCAGCATGATGCCGGCAGGGCAGACGGTTTCGCGGAAATAGCAGGGCAAGCAGTTTCATGGGGGCCTGTACGACGGCAGAATGGGCGCGCTTAAAACAATCGGTTGAAAAGTAAATGAGAAGAGATTTCGCTCGACTTAAGGCGAGGGATGTTTCGCGCCGTACTAGATAATGATGCAGTTTGCGGCCTCCAGCTTCTTGGCCTGGTTAAAGAAGGCATGTCGGCGTCGCTCCAGCGGGCTGCTGGTATCCATGCGGCGCCCTCACAGGAGCCTAACGCAGCGCTTGATACTGCATTGGAAAGGCCGTCACTGCCGGTAAGAGTGAAGCGCATTGAAAGACGACGCGGATGTCATCAGAAGCAGTTTTCGATTCGCCGCGTCGCAATCGGGCAAGCAACGGCGACAAACTCCTCTCGCGTAGCGGCAGCGTCAACCTTGGCAGACGTTGGCGCAGGAGGTTGGCCAGGGCGCGTATGACTTGATCGGCCAGGCGTGGCCGTGCCGGTCCGTTGACGGAGACTTTGAAGTGGTTCGATATCGTCATCGCGATGCTCGTCGGCCGCTTGGCGCGCAACGACGATCCATCTCAAAGCGTTCACGCTTTGCTTCCTTGATGTCGGCGTGCTTGAGCAGCCCGGTCAGACCTATGCGTCGGGCCAGGTGACCTGCTGACCTGCGCCACGCTGCGCGCGGGAAGTAAGAGAACTGGGTCAAAAGGCACTGTCGCTGTCGGCTTGGTGGATGAGAAGTCCCGTCGCCCGCCTTTGAGCAGCGCTTCCATCTGGCGTTCGGTAATCTGGGTTTTCCGCGAAATTATTATAGAATGGGTATTTCGCAGCCAGTTCTTCTTTCAGACGAATAACTGCGCCAGCTCCGGCCCGTTGTAGGTCGGCGATGTGTACGTCCATCAGTGAACCACTTCCGGTGCGAGCGCTCCATCTGCGTCAGCAATTGCGTGGGCTCCAGCACTCTTCAGTAAATATCCCGCACTGGTTCAGCAGGCTTTCAAACGGGCTGGCCGAGATCAGATCGTCATCAACGATAAGAAGCCGGAAGGGTTCGCTCTGCAGACTGTGAATGCAGCTTCCAGGCGATTTTCAGCGCGGAATTCGACCGGGCGAGTGAAAAAGCCCTGCGCGCGGCGCGCACCGCTTAGCATCTGGTGCGCTGGAATGGATCTGCGTCGGCTATCAGATCAAACGGCAAGGGGCGAGTCAGTTGGACTGGCAGAACGCGGTGATATAGGCAGCGCGCGTCAATCGTTTGCGCTTGGCCAGTGGCGAATCACCAGAGATCAAGGCAGGGCTTGCTGTGAGGGCTTCGGCGTAACCTCTGAAAGTCGGTAAATACGCAGGGTTTGGGGAAAAGCCTCCCCCCGAAGGCCCCCTGTTTGAGTGGTCTGGCAGTGGCGTGCAGTAGCTTGCGGGTCGTTTCCAGAATGGGGATGATTCTGACCCCGTGCCGTGGTTGTCCCGGCAGCGGTCACCACAGGCGCGGCTGGCTGGGTCTGCTTCTTGATTTCATCCAGCATCCGCAATGCCCTGGATGCGGTCACTAGACGCGGGCGCGCCGACGCATCAGATATGCTGTGTCCATGCAGGCTTTGGCCAACTGCTCAGCTTGCGCGCCTGACGCGCCAGATCATAGGGAATGCCAAATGTGCCTGCGAGCCGGCCAAGCTTTGTGCAGATGGGTTACGATAGCGTGCTGACTCTTCTTGGCGCGTGCTGGTAGCTGCCGGCAACTGGGGGTAGCGGGTGCGCATATCTGCAGCTCAGCTCTGGCGTCGCTTGTATGGCCTGGCTAGCGCGCGTTAACTGGGCCTTTAGCTCAGTGGTTTGGACATGAAGCTGCACCAGATAGCGCTGATCTGATCGGCGAGTGTCATGGGTCAAAGGGTTTTGATGATTGACTTCGGCGGCGCCAGATTGCGGTATGATGTCTATTTCATGATTTGCACCTTGGCGTCATGAAGACATGGCAGTGCTTGCCGAGCCAGGCAGTTTGGCGCAGCCGGCTCAGGTTTCCGGCCCATCCTACCGGGCATCATGCACAATCCAGCAGAATACAGCTTGGGGAAGCGATCGATCGATCTCTGCCAACCCTGCGCCCCCCCGAGCTGCAAGCTCAGCAACGGTGAAACACCACAATCTCGAGCGCTAACCGGGTGGTCTCTGGATGGAGAGGTCATGATTCGATGTGGCATGATTCTTTCCAGCTCAATCATTTTCGCTCATTTCCTGAGGCCGCAAGCGCATGCGCTCAAAACGTTATTGAAAGCAGGTTATCTGCTTTGGCTGCACCCGGACCTATCCGAGCGCTACACTTGAAACTGAGTCTGGCGGCGCTACCTACACCTCTCCTGCGCAGGTTGAATTTGACACAGAACGTTGAGCCTTGCCGGTTTCTGGATACAAACTTAATCTTGCACCACATTCTCTCGGTCAAATCGCGGCTGATAGCCGGCCCAAGCCGGTACTTCGTGTTGCGGGTTAACTGGTGGAGTCCACCTGCGAGAACTTTTCAAACAGGGTGTGATGAAAAGGCCTCTGGCATGCCCTGGCGCTGTATACGTTCACTGCTGATCTTGAGCCTGCGGTGCTCTGTCTGATCGCAGACAGCGTACATTGCTCCCGGATAGGAAATTGGCGGCATTGGATAAAAAATTGCCTCAGTATCTGAACAGCGACTGGGCAATCGGATGAACATACAGACAGCGTCTATTGCCGCGACACTGGACTTCGTATTGCTGCGCATAACTCTGATTGGCTCCAGGGCTTGCTGGCAGGATAGCGCCAAGGGCCTGCCAGCATATGCAGCTTCATTTTACGGCGGCCAGTTTGTCCATTCCAGCCAGGTCGTGATCAGATGAATTGAGAGCTGACTGTTGGTGTGGGCGCATGGCAGCAGCCGGCCATGCGGAGGTAATTTGGCCCAGGGCTCACCGCTGATCATCCAAGAACCTGAAATGGCGTCAATGGTGTGCGCAGTTCATGGCTGACATGTGGAAACAAACTGGTTCTTCTCTGATGCAATGCGGAGCTGTTCTGTGGGCAATCCAGATAAGCGATTGAGCCATAACAGGTTGCACGTCACTGTCATACCTCGCCCGCGCCCTTTTTTTCACCCTACATCGTGACGCCATGCGTGAAGCACGCGGTAGTTGAGCTCAAACATCTTGCTCTATGACGTGCTCGAGGCCTTATGGTAAGATGGCAGGTCCTCGGGGTGCACAATGCCTGGGTAGCTGCAGCCGTTTGCTCTCGATAAAGTCGCTTGCTGGGATACCCGGTGATGTGGAGATTTTAACTGAGTAGGAATGGTCATGCTCGTCATTGCTGCAGCGATGACTGCGGGCCAGGCAAGAATTGCTGACCATGGTGCGGAATCGTGTTTCCACTGGACTCTTTTGGAGCGCCGTGGTCACTCACTGGGTGGTGATAATCGGTTATGGTGGCACTGACCACAAGCGGATTGCTTGTTCGTCACGGCTGATCAAAACTGGCCGCTGTTACGCAACCAAATATTGACCGTTTTTGTGGACGCATGCGCGAATTTACATCGGTAGTAAATCAGAATCGCCAGCAGATGGCATGCGAACAGAGCTCTGGAACATGGCCATATCTCAGGGTGGAACAGGTCTCGCCAGTGCTCACTGTGAAGGGCCTCAGCTCTTCTTGGCGGTAGCCGATAATGGCGGCCCACCGGTCGTTGATCAGCGTCTCGCCGTTTCAACATTCCATTCCAGGTGCTCACTTGGTTGCCTTGAATAATGCTCGCAAGCCGAGTACGGCTCGTGTTTCAAGGGTGACTCATTTGTTTGGCGGGCAGTATATCGTGATGAAGCCAATCGCAGATCACATCGCCTTTTCCAATCGCTCAGGTGAGGCCTTCGCGGGACAGCCATACTCGCCCTGCGTGGTGTTGTACTCTTGTATTCGTGACGCCACAGGCTTCAGGTTGGCCGAGATAGCTGAATGCTGGCATCACGATGGGCGGTCATCAGGATGGATGGCCTCGTGCACGCGCTTGCACACTCGTTTCGCGCTGTGCGCCAGGGTTCACGCCATAGATATCGCGCAAGGCCTGACTACTATACGGGAACACGCCCGCCATCCGCAGATAGCTGGTTACTGATACACAACGCCGGGAAGCTGTTGGCAGCTTGTGAAGCGCTCGAGCACTGGTTCGCGCTCGCGCTGCTCCTAACCAGCGGCCAGCGAAGCCACTTACAGCGGACAGCAAGCGGATGAAATCCAGGTCGGCTCTTCGAACGGGTCTCGCGCGGTGTGGACTGCGGAAAAATTCAAAGTGGCGTAGCGCTGGCGCGTGCGACATATCAACCCCCAGATAGCTCATCCAGGGCGAGATGCTGGTAGCAGGGGTGGCTTTGAAGCGCGACGTCGCCCATGACTGCGAATCGCAGTACGTCTTCCTGCTGCAGCGTTAGCGCGCAGTTAAGTGGAGCCAGATCGAAACGCTGCACCCTTCCTGTAATTGACGGCCTGGCTGTGCTGGCACAACAGATAGTCGTACGCGCTGATGTGGCTAAATGAATGCCGTATACCATCTGCAGATAGGCACAGCCGAGCTTCAGCGCCTGTTTGAGACGGCTGATAGTGTCGAGATAGGGTAATGCCGCCGGATTTCGTTGAGCGGGCGCAAGGCTGGCGCTGCTGCTCATGCGGGGCTAATGGCTGCGCTGCTCGCTATCCTAGCAGTGCAATGGCGACAATTGACACAGGGTTCCAAGTAGCGGCGGTTAGAAGCCCACATCGGTCTGGGTGTAAACCTGCGCGCGATTGGCCAACCGATCATCGCCAACCGATCGGGCCAGAAAGAATGGCTAGGCCAATGACGACTGCAGGTCCGGGTGCCCGGGTGGCAGCCGCACCTTGGGGTCTTGACTGGGATCATTGCTGATATAGGCTTTTGCTTGCTTGCACATACTTGCCAATAAGGGTGTCGAGGTTGCTGAAGAACCATGCCCTGCTCAAGTCCTTTGCTGATAGAGCCGGTGCTGGTGCGATCCCAGGTGATGTCGTGATCGCATAAGGTCTGGCCAGATAGGGGTTTGACTGTTTGTCGTACACGACCTGACCGACAAAACCAAATTGGATATCGTGCAACGCGATGTGCGTTCGAGCAATTGATCAAGCTTTATTCAATTGGTCGGGCTTGATTAGCAGACTGTGCGTGAAGAAATAATGCTCAGCAACTGTCGATTGTTATTCGTGGCTTGTGAATTCTTTCCCTCAAACGCAGTTGATGGGTTTTTTCGCGAATGGCGCACGCTGGCGCGGCTGCCGATGAGCACGGACGGAATGTCAATTGCAGCGAGGACGCCGAGCCACGGTGGATGGCTGCTTGTTGGGTCTCGGTTCATCGCGTTGCATTGCGCGGTCACATCGCGCCTACCAGAATCAATGGCGACCGGGGTTCGCGGGTGCACGCGGTCACTGAAATCCTTGCCGGAATGCGCGTATCAAAAAATGCTTGCTGGCCGATATCTACCGTCTGGGTCAGCTCACTCAGCGTCAGTTCGGGATGTTGTGGACTCTAGCAAACGCGTATTTCAGGCCGTGATATTTTTTGCCAGCCACCATTTGCTTGCCCTGTGTGGTAACGGGTATTCGGCTCCGGGGCTTTGGCGCAAGGGGCTGGTTCAATAGGGCGGGTTCACCAATCAGCGCAGGCCAGAACTGCAGCTCGGCGTCCGTGTTGCATGCGCAAGCGCCAAAAGCACTTAAGGGAGCCACACCGGGCTGTTTATTGCAGCCGAAGCGCGATTGGACGATGCCGCGCATGCCTGAGCATATCGGTGGTTTCCATCCCGCTAGTGCATTGCCGCTGCGCTGGTACCTGAGCGACATTGGGCGTTTTCACTAGTCGTCGCCCCAGACATCAGGTTGGTGCATGCGCAACAGGTCCTTACAGGCCCGGAGGGCAGGCTCAATGGACATGTAGTTGGGCGACGCAGTCCTGCAATGCTGCCAGGCGCTGGGATGAGGTCTGCCATGAAGTTGGCCAGCAGGGCATCCGCCTCGCTCTGCAGCATACGCTGCGCAGAAAGCGCATCCTGCGCCCAGCTAAGGTTGTCGGGTTTTCCCCAACCTCGTCAAGCATCAGTGCCTGCGCCGCAGGGTGGGGTGATTGCTCCACGGAACTTTGCGAAGGTAGCATTGGCCTGGAAAGCTGCTGTTGCAGGCTCGTCACGTTTGCCTGATGTCAACAGCCAGAATAAACGAAAAATACTCCAGCAACAATCCCACAGCCAGATGCGTAAGCGTTCATTTGCGGAGGGTAAAATCGGGAGGCATGCGCGCATCGTGGTGTTGGCTGAAGTTTTAACAAATAGTGTCAAACGATCAGCCGCTCGGTCTGCCGCCATACGCGCACAGGAATCCGGTTAAAGACTGTTGCCCATGCCCATCAATTGATACCGTACGTCTGAAGGCGCGGTTCGCTTGGCATAGCAAAGGGCCGCTGCTCTTAATGGACGGGCGGGCATGGGATTTTTTGTGTATTTGGCATTTTTGTCGAATTGTTGTTATCTTGTAGGAATGCCACGGGATCGCGTTGAAGGATCGTCGGGTATGGCAAATAGAATTGTAAGTTTTCACTATACGCTGCTTGGCTACGGCGTAATGCTCAGCCTGCCACGCAAACAAGGATCGAGGCGGATATTGACGATGCTGCCCACCCTGCCGACTTGGCCATGGCCACGACGCGAGATGGGGCGACGGCGCCCAGGGCCCGTCCAGGTTGGTATCGAGCATCGCTGCCCGACCCAGTTGCCTTCGGGTCCATCTTCAGAAAGGTACGCCTTCACCGATCGGCGGTTTTTTGATCCAAGGCGTCCTACGTGCCGAACTGCGCTTCGGCTTCCAGGAAACGCGGCATCGACGCTACTCGGCATCGGTCAGCATCCGATGGTCCCACGGCGAGCGCCTTCGTAACCCTGATCCTGCAGGATCCATTGACCAGCCGGGCCAGGCGCTCCGCACGGCGCGCGCGACCACACCGGGCGCCGGGCGGCGGCCAGTAACGCGGGCAAAATGCTCGCCCAGGCCACTGGAGGCACCAGTAATCAGGGCGGTCTTTTGCGGTCAGATCAAAGCGCTGTTCAGTCATTGTTTGGGTCCCTCTGTTTACGGGCATTGGTCAGTGAGTCAGGTGGTCAGTTCGACCGCGGCCGCCAGGCTCAGCATTATTTGCGCGAAGCGTGACAGGTCCTTGAATCATCGGCTAAGTCGAATGCTGACCCGCAGGCCGCGAGAAGCTGTCTCCAGCTCAATGTGCCCCTGGTGGGCTCGACAACGCGCTGCACTATGGATAAGCCCAGCCCGCCCACGACGATCGCCGCAGTATAAAAAACGTTCAGGCAACCGGCTCAAGCGTTCTGCTTGCGGCACGCCCGCGCGCTGTCTCTATACAGAGTAAAAAGCGTCGGCGCTGGGCTTTGCTCCAGCACAGGCGTAGCTGAAATAGTGGGCGCCTCCGGCAGTGCTGGATGGCAATTGGGCCGACCAGGTTCTGCAAGAGCGATGCCAGGCTGCGGGTTCCATATGTAGGCACAGCCGGCAGACTTCGTCGGCCGTCCAACAACAGCTCCTGATGCTTGCGCAATACAGTGGCAGCAACTGGGGCCGCCTCGCTGCGCAGCTCTGTTGTAAATGCACCGGCCTCTGTTCGCGCTGCTTGTTCTCGGCCAGCCGCGCCATGGTCCAGAGCAATTTGCTGACCAAGTCGGCGTGCGCGCTCAACCCGGCATGCAGGTGGCTCAGCCGGCCGCGTCACGTTCAAGCGGGTCGGTTGCCGTACGGCGTTATCGGCGTTGTATCCTGCAGTATCGCCAGCGGCGTGCGCAGCTCATGTGCGGCATCGGAATAAAGCGTTGCTCGGGCCAACAGCAGGCCACTGATCCAGCATGCGATTTCAGCCGCCTCACTGGGCTTTCCGCTTCCAGGGGCAGAAGATCGCTGATCACAAGCGGTTGCAGGCTATTTTGGGGTCGCGCTGGGCGAATGTGCCGCGCCATGCGCTTCCAGCGGCTTTGAGCAGAGCCGATGGCCAGCCAGACAAACAGCAGCATCAGCCGGAATAACGAGCATAGAATCGGGAAATAGTGTGGAGCGCAACTATCTTAAACCCACAGCTCGCACGCACGTCCGCCGAGCTTCGCCGACCAGATCGCCCAACTGCTGCTGGGGTCCATCAGCCCATAGCGCCCGCCATTGCTGTTCGCCCTGCCCAGAAATTTGTCGAAAGCCGGGTTGCCAGTCTTTGCTTCATCCTGACCGCAACGCTGAACGAGCGGCGATGATTCTGCCCTCGCGTCGCGTACCTGATAGGCCAGCTGCTTTCTAGGATGGCCCCAGGTGGGGGCTGCTGCTCGGCCGACATCGATCAGTGCTGGGCAATTGCTGATGGTCGATCTGCGCCTGCGCAACGAGCAGGCATTTGCAGACGCGCGCTCTGGCTAACTGCGCGTCGAACAGCTCTTCGATCTCATGTGTGGCGTCGCGGTTAAGCTGAACGGCGCTGCCGATCATGAGCCTACCAGCAACAGGCCCAGTAACGGCGCAGCAGGATCCGCCGGCGGATGAGTTTTCATGCCTGGCGCTCGATCATATAGCGACGCCGCGCAGGGTGCGGAATCAGTTCAGGAAAGAGTTTGCGTCGCAGGTGCTGGATGTGGACTTCCAGGGTAATTGCTTGTCGACCTCCTCATTCCAGCCATAGAGCCTTGTCAAGACGGTCGCGGGTCAATACCGGTCCGGGTTGGGCGATCAGCTTCGTGCAGCAATACGAATCCTTGCGCGACAGGCTGACCACCTGCCCTCAGTGTCCACTGCTGGTTCTGCGGATTTGCAGGTTGATCAGCGGCTTCGCGCGGCCGTTGCTGCGCTCTGAGAGTTGCGCCGCCAGCGGGTGTTGAGGTTCGGCACTGTCAAAGGGCTTGGTCAGAGTAATCATCCGCGCCAGCATCGACCCGGCTATGCGCGGTCATGCACGCATCGCGGCGTGAGGATCAAGACCGGACGCTATGGTGGCGGTCGCAGCAGGGCTTGAGCACTTGCAGACCGTCATGCGCGCAGGCCCAGATCCAGAATCGCCAGGTCGGAAGGGTTCGCTGCTGCGTGGCATGCAGCGCGCTGGCGTCCTGCAAACAGTACGGGATAGTAGTCGCTATGCAGCCTCGGATTGGTGGGCATTATGCGCTCGCGCTAGGTATTTATCGTGCTTGCAAATCGTTAGTAGCCAGCGCCAATCGGGCGTTACCAGAAGTGGGTATTCAGCAGGCTGCGATTGTCCTCAACTGCTGCGGCCTTTAATCGGCCAGCCTATCGCGTGCGCCGCGGCGTCCTGCGGCGAGGCAGCTGGGTAGCCTGAGCTCCTTGAGCACGCGGTTCTGGCTTCAGCATAGCGCCTTTTGCCCATCAGGTAATCTGCTCCAGAAATAGTTACTCGTCGACTCCGTCAGGGTGTGTCAGCGCCTTCTCGCAAAGCAGCTTCGCCCGCTTTTTGGGCTTCGTTCGCCGAATGCCCGATTTGCGCCCAGCCCCGCGCACCATGGTTAGTAAAGCGCGCTAGCCAGGTGGTGGTAGAGCCCGGCCTGCAAGGCATCGGTTCAAGCGCCAGGGCCTGCAAGTCAGTCCCTGGCTTTCTCTTGAATTGCCCAGCGCCCCGAGGCGCCCTCGGCCGCCCAACTCTGCTGGAGGATGCTTGCAGATATGCCGCGGCGGCGGCTGTCCGGATAGGTTGGCGCGTCCGTACCAAATAACTGGCGGTGCTTCGTCTGCCAGCAAAGGGCGTAAGCCTTGGCTTCCTGGTTGAGGGGAAGTACAATAATGGACCATCGTTGTGCCCAACCGTTGTTGCAGGGCACTGAGTCGAGGCCCCCCCCCCCGGCCTACTGGCACGACCCAGACCTCAAGCCCCCAGAAAGCCCGCGTCCCAGGGCCAGCTTTGTTTTTTTGAGCATAAGTTCATTGGTTTTTTTGCTCCATAGGTGTTGCCACTCCACGGGACAGTGGCGAAAATGCTGGATGGTTGGCAGAAAGTTGGCCGGGCGCAGGGCTTGTCCCAACAGGGAGGCGCAACAATGGTTTTGTTTGCGGCGCACAAGAGTTGTTCGGGCCAGCGAGAATGCACTTCTCGCAGGTCTTTTCTAGCGCTTGTCAGTTGCGCCGCGACCGCTCAGGCGTTCAATGGCCGACTGCAAAGCGTGTTCATGGCGTGACCTGGGCGCTGTTTCTCTCGGTGTGGGGCTTGGGCGCGAGTAGACCCCCGAACGGGTCTCGGCCAGCTCGCGCGCAAGGGCTGGGAAAAGCCGCGCAGGGCGAACTTGCCTCGCACAATAGGCGTGAAGCGGCGTAGCCGATCGAGCCGAAGGTGAACGATATTCACACGCGGCCTGTGGTGCGGCCCTTGAGCAGGGGTAAAGGGCGCGGGTCACTGCAGATTGGCGTCAGGTTGATTACTCGATAGGTCGCTATGGCGTCCGTCGTTCTTCGATTCAAACAGCCGAAGTGGTTGACGGCTGCCGCTTGATCAGCAGGTTGGAAGCCGTCATCTGCCGTGCAGCGCTCACCACTCTGGCGCGATTCCTCGGCCAGCGCAGGTCGGCTGCAAGCTGGTCCCTGGAACCAAAGCGTGTTCAAGCCCTGCATGGGCCTGACTCGACGGCCCCCAGCGAGAACGGTGCGCCGATTGGCATAGGCGGGGCACCATCGTGGCCCATGCGCCGGTGGCCCGGT
>Ga0163217_1098516_pt1 | contig 15691 bp, 10 predicted proteins | sample SynspAceP_FD_185933 | JGI IMG/M metagenome (GOLD analysis project Ga0163217, IMG submission 185933) | Saline lake microbial communities from Ace Lake in Antarctica - Synechococcus sp. Ace-P (PacBio error correction) | ecosystem: Environmental > Aquatic > Non-marine Saline and Alkaline > Saline ...
AAAGGGGCGAGAAAAAATAACGGTCCCTGAAAAATTTAACAAGAAATAATTTTTTTTAAAAGCATAGAAAATAGGAAGGTGGGTAAAAATTGTTTATGAAAGATGTAAAAAAAAAGAAAACGAATTGAAAACCAAAGACTGACCAACCCATTTCAAAATAATGAAGTAAAACCCAAAAACGAAAAAGCAAACAGAAAAGCCTTTTTACTGAGAGTTATGGAAATGCCTTTTTATGAAAAATGCGGTATTTTTGTCCGACGTAGTAAAGTGGGAAAAACCCCGTTTATTTTCCTTCAAACAGATTAAATAACGGAATGCTGGGATGCGGTTGGCCGTCTTTTACCAAAGCCTATTGATTCCCAAAGAAGTGGAATTGAAAAAAACAGATCGTAAATTATTAGGTAATTGAAAAGGAAACGGAAAAGTACGTCAGCCATGCATTTAAAAAAAGGGAGATAGAACAGAAAAAGAAGAGAAAAAGCGGATTCTCATTTTAGGCCATGTTTTTAATTGATGGCCAACTGAAAGAAAGGCGGATTGCGTTTTGCAATCAATTCTGCTGCTTTACGGTTTGTTCCAAAAGAACAACTAGAACAAGAAGGTTATATGTTCATATTTAAAAATTTTTAATTAACAAATTTTAAAAAAATCTATTGTTCAACAACTAGTCCTTAATTCCAAAAAATTCTTCACTCCATTTAAATCGAGTGAAGGATTTTTTGGTTTGTTCAAGATAATTATGAAATGAGATAAAATGATTTTAGAACTTTCTTTTAAATGTTTAAATATGTTTAGAAATGAAAAGGGAAGCAGGTGTACTTGTCAAGTACCTTGGAGTATTTGAACATAGACGCGAAGAGAATGAGCTAAATGAATCGTATGAATTACCTTAGGGCATGGTACTTTTATGGTCCTGCCTATAATCGTGCTAGAATTAAATGGAATAAAGGTTATTTTTGTTATACATGCAAATCCATTCGGTTTTCTAACCAATTAAATCAAAGAAACAACTCTTTAATATTCATCAAGCTTGTCCGAGAAAGTGCTATCAACTCTATATGGATTTTAAAGACTATAAACGAAAAACAGTTGTACTTTAAAATTAATTAGTGTATCAGGAATTGGACCTAAAGTGGATTAGCTATATTAGCTAATGTGACCATTCAGGTTTAGGTGGCAAGCTATCGAAAGAGAAGGCCTCATATTTTAATGAAAGTTTCCCGGAGTGGTAAAAAAACAGCTGCTACAAAATTATTTTAGACTTAAAAAAGGTAAACTTGAAAACGAACTTAGAAATAATCAAGTTCGCCAGTTGTGGGAGCGATTCAACAGCACTTGAAGTTTGTCTCATAACAAGGACCTGTTTAATGAAGCAGTTGAAGCTTTTAGTTTGCTCTCGGGTTAGTTTTTGCCAAGAGAAATCAAAAAAGTTTGAACCAGAAATTCCGCAAAATGAATAAAGATACAACAGACTGCTTACTTTAAGAGAGCATTACGTTTATTGATGAAAAATAAAAATGGGCTGTAAAAAAAAGAGGTGAAATAAAAATGTCCCTGACCAAGAACGCATTATCTCAGGGGAAAGCGGACAGTTTAGATGAAATTATCATCGAAAAAAAATTGCGTCCTCAACGTTTAAATCAAATATATTGGACAATCAAAATTAAAAATTAGAATAGGAATTTATATTGCGCTGCTAAAAACCGTGAAGAAGCTTTAGACCCACGTTCTAATTATATGGACCACCTTTGGACTAGGCAAAAACAAACAATGGCAATGGTCAATATCAAAGAAAATGGATGTCAATAATAACGTACGACTACGGTCCAGCAAATTGAAAAAGCAGGGGATTTAGTTGCATTATTAAGTGAATTAGAGGGGCCGCGAATGTTTTATTTATTGAATGAATTCATAAGAATGCCACGAATGGTAGAAGAGATACTAATATTCCAGCATGGAAAGATTATTTTGTTGATATTATTGTTGGTCAAGGGCCAACAGCCCATCCAATTCATTTTCCGTTGCCCCTCTTTTAGCGTTTGATAGGAAGCAAACACACGAAAGCAGGCATGTATAATCAGCCCCTTTAACGAGAATCGTTTTGGAATTGTTTCACATATGAATATATACAGTAGCACAGATTTAAGTGATATTGGTTATTACGTTCTGCTGAATGTTTTTCAAACGGAGATACATGTCGATGGTGCATTAAAATTGCAAGAAGATCAAGAGGCACCCCGCGTGTAGCTAATCGTTTGTGTGAAAAAGGGTAAAGGGTTAATGCCCAAGTGCAATCAAATGGCGTGGTAGATAAAAAGAGTGCAGTGAGGCTTAACTATGCTAAGAGTTAGATCAAAAAGGCTTGGGATTTTGTGATCAAAAAATGGTCAGAACAATGATTGAAGTTTACAAAGGTGGAATCAGTAGGACTGTCAACCAAATTGCAGCTAAATATTGGAGAAGAAAATGGAAACAATTGAGGAATGGTGAACCTTATTTAAATTGCAGAATGGGGCTTTATTCAGCGGAAAACGAGCCATCGTGGTAGAATGTTACACCGCTAGGTTTTTGACCATTTAGGTTATCCTCCTAAAACCAAACAATTAGAGACAGGGGCGTTTAAGTTTATGTTATCAACAAATGATTTTGATTTTGAATTACGCCGAGAGTTCCTTGGCACAAACTCCATTAGAAGAATCGCTTCTGGCCTCAAAGCTATTGCTGCTAAAATAAACAAAAAATGGCGAGATAAAAGACGAAAACTTTCCAGCTATTTTAAATGAAACTAGAGCTGGTGATCGTTAGTTATGAATGATACGCGTGTAATTGCCAAGCTAGAACCCCCCTTCATGGAGTGAAACCTGGAAAAACTGATGGACACTTTAGAAGTAATTGGTTTGTTAAAAATACTGCTGACGAATTAATGGGAAACATTGGTTAAACCTGCCAAAAAGCAAAAAATAGGAACCGAAAATTTCATTTGGTGATTGGTCGTTTAGAAAGCTGTACGTAAAAGAAGAGTTTAGACCATGGTGGGTCGAAATTATTGGAATTTTTATTAGCGAAGGATTTTTTTTCTAGAAGTATTAGAAATCGCTTGGCGAAATGCCATTGCCTCCGTAATAAAAGAACGCTTAGAGACAATGAACGGTTAATCAAACAGTTTTACGCGAAGAGACGGATCTGCTGGCAGCCCGACTGCTGGACTCTCCATTTTACACAAGAGTTTATTAGAAGAAATTAACGCAAAAGGGGTTAAACTTGTATTCTTAACACTTCAACGTTTGGTTTTTAGGTACGTTTAGGCCAGTAAAGCGTTGATTCAATTGAAAGACCATGAGATGCCACTCTGAATTCTATCGATTGTCAATGAGGCTCCGAATCAGTTAAAAAGTAAAAGCTACTGGAGGAAAAATTATAGCGGTGGTTACAACTTCGATTCGTACGCTTGAAACAAATAGGTACTAAGTTTACGGTGAAAATTAAAGGCAGCTAGTGGTTGGACTACTATTTTTATTTCTCCCAGGGTATGAAATTTTAAATTTTGGTAAGATGCTTTTCTTAACAATTTTCATCTTCAAAATCAACCAACTAGTGAATGTGGTTAGTGCTTTTGCAGGAAGAGAGAAAGTTTTGGAAGCATAATGCTCATGCGGTAAAAGAACAGTATCGATTCCTTTAGTTTTGGTGATGCTATTGTCTTCGTAAAATAATTAATGGTTTGCATATGATTTTTTAAATATAAATAAAATAAAAAAAGAGAAGCCGGTAAAAAACGCAAACTTCTCTTTTGTTTTTTAAGAGGGTTATGGTGAATAATTTGACTATTTAAACAGGTTAACTTTAATACTGAAATTTTCTTTAAAAACGACATAGCATCTTACTTCACTTATATTTCGTACACTTAAAATTAACCGAAGAATCTTTTTTTGATTTAAAAATGTTTTTTTTAATCTAATGCTTTGTTCCATGTTTACAACGTTTTAAGGGTCTTGCTCAAAGAAAATGTGAATCTGGTAAACCCAACAAAAATGGTTGAATTAATTGTTTCTTTGAATCTAAACAAACTAAACTCTTTTCGTTCACCCATACTTGCATCTCTCTTACACTCATTAATATACCACAGTAAAGATATCGGCTTACCAAATGATATGCTTTCTTTTTATAAATAATTTGCAAAATAATAAAAACATTAGTATAGTTAGTAAGTATAAATAAATTTTTAGCTAATGAGCTTAATGATATTAAAAGTATAACGAAAAGTAAGGAAAATAAACTATGTCGGAACGCACGCAATTAAATATTCGATTAATAAAAAAAGAAAAAACATACAGGGGCTTCGTCTAGGAGAAATTATCACTCCTCACGGAACATTTCCAAACGAACTATGTTTTCATCGCCGTAGGGAACTTTTGGCAAAACCGTTAAAAGTATTGCTCCAGAAGAATTGAGTCAATGGAGCCTAGTATTATTTTTAAGTAATACCTATCATTTGTGGCTCAGACCTGGTGAAGATATCGTGGAAGAAGCAGGTGGACTGCATAAATTTATGAATTGGGACCAAGGGATATTAAACCGATTCAGGTGGTTTCCAAGTTCCTTTTTCTTTAAGTGATCTGCGCCAATTGAAGAAAAAAGGGGTTTCCAATTTAGAAAAATCATTTAAACGGTCTAAAAATGTTTCTTTCCACCGGAGAAAGCTATTCAAATTCAAAATAAATTAGGGCCGGATATTATGATGAGTTTGGTGAGTGCCCACACTCTTTGATGAAAAGTTTTGACTATGTAAAAAAATCTGTAGAACGTACGACACGTTGGGGCAGAGCGCGGCTTAATGGGCCCACGCTAAGCCTAATAGTCCAAAATGGTCTTTTTGAATTAATTCAAGGAGTCAAAGGATACAAAGAATTACGCCAACAAAGCGCTAAAGGAACTTGTTGCAAATGGACTTCCCTGGCTATTCCAATTGGAGGGTTATCAAGCAGGAGAAGCCTAAGCAATCAATAAACGAATACTTTGAATACATCAACACCTTTGATACCAAGAAAATAAGCCACGCCTACTTAATGGGCCGTTGGAAACGGCTGATTCATTATTGATGGAGTGATACGGGGAGTAGACATGTTTGATTGTTGTCTTGCAACCAGAATAGCAAGGAACGGTACTGTTATGACTAAGTCAAGGACGAGTAGTCATCAAAAACGCAACAGTGATGAGCGTGATTTTTGGGCATTTAGATCCAAAATGTGACTGCTATACTGTAAAGAATTATAGCCGAGCATATATCCGTCATTTTGATCAAAGAGAAGAAACTTTTGGTTAACGAATTAACAAGCTAACCACCAACTTTATTTTTAAAATTAAATGTAATGAAAATGTTTAGACAAGCAATCAGGGGAATGATAATTTATTAGAATATAGAGAAAGTTTTTTTGAAGAATATGGTTTTACAACAACCAAATGCAAAAAACTTCTAAAACTTAATAAAACAATAAGTGTACTAACGAGTAAGTTTTTTGGTAAACAGTAAATACTGAGGAGTGTTTTAAAATATAGAATGGAGTGAAGTAAATGGAATTTCTTTTAGTGTGTTACGTTTTTGCTTTGCAATTATGGGCTTAAATGTATTTCATGATGTTAGACCACAAAAAAAGGCGGCAGACAAACAAAAAAATATGTTGTCCTTCAATGAAAAAAAGGTGACGGTGTTGTGACAATAGGTGGCTTACATGGAGTAATTGACGAACTCACATGAAGCAGATAAACAGTAGTCATAAATTGCGAAGGAATCTTTTTAAACTTTTGAAGGCGCGCAATTGCCTCGTATCTAAAGATTTAGCAGTAGCTTCAAACAATTGAAAACCTTTTGAAGCTGAAACCAGAAGATAATGAATTTAAACAGATAAAAAACTTTCACGCCACTGAATAAACAAAAGAGAAGGTTTTAATCTTTTCTTTTTGTTTTTTTTAATCTATCTAAAATCGACCAAATAAAGTATAATATTTTTTTTCAGAAATAGAGGTGTTTTAGAATGAATGAGCAATGTCATATTTTCTTTATAAATAGTAAAAATTGAACCATGGTGGATCTTAAAGATTTAACAGAATTCCAGTTATTAGGATATGGACAAATATCCAAGAGGATCTATGGCGTTACCTAACTTTAATTTTCTTGAAAAGGAAATACACCACTTCATTACTTCAACAAATTCACACATCATGCAATTAAAACACCGAAATGATTATTTAGAATTTTTGGCATCTGTTTGAGTAATTGGATTTCTCCGATAGATTCATTAGAAGATATGGCTATAATGATTTATTATAAATATAGGTATTAATAAAACCAAATTCTATTGAAGTATATACTTTACACCTCAAAAAGTTAGAGAACCAATCTAATTTTTGAGGTGTAATTTTTAAACCAAATAAATTTAAAATAAAAAAAAGTAGTGAATCACGATTGTAAAATTTAAAAAAAGGCAATAAGAATAATGTTTTTAAGATCAATATTAATGGAAGTAAATCAATTTTTAACCAGACTTGTTTTCAGATAGTACAACAATAAAATAAATCTTTTATTTATTTCATTGTGAAATCAATATCAAAATGAATTTTTACTAACTCAATAAATTAATTAATAGGCAAAGCGTATTATCCACAAAAAGAAAGCGTTTATTAAAGGTTTTTGTTCTTTTTTTAATTTTAACAAAAAGAAGGAAAAAAGCTTTTACATTTTATTAAATGATGAATTAATGAATTGGTTGTGAATAGTTAAACAAATAAAAAAAACGGAAAGGAATACAAATGACTTCTACAAAAATTAGAGAATAAAGTTAAAAGACACAATCGAGGGTTGCAGACACAAAATTACCTATCGAAGTGGCTATTAATGAAATGGACACTAAAGGTAAAAAGCCTTAAGCACATTAAAACGATGAATTCAAGAAACAAATTGATCACATCTGTCCCAACCAATGCATTAGCAAGGATTAAATGAACATATGCTTTTCAGCTAAAAATCGGCTGTTGAAGAAAAAGGTAGAGGAATTTTTACGAAAAAGCAAAATGTAATAAAAAATATGTTCGCTACAGAATCTATCTGGAATACAATCAAACATGATAAAACTGCAGTATCATAAGCGAATGATGAACAAAGTCAATTAATTGAATTGCTAACTTTCCTGTAGGAATCCGTTTGTGGGTAACTCCTTTAACGAATTCCTACTTCAAACGACATTAATTCAAGCATTGATTGGCTATTAAAACACGTTAATAACCCAATTATTTTTGCTTTCCATCCAATGTGCTCAAATGTTCAGAAGCAGCCGCACAAAGTTTGTTTTAACATGCAGCTTGTTTAAAGCAGGAGCTCCTGAAGATTGCATTCATGGGATCAACAACGCCATGCTTTAGAAGGTACTAAATTTATTAGATGATCATTTCGTATCGCTTATCGTTTTAGCAAACTGTGGATCAAGCAATGGTAAAAGGCACGCATATTCAACTGGAAAACCCGCTTTAGGAGTAAGGACCAGGAAATGTCCTATTTATATTGAAAATCAGCTAAAATTAAACGTGCTGTTTACGATGTTATTGCTTCAAAATCATTGACAAATGGAATGATTTGTCCTCAGAACAAGCCGTTATTGTTGAACCAAGAATTTATGATGAAGTAAAAGCAGAGTTCATAAAGCATCAGGTAATATGTTATTAAAACGACGAATTAAAAAAAACTTGAAGATGCACAGTAATGAAATCCCAAACTAAAACAGCTGTTTAATGCAGCTTATCGTAGGAAAATCTGCAGAAGATATCAGCTAATCTTGCAGGAAAATTAAAGTCCAAAGGAACAAAAAATAATTATTGCTGAATTAGAATGGAGTTGGAGAAAATTATCCAATTATCACGTGAAGAATTATCCTCCAGTTTTTAGCTATGCTTAAATCAAACTTTCCAACTGAAGAATGGATTTCTCATTAGCTGAACAAATGTTAGAATTAAGGTGGTTTTAAGGTCACTCTGCAGCAATTCACACATGTAGATATGACTAAGCAAAAAAATATGAGAACAAATGAAAGCCTTGTCGTATTTTAGTAAAACTCTCCTACAGCACAAGTGGTATGGCGATTTGTAATAATAACATATTCCTTCATTAAGCTTTGATTGGTTTTCATACGGTAAGAACCTCAGTATCTAAGACCGTATCTACTATTAACTTAATGAATAATTAAAAACAATTGCAAAACGTAGAAAATCATATGCAAATGGTTCAAATTAACCATCAAAAATTTATTTTCGAAAAGTATTCTATCAAATTTACAAAAAAAAATGGAAAATATTAAAAAAGTATTCTTAGTTTGTGATCAGGTATGATTGAAATTTGGCCATGGCAGTAAGGTTTTGCTGAATTAAATAAAAGAAAAGAAAGTGTACAAATAGAAATATTCTCAGCAGTAGAAACCTAAACCCATCAAACAAATACAGTTTTATGGCTTGGAACAGAAGCTATGATTCATTTCCAACCTGATGACCATTAATCGCTATTGGCGGAGGTTCAGCTTGGATGCTTGCTAAAGTATGTGGTTGTTTTTATGAAAAACCAGAAACAGAATTTTTTTTGGAGCTAAACAGAAATGTTTTAGATATTCGTAAGAACGTACAAAAATTCCTACTTTAAATAAAACTCAACTTTTGTTGCATCCCTACTACATCAGGAACTGGTTTCAGAAAGTAACACCTTTGCAGTTATTAACAGATAGTGAAACACACGTGAAATATCCTTTAGCCGATTATGCGTTAACGCCTGATTGTTTGCTAATTATCGATTCACATTTTGTCATGAGTGTTCCTAATCTGTTACAAGCTGATACAGGGATGGATGTCTTAACACACGCAATTGAATCAATATGTTTTCTGTAATGTCAAGTGACTATACAAAGGGTTAGGTTTTACAATCATTAATTAGTATCCAAACTTACGTAAATTCTTACTCATATGCAAATGAAAGAAGCCCAGAGAAAAAATGCATAATGCATCTACAAATGGCTGGGTATGGCATTCGCAAATGCATTTTTAGGAATAAACATTCTATTGCTCATAAAATAGGAGAGAGTACAATATTCCTCCATGGACGTAACGAACGCAATCTTGTTTGCCTCATGTCATCCGTTACAATGCAAAAGATCCTTCAAAACATGCATTAATTCCATAAATATGATTCTTCAAAAGCAGACGAAGATTTATGCTGAAATTGCTCGTTTCATGGGATTCAAAGGAAATACAACCGAAGAATTAGTGGAGTTATTAATCTTTGAAAATTAGCAAATTAGGTAAAGATGTTGGTATCGAGATGAATTTGAAGGCCGCAAGGTTTACACACAGAATTTTAAATGCACCGTTTGAATTCACATGCTGAACTAGCATTTCTTAGACCAGTTGGTACTACTGCGAATCCAAACAACTTATTAGTGAATACGCCAATTATTATTGAATGCTTATGATGGTGAATAAATCACAATAAAATAATAGGTTTTAATTTAGATTTCTAAAAATATAAGTAGGCAAAGAAAGTCTAAATAGAAGATAGAATGATACTGTGTTCCTGATGGCAAGGAAACACCAGTATCAATTCTTTTTTTTTGCAAGATAGTCGAAACAAATTTTTTCGAAGTTTAAATGAATATTTATTCAATTTTTTAAAAAAAAACAAACTTATAGATGTTGTGTAAAATACCATCCATGGAAAGATTGCTTTTTAAATTAAAAAATAGTTTATAATTAAACTAATAAGTTAGGTTTGCCTAAAAATAGAAAGTTTGGTGATATAATTGGACACCTAATAAAGAAAGATTATTTGAAAAATTATTTATGAACTTGGTGGAACAGAAAAAAAAAATAAATAATAAAGAAATTGTAAAGAGATTAGGAGTTTCAGCAGCTTCAGTTAGCGAAATGGATGTCTAACTACTAAAGAGGGTTATATTGAAAGATTGCCTTATCAGGAGTAGAACTTAATGAAAAAAAGGTTCTGCGTAAAGCTAGCACATTGAAAAGAAAACAACCGATTGTGGGTAGGTTTTCTTCTAGTTGAAAAACCTTGGTATTCTTGGAATGAAGTTCATCGGCAGAAGCAGAAGTTTTAGAGCAATGTTTCCTCATTGAAATTAACCAACCGTTAAACATTATTTTAATTCCACCTAAAATATCCTCATGGAGGAATGATTCCAGGGGAAAACCGGTATGCTAAAAGAAACCCTTGTTGGAAACCTTAGTTTTGAACACAAAAGAAATCAACCAAGTGCGAACATAAAACGTGTAGCAGATGAAAAAGACTTTGTTAGACTATCTTAGTCTCCTAATAAGGTAATTAAAATAAATTGATGTCTGCAACATATTGATTCTATCGGGTGCTTATGAAAGGATCCCATCGTAGTTGAAAAAAACAGAAAAAAATTCAGAATAAGTTTTTAAAGCTGCATCAGATATATACGTTCAGGTTTATTTAGATAAAAAGAATTCGACGCAAAAAAGCCGAATTCTTTTTTTGCTTCATAAATGACTAATCTGGAATAGAAATAATGTTTCCGCGTATTAATTTATAAAAAAAGGGAGGCAAAGAGAGTGGAAAAATTGGAGTGGGTTACGTTTTGATGAACCAAGTAAAGGATACATCTAGAAAAAATTAATTCACATTGATATGGATGCTTTCCTTTGCTCTGTCGAAGAAAGAGAATCACCCAGAATTAAAAGGGCAACCACATAATCATTCTAAACACCCTAACTTAACAAAGGAAAAGGAGTCGTTGCAACGCGCTAATTATGTTTTGCAAGGACATATGGAGTGCAACTCTGCAATGAGTTGCTCAAAAAGCTAATGAATTATGTCCTAAGGGTGTGTTTATTTCAGGTAACTATGAGCGATATCGAGAGATTTCAGCAAAAATACGAGAAATTTTTTTTGAACTATACGGATATCATTGACCGCTTTCTTAGATGAAGCTTATCTTGATGTTACAGAAAATAAAAAAGAAGATGAAAAAGTGCAACTTTTTATTGGCTCAGTCCCCCTATTCAAAAAGGACGTTTGGGACAGTGTGCGTTAAACGTTGCCTCAGCAGAGTAATCTTTATACATAAATTCATAGCAAAACTAGCTTCAGATTTTAAAAAGCCAGCTGGAGTCACTGTAAGTCACACGGATGAAGCTAAACTTTTTTAAAGAAATCCTTTCCTATCGGAAAAATTTTAATGGGGTAAAGGAAAGAAGACGTCGAGCCGGGATGCATGATTCAGGTATTTTTAATGGCGAAGATTTATACAAAAAAATGAAATGATTTGATTCGTTTCTTTTGGAAAGATGGGTTATTCTACATTTACCGAAAAGTTAGAGGGATTGATAATTCACAGCAGTCCGTATTAAGTAGAAGAAAGAAAAAGTCAGTTGGGCGGGAAAACACGTACAATAAAAATTTTAGTGCGAAAATGAATTATAGCAGAATTGCGTTTCTTATCTAAATAAAGTCCAACATTTCATTAAGAAAAAGAGCAAAAGCATGGAAAAACGATGTGTTAAAGGTTCCGTTATTCTGATTTTTTGAAAAACAGTGACTAAACGACAACACTACTCCATTACATTAAAGATGCCGAAGAAAAAATATTTTTTCATGCTCAAAATATTTGGGAGAATAGGGCAACTAAAAAAAGGAATTTCGATTTATTGGGGATTACGGTTACAAACGCTTGATCCCATTGACGGTTTGAAACATTGTCTGCCTCTTTGGGAAAAACTAAAAAAAAGTGGCATCTAAAGAAAAACTGACCTAAAATTGATTTCTTTTTTCTAAAAGTATACTGTATTTTACTAATACAGTTTTTTTTGTTGTGTTTTTATAATGAAAGGGGATTTTAATAATGAGATATCATGGCAATGGACAATCATTTTTACAAAGTTTGTTAACGCAATACAGGATACACATTTTATTTGACCCTTTAATTACAGGAAATCCAAAAATAATCTTAATTTCGAAAACAATTGTTAAGCGGAATGTTATTGTTGTTTACACATGCTCATGGAAGGATCATATCGGTGATACAACCAAGAAATTGCAAAAAGAACAAATGCCTTTAATCGTTTACGAACTGTTGAAATAGCTAAAGTTTTTTGAAACAAAAAACTTAAGAACGCATGGAATGCAAAATGGGAGGAAAGCATCTATTTGATTTTGGAGAAATTAAAGATGACTCAGCTATTCATGGGTCATCTTATGAAATTGAATGGCAAGCTTACGACACTTGGATTAGCAGCTGAAATTATTTTCATTCGATGGAAAAACAATTTAAATCATGCTGGGGATACTGCTCTCTTTTCTGATATGAAGCTGATAGGTCCAGTTATCGTCCTTTGGGATGTGGTATTTTACCAATCGGAGATAACTTCCACGATGGGTCCAGAAGATGCTGCTATTGCCTTGCTGATTAACTTGAAAGCTAAAAACGTTCGTTCCGATTCCATTCAATACTTTTTCCCTTTGATTGAACAAGACCCTATAGCTTTTTGCAATAGTTTAAACCTGGAAGAAACAAGGGAAATTTTTTTAAAAGTAGGAAGAAATTTTAAAAATTTAATAAACAACTATTTTTGGAGGGTAAATCTATGACGAACTAAACAACGAACCGAATATTAGCTTATATAAGAAAACTTTACCAAGTTGGAGAGAAAAATTTCTGTGCGAATTAGTCCGCTAAGAATTAAAAGTCAAGTGAGGAACAGCCTATAGAGCATTAAAGATAAGCGCAAAATAATGGATTGGTTCGACTAATTCAAAACGAAGTAGGAAACCATTAGAATTGAAAGGAAATGAAAGAAAGTATAGAAACACTTAGTTACGGCGAGATTGTAAAAAATTATTGAAAGGCGATATATTCGGGAGAGAATGGACTAAACAATATTTTAACCAAATTTATTATTGGTGCAGATGACTGAAGACGCCAATTGTTTCGTTACATTACGCCTGGATCTTTAATGATTGTTTGGAGAATCGAGAGAGTGTTTCAAAGGTAGCCTTCTGAAAAAGTGGAGCTGCTGTTTTAATTACAGGGGGGTTTGAAACAAGCGGAATGAAATTATTGAGTTGGCTAATGAATTAGCCTTGCCGTTAATGGAACAGCTATGACTCATTTACTGTGCTACCATGATTAATCGTGCTGATGCAGACAACTAATAAAAAAGCATTTATCTTAGTAGGAAGATATTTTATACCAAAAATAACCAAACAATGCATCTAAAATGTAGAAGATACCATTATTAGATTATCGTCACGATAAATGAGAAAAGTGGGGCATACAGTATTCCTGTTGTAGGGAAGCATTTTACGTTTTAGTTGGGATTGTTTGCCGCTAAAGACATGAATTGGAAACTGAATCAACAAAGTATTGAGCGCGTCATGAAACAAAGATCCTACAGTAGTGAAGACACATATGGAGTGGGCTAGTGGTCCGACATCTTAATGATTGGGATGCGTTTGGAAGTTATGCCGGTGGTTCCGAAGACAATCTAAACGTTAATGGGAAATAAATAAAAATTCAGGCAAAAGATGTTCCATTGTGAAAGCTATGCAGCTGCCAACAGCGACATTACCAACAAAGTGGGATAACATTGCTGATCAGATCATGTTATTCTTATATTAGTATAATTTAGTCATTTTGTTATATCTTCTTGCTATATGTATATATTTGTTGTTTTTTTGTTATATTTTTTATATCTCTATCCCGTTCTATTAAATTCATCTGTAACGCCAGCAGATTACAGATTCGGTAGGGACCATTTTCCCTTTGGGCGTGTTGAGCGAGATTATTCACTAAGCTGTGCAAGCGTTCATTGTTGCTTTAAATCAAAAAGAGATGCCCTTTGATTGAACAGATGGATTTACATTATTTTTAAAATGATTCAATTGAGAGCACGTTAGAGAATTAGACCCAAAAAGTTTTTTTGAAATCGTGACGTTTCGTGCAGAAATTTTGAATATTGAAGTTTATGTTGAAAATGTGTTTAGTTGCTAAACTATTGTGATTTGCAAATGATGCAAAGAAATTAAGAAAGGAGTCAGCCCAAATGTCAATTATTTCCATATAAAAGAAATACTAGAAATGATAAAAAATACGAATACGATTATTGGTACACCGCCATATGCGTCCAGATCCTGATGCTTTAAGGATCACAAGGCCGACTTGTTGAGATATTAAAGGAGTTTTTCCGAAAAAAAGAATATTAAAGCTGGGGGACCAGTAAGGAGACTTAGAATTTTTTGATAACGATGGATTGAATTAACGATGACGATTATAAAAGGAAATCTCTAGTTTATCGTAACAGATAACTGCTAAACACACCAAGGATTAGTGACGAGAGATATAAACTCGGTTCGATGCTAATTAAAAATAGATCAATCATCCTAATAATGATATCTATGGAGAATGTACAGTTAGTAAAAATATCAATGCTAGTAGTTGTAAGTGAGATACCTAGCTGATTTTTATTTAGCGAATCAAGATGAACTAACCTTACCTAAAGAGGCTGGCACGATTATTACTATGGCAGGCATTGTCGGCGATACTGGAGCTTCTTATATCCTTCAACCACCCCCGGCATACAATGAGAATAGCAGCTAAATAATGGAGACCTGAATTTTATTCCTAATGAATTAAATAACCAAATGAATGTTGTTTCCCAAAAAGTAGCTATTAACTGGCTACATATTGCAAAATTCTCCACTATTTCTGAAGTTTGGGGTAGCACAATTTTTGTTAACTCAAGAGTATTGAACACATTTAATGTAACAGATATGGAAACATCTTCTATTTGTATCTATTCTGGAACGATTGTGGAGTTTTAGTCGGGGAATCTTTGTTGAGCAAACAGAAAGGGCATTTTAGATGTTCGTTTTACGATCAAAAGGACCAATTAAATCAATGAAAGTTGCTAAACGTCCACCATGGGGGAGGACATCCTTTAGCAGTGGGTGCAAAAATGCAAGAAACAAAGAAAGAAATTGATCAAATTGTAGAGGAAGGCTTTAACAAGATCTTGCTAGTAAAATGGCTGAAATGAATAAGGAGGAAATCTTGCGCTCAATTAAGCCCGAATGTCCCGGTTGAAAACACTAAGCATCAAAATTGTAACCCAATAAAAAGCCTTAGAATCACTCAATATAGTGGATTCTTGAAGGCTTTTAAAAATTGCACTAATAAACACTTAATGGTTAATTCTTTTTATGGAATATATCTGATTCTGAGTCTTATTAACTGTTATTAACTATTTTTTAATAAATATCGATTGTCCCTCGATGGTGCTACTACTGGCCGGATTTGATTACTTTAAAGGAATAAGCGTCCTACAAGAGATTCCCCCTTCAGTAAAATATCATATTTTTGATTTTAACATCCAACGCCCCAAAGTAATCTACGTTTTTCCTCTTTCAATAGATAAACAAAAAAGTTTCATTAATCTCAATCACAAAAGCATTCCTTGCACTAACGCGATAATGGTTATCGCCAAAACTTATTTTATCTTTTAGGTTTTCTTCGACCACTTTCATAATCTCACTGATCTCCTACTATTTCTTCTACGAATACTTCCATTGAAAGCATCCACTTAGTAACACCGTATTTCATCGACCAAAATAGCAATCTGATTG
>Ga0163217_1106367_pt1 | contig 15690 bp, 8 predicted proteins | sample SynspAceP_FD_185933 | JGI IMG/M metagenome (GOLD analysis project Ga0163217, IMG submission 185933) | Saline lake microbial communities from Ace Lake in Antarctica - Synechococcus sp. Ace-P (PacBio error correction) | ecosystem: Environmental > Aquatic > Non-marine Saline and Alkaline > Saline ...
CGGAAAAGGAAGGAAAGATTGGGCCCCAGAACCCAAATTTTTTTTTGAAATCTGTAACCGAGAGGTTTTCCTTTTTGGTCCAATCATAAACAAGCCAAAAAAACGGTCATTCCAGGTAAATGCCAAATAAGAAGGGAAATGAATCGATGATTTTTTTCTCGACCACTGGGGCCAAATGGTTATCCTTTATTATTTTCCGGTAAGCTCCTTTGATATTTTGGTGTAAAATGAAAGGCCATAATCCCCGTTTAAAGCATAGTTTTGCCATTGGGACTAACCTTTGCGCATATGCGTAGGCATTGAAACCCGAAAACACCGAACCGCTTGCCGCTTCTTTTGGAACAGGCGGCGACGCGTTTCCTCTATTCGTACCAATACCGATGATAAGGGGGCAATCTTTCAGGGATGAATTTGCCAAAACGTTTACATGCATGTAGTAATCATGCAATAATCAAATATGTTACTTATAGCTCTTTCCATCAGCAATTTCTTATGGCATATCTTAATTTAACTATTTGGTTTTCTTTAAGCCATTTTGGGCCTGATTACCTTTGTTTCTGCTTCGTAATAAAATCCTCTTTTTTCTTTTAACTCAGCTCATATTTGGGCTATCCGGATGTACTATGGTGGGTTTTGCACCATATAGTTTTCAATGCGACACATCACAGTCTTATCCATAGCATGTAAGCCTCTACTATATTGATTATAGTGTTAGCTCGCCAATCTATAGTCAAGTAAAACCTTAATTTCTTCTTCTAAACGGTCTCAAGATTTGCGGGATTAGTCATTTACTTCTATTTTGAAATAATTATTCGGAAAATATCCAAAATTATGGGATTAAATTCCATTGATATGTAGTATTTTTCGGCACGAAATAAAACTCTTAAGCAAAATGGACTATGTAGTCGTCGATATTGAGACAGCTTGGAAAGGGCTTCGAATAACCGTATACTGAATTGCATCGTTCGTATGAAACGGAACACGATATTGGAATAAGTTAACATCACTGGTAAATCGCAAGTTCGGTTCGGGCAAATTCATTACAGGCCTGACACGGAATAGATGAAGACTGGTACGAACTGCCCCTTTTCGAAGAGATTGCCGCGAAAATCATAGAATTAACAGAGATGCCTGTGTTCGTTGCGCATAATGTGACTTCGATTATACGGTGCTACGCTCTGATTTGATACCTAGGTTACAACTAAGTCGCCAAAGACTCTGGTTACAGTTCGACTTGCAAAGAATAATAACAGGAATGTTATCGTATAGCCTGGGACGCCTCTGTTCACTTGGGCATTCCTTCGTCAACGAGCGCCATCGGGCCGAAGGTGATACTGACGCTACTGTCATACTTTTTCAGCGTCTGATGAGTCTAGTTATTGACGGGGGTATTGTTTTCGATTCTTAGTTTAAAATTCAAGAAAGACCGCTTGGCTTCGAATATCGATAGGGGTTTTTAGCGGGCCTTGCCACAGCGGTCTGGTTCTTATTACTTGAAAAGAATAGCCGTGGGTAAGATTATTAACGTAGGTAAGGCTAATCGAAGTCAGGGAGAAGGGGCTAGTTCATTTCTTATGAAATAAAAAAATAGGAATCGACTTATGTCAAGCGACCGCACCGGTTGACTATTTTAGAAACTGGGTATGAAAACTTATGCATTGCTTTTGGAAGCGGATGAGAATAGCAGAACCTATCCAATGTTCAACGTTTACTCAAGAACTAAGGCACATATTGTTCATGACATTATATCAACAGAAAAGGTATCATCCAATTTGCCATCGATAGAAATCCGAGCTTGATTTGGAGCCGTTACTTTTAACATGGCGTGAAGGAGGCTGTGCAGATTAAGGCAAATCTGTGGAGGAAATTTACCCGCTGTGTCCGGAGGTTTTTACAGTCTCGCGCTACAAAGAGTAAGGGAGGGTTGCCTCGCTTATGAAATCAATAAGATTGCCAAGGTCTGGCGAGGGAAAAGGTTCCGTGGCAAATTTATAACATTCGAGACAACGGGCTATTTCGAGCTTCATAAGAAGGGATAATTAATGCCATTTTCTAAAGGTTCGTACGGAGGGCAGAACATGGTTTGGTCCTTTGGTCCAAGGACAGCATATATCAGGAATATGGCTTTTTTCGACGAGATCAGGGGTAATCAGAGGCCTTTCTGATTTGAGACGTTTTTTAACAGCTAGAAAAATACGTATCATACATGCGTATCATTAGCAGTTATTTGAATGCCAACCTAAATCCAATTTAAATTAGTGGTGCCAGAAGAGTTTGTCCCTGATTTGGCCTTTCTCTTGAATTTTTAAGGATTACACTTGTTCTCGCTGCGTTACAAAATTAATTTTAGAGCATCTTTGTGGTAATCGAATAACTATTAAGTTTGAAGAGGCTCCCAGTAATTCGTTGATTACCTTAATTTTTAATGTTAGCTGTAACAATGAACATTCAGATCCTTAATGATGGCAAAAGAAAAGCGGTCGAATTCGATGGGAACCATCTCCTAGTAAACTTGCTGGTGCGGGAACCGGTAAAAAAAGACTATAATCGCGAGGCAGCATATTTATACAATTCGGTATAATGACCAGCATCTAAAATACAGATTTACTCACGTTCACCGTCAAAAAGGCCGCCGAACGAAATCGTAAGAAAGGGTAAAAGCAACATTAGAATCTGATGACATTCCTTTAAGCGGTGCTACGTTTCATTCTTGGTGCACCAATTGATGTGCGCTTTCCGAATTTAGTGGCTTATACAGGTTATTGACCCAGAATGATGCGCTTAGTATTATTTAAAATGGTATGTGGAAAACCAGAATCTCGATTTCGGAAAACTTCGAATAGAACTTATCGATATTTATTCCTTGGCAGCCGAAATACAAGAAAAGCTTAATGGAAAGTTTGGAATTAAACTCTTTTAGAACAAGAATTGGATTACTACAAATTTTGGGACTAATTTTTTCAAGCCACTTTTTTCGAAACCTCTTTAGTTTTCATTTCCATTTCTAATGGGGGAAGATACCCTAAACTAGAATTGTAGCTTTCGTATTGTAGGCATGTTTATCTATTGGATTTATCGATTCGAACAATTGATCATAGGGTGGTATATTTCAAACGTATACGCATTATGCTTTATCGTTTTTGAAAAAGCCTTCCCGCAACACGTTGTCCCAACATTTTCCGCTTTCTACTCTAGACGTGTTATTTTTTTTATTGAAAGTAAACAGATTGGTCATTTTTATTCGAGGCATACTGTACCCCTCTGGTTCAGAATGAAAGATGAAGCCATTGCGATTGCTCTAGGTCTACATGCATCCAACCAGGCTTTCATTGGTGTTTTCGGACGGTCATATCCTCGCTCAATGCCAGCCCACTATTTTTCCTGTCGGCAAGGTCCATGACGTGGGTCAAGTAGTTCCATTGGTCTCCAACAAGGATTTTGTATATCTGGACCCATTTCTTCCTCCAGTTGCATAGTGCCAAAGTTTCTGTCAAGTTATTGTACCGCGACGAGGGAAGGTGTGTCCGAATCGTTGTCGCAACGAATTTCTTCTTAGCAGCGGATCTTCAGACGCCATTTCCCTCGATCAGCAATGCTATATAAAGGAACGGGAATGAACAGGCCTTTGCCGTTCAGTTTTTGGCTGGATACGATAGCTCCATAGATTTCATGCTTTGTCCAAAATGAATCGAATTCTTTTTTTTTTAGTGTCTTTGTTGCTGTTTCTCCTTTTGCCAAATCTTTGTTCTAAGCAATGATAATATGAGTTTGTTTGCTGATTTCTCATGCATCTTGCTTTACATCTCCCGACGGTAAACAATCTTTATTCCTTTAGATAAAATGATATATTACTGTGCCGTCTGGAGAAGAGCTCCCGCCTTTTTAATAATATACGCTCATCTTGACCTCTCTTCAGTTCTTTCTGCAAGGCCTTGAGTTCCTGCTCTGCGGGGAAACATCTTTTTCTTGCTAAAATCTCCGATTTAGCTTCATATTCCCTTTTCCATGACGACGTATCATACACCGTTTTAGACGAAGTCTCACTAATCTGTTTTACCATTAATTCCAGATTTTAATAGATCTATCTATGCATAACCTTTGAATTATTATCATACTGTTTTGCCATAATTCAAATATATTATTACGGGACTCTATAATTAAGTGCATCAAGGTAGACACTCCAATGACGCCGAACAAAAAAAAACGAAACCTATGAAATATCGACAATAAAACGCGCATGTCGAAAATAATTCTAGGTCATATCCAACTTAAAAAAGGGGACAAAGATATCTGGATTATGACGAACTGCTCTTGGTTGTTTTCTAACAAGTTGGAGATACCCTGTAAGGCGCGAAACTTCTTTCTCAACATTGGATTACTCTATTAGTGGATGAAATCAGGGGATACAATCCCGTTCAATATAAACATAAAAGTTTTGGCCGGCAAATCCACGTACAGTTTTCGCCCGGTCTATGGTCAATAGCATGGATTGGTTTTGGCCACTGCGCAAGTATTGCGGATATGGGTAAACAGAACTGGCGTAGCTGTAAAAGGGGATCTGGGTTGCTATGCTATATTTCATCCTAGCACCTGTAGATTGGACACCTGTGTTTCTTTAAGGTTCCTTACGGAAATGAATCAATTGGGGTTTAAGTCGGATCGTCACGTTCATCCTTGATAGGCGGGGTTCCAGGAATTTAATTTCCGTCTACGTACCTTGGGGATCCTCAAAGCCAACAAGACTTCCATTAAGAGATTGGTCGCTTTAGCTTTTTGAATGTAGTCTTTAACGGTGTTCTGCTCACCGATACAGGTCCTGGCAATGGTTTTAAATTTTACCCTGGCGTGCAGGCGAAGTATTTGTTTTACTTGACTCATGTTCGGTTTTGGTTTTCCGGCCATTAGTTTTGTAAATTGATAGATATCACATCATAACACATCGCAGAAATAGCTAGGGTCAAACATGCTCAAGAATAATTTTTAAAATTAGGCTATCTTCTTTTCTTCGAAGGGTGTCAGCTCCGCCAGAACGGCGCTACCGGTATTTAATTGAAGGCTTTAGAGGGGTAAGCATGCTCAGTATAATCAGTATAAGCTGATGTTCTTAACATAATATAAAATTTATTGACTTTAAATTATATTGAATTTTAATATATCTTACTGGCAGAGAAATAACGGATACGAACTTTATATAATTGTTGTGGCAATTTAAAAGCAAAAGATGTTTATCAAATATAAGAACTTATTGGAGATATTTAGGAAGCAAAACTCTATGGCTATTTGGAGGAGTTTATGTTCAAGATGGTAATTAAATTGGTCGAGTTATAATAAAATCCTATCAAAAGATGAGTGTGTCTTGATAGAATATTGCATTCACGGAAGCAATGATGACCCTTCAGATCGTTATTTTGTTCCTGATTGAATGTGTTGATGGCTAAAGGTTGTCTGAGCAGTGTCTATGGATAGTATGCCGATTCAGAATTAATAGAATTTTTGTTCATCACTAAAAAAGAAAAACTAAATTAAAAAGCGAACGGAATTATATTTCGTAATCCAATAATTAGCCGAAAAAATAATTTAACATTTTTTTTTACTTGAGAATGTTTTATTTTCCTCTTCTTTTATATCTGTGAGCTTTTGGTAATGCATTTGGCAAATAGAGGTGGCTCATTGACATTTTTCAAATAAGCTGCTGGCCAAGCGATAAATGGAAACTCAAATTTGGGACTGAATTCTAAAATTACTTCGGCACCTTGTTATCAGTTGTTTTGTAAATTTTTTAAAAAAACCTTTTTCCGTTTTTTCCCTTATACTTCTTTAGTTTCTATAGGAAGCTTTTAGTTCCTTCCGCTATCACGATATTGTGAATTTGTTTTCGTCCAATATAGTCGGTGCTCGATTATACCACAGATGCAGAAACAATGAATTGATGATTATTTTTTAAGTTTTTTTTTTTCGGATCATCACATAATTCCACTGTATTTATTTTAAGGATAGGCTATCCTTGCCATACTCAAGATACCAAAATAGTGAGGCAATGAGTGTTTATTTTCAAATAACGATACACTGAGCTTCCGTTGAGCCCATTCTGGCAGTTTCTTAAAGTTGGAAAGCTTCAAAGCCATTTCTTCAATTCAACAAAATACTATTGTTTTATAATATTCGTCAATGGGGAAGTCTGAGGGTCTTTTTAAATAGATGCTTTCATGTCATGATATTCTACTTTCTACTGACATATTTCGAATATTATATGGAACAAAGTTTAAACAATATAATAATGGAAAGTTTGATACATACTAAATTTATATTTTTACTTATTAAACAATAGTATTAAACGTATTAATTAAATAAAAGTATATGTATATTGTACAATATTAAAAGTTAAATAGGAAATAATAAAAACCAATATTAACCGATTTTGTCCAACGGAAAAGTAAACTTTTTTTCAATAATGGAGTTTTTAGGGTGGTCAAAGCAATGTGTTTAAGCACCAAATAATCGAAACAATAAATTTTTCATAAATATGAACATAAACATTAAAAGAATCAAGAATTTTTTCGGAAAGCTGTATACATTATTTTACAATACACATAGAACAAGACCTGACAAGAAAAGGACTCAATAACTTAAAAAATTTCTGCAATGAGCGAGCAGAAGAAGGTATTGGATGATGAGAGCAAAAGGGATGCTGAAAACTGATACAGCGAATACAGGAATTGGCAATCCAAATAGACATTGACACAACTTGGAGGGGTTGGTTTTATTTGTAAAGAAGACATTGCGAATACATACGCTGGCCTATTAAGTAAGAAGAACCGTGTGGTTGATAGACCACACCTTTGGCAGCGAGAGATTTGGTTAGGTTTTGCATCAAGCGGCAAACTATTTTTATTCTTGTATTAGCCACAAAAAGTCAGACTCGATAGAGGGCTTTTCTATTAAGGTTGTAAGGAATATGATCAAGTTTTCGTTTCAGTTTTATTCGCCCCAACAAAGCTGACTATCGAATGCAAGTAGGGCAGACAGTTTTGATTGTGAAGTTTTTTTTTAATAGAGTTGAGAAGAAGTAATAGTGTGCGAAAAGAAATACACTTCCGGTACTTTTTTTTCGAACAAAGTAATTTCACGATACCTAAAGGTAGCCGACCAAAACAAGGTGTTTTTCGATATATTTTTGAACAAAACAGATTGGATTGAAACAGCACACCCATAGTAGAGATGCCTTTGGGAAATAGTTTAAAGAGCATCTGCATTGAAAAAACAATGCTCGATCAACAAGACATTGGTAAAGGCGTTAGCAGCTGGTAAAATATTTAAGCGATGTTAATTGATACTTCGCCAGAGAATTCTTGAAGGATAAGCTAAACGAACGTTATTATATAGAAGAAGATTGTTCCAACCAGGAATAATGGAAGGCAATACAATCAAATTTATTGTATCAGAAGAAGAGCGAGCCCAAAAGCTGTTTACGGACGATATTTATGACGAGCTGATTGAAATCAGATATGAACTATGGAGGACGATGCCGGTTTTCTTGCCAAAAGGCGAATTTTATCCGATTTCATGGTTTTGGAGCCTATAACTGATATTGAAGTAAACTGATGGTAACATTTAAAATTGAAAAAACATTTTTTTATGGGCTTTGCTCTTGCTTTTGTGGCGAATTGGCAAGAGCAGTATTTCGGAAACTGGGATAATCTATTTTGGTAATTAAAAAAATTGATTAAAAATGGGAACTGGCACCATGGAAGTACATGGCTAGAAACTATAATGCGATTGGCGATCTTGAACAATTGTTTATTGATGAACTGGTTTGGGGCTATAATTCTAACTAAAACAATAATAACTTGCTTTTGGGCTACGGTTTATATTTTAAGGTGAAAATTCATCGTTGGGCCGTTAACGAGCATGGAGAATAGAATGAACCAACAGTTGTATTACCCGACGCAATAAGCTTTGTTAGGCGTTTTTTCAGCAAGGTATAACGGTTTGAGCAACGTTTTGTAGAAGACGATTTTTAAGCTTCCCGCTTCGCTAGTTTTGGGACTTAACGTGGCATTTGAATAACGCTTGAAATAGTTTTTTTTTGATAGAGCTTTACTTTTCTGTTTTTTTTTTTTTATAACGAATATTTCTGAATACTGAAAAACAACGTTTTTGAAGGAACGTGTTCTATTCGGCTTGGGATACAAACTGAACAATTGGCCCTTAAAGTTTGAAATTGGTTATATGAAGCAATTTCTCGCAGGAGGGTAAAAAATCGAGATTCATTGAACATAATTACCTTTTAATTTTTTTTAAGCAAATAAAAAAATGAAGACACAATCAAAAGAGAACCCAGGACAATCTACCCCGAGCAAGGCTTTTTAAAATTCTGAGGATGGTAATTCAGCGATTGTAAAAACCAATTTAAAAGCAACCGTACTTTATTGCAACAAGTAAACGAAACAAGTACAGGACAATTCCCTTTGCGACATTTTAAAGCTGTAATGGAGTTCTCGTCACTTTCGGCGGATTTATCTGATTTTTGACGAAGGGCTTGGGCGATTATTTTTAAGCATCAGAATAGCTGGTATGTACTAGAACGTATGGACATTTTAGGCAGTATGGAGTTTGCAAACTAAAGTGGTCGGCAACTAAAATAATTCTGGTGCTGGGGTCATACTAAATGTGGTGCCTATAATGGTGCTTTGCGAATGCGTAAAAATGGGTAACTTACTCCAACTTTTAAATAAGATAATCCTGCAATAGTGCCGAGAAGGAATAAAAAGACAATAGAACGGTAGTAAGAAAGTTTTGTAAACAGCGTAACCCATAAATAATTACATCTGGTAATGGAAGGCAAAGGTTAGGGAAACAAGAGTTTCTATAATAACGATTTGGAAATCCCCGGCAAGTAAAAAATTGTGGGAGCTATACGATGGTATCAAGCGGCAGAGGTAACCTTCTACCTAAATGCTTTAGAACTAACTAACTTATCCGTAAATAATAAATAATATATGGAATAAATTTTATGATTAAAAATTGAAAGGCGACTTATCCGGTGGCGTTGTAGCTGGGGTAGTAGCCCTACACTTGCACTTGCTTTTTGGCGGTACAGTCAGGCCTCGGAGCAATAGCTGGGTTATATGGCGCCATAATTTTGGGTATATTGGCTGCTCTTTTGGGTGGCCAACAGCTAGCCAACGCCAGCGGGCCCACAGGCCGGATACGCGTAGTTTCTGCTGCGGGTGGTTACGCTTTGCAGTAAGTAAATTTTGGGGGTATAGAAAGTGCACTTCCTAATCAGTTTTAACTTGCCTTTTTTCTTGGCGGAATTTTCAAATATTATGTTGGATCTTAAGAGTAGGTAGCTTCATCAGTATTTTCCCTACCCGTAATCTCTGGTTTATGACTGGGGTGGGGTCCTTTATTATTAATCTTGTTTCAATTATTTCGCTTCTTTGGCCTGAATTCACAAAATCTACAATTGCTGTTCTGCAAAAAATTTTCAGAAATCTTTAGCGGGGGCCATATTGGCGGCACTTGGTATACGGGCTACTTACAATTGCGGTTAATTATTTTTCCCAAAATCAAAAGCGGTACCGAGTAACTTTGGTAGCCTTAATAGTGGCACGCTCCGTTGCTTATTTTTTTTAAAATAAATGTTACCTCTGATAGGCGACATACCGTCCGGATTGCCGAGCTTAAGTAGCAGGTTTTTTGAGTAATCCCATCGGAGGCTATGGCTTGATAATTGAGTATGCATCATATTGGAGGCATTGGGTCAATTAGATTCATTGTTGACTTCGGTTATTGTGATCAATATAACCAAGACCGGCAACCAGAGTATAGAGAATTTAATAGGAAAAGGAATAGGCAACGCTATGGCGCGCAATGTTTTGGCGCATCCTGGTGCAGGAAGTACGACAAGGCACGGTTATACATTAATTCTGGCGGTAAGAACCCGTCTTTCAGGTGCCATCCACGGTTTTTTCTACTAATTATATGCTGCGTGCAGGATCATTAGCTGCTTACATGTACCATGAACCTGTTTGCTGGCAGGTATTTGTTGAATTCGTGGGCTTAATATTTAGATTACAAAGCGTTGGAAGCACCTTTAAGTCCCTCGTGCAAAGATACAGTTGTGTACTGCTGTATTGCTTCATTACTGATTTTTGGGTAACCTGAATTTATGCGGTAGGGTATTTGGTATAGTTTGTTGGATCCTGTGCTTTTTATGACAAAGATCGGAGATCTGCTGGCAGAGGAACGGACAAGGATAAATCTTTGGAGATTTCCACAACCTGAACCCTGTGGTCAGATGAACACAACGCTATAATGACGAATATAAAAACAGTGTATATATAAACATCTTTTATGGACTCTCTTTTTGGTTTTGCTCCGAGTTTCAATCTATGGCAGATAAGCGTGATGTAAATATAAAAGCATGAATATTAGGAATGATGGGTTCCTTATATAGACCATTCAGGGTTAACGCATTGGAAAATGCACTTTTTGATTTGAAAGAAGAAACACGCCCTGTCCATTCTCGTCGGGTTGGAAAGATCAGCCTAAGAATATGTTACGGGCAATTGGGCATAAATCCCAATCTTGTGGCACGAAAAGAGAACCAATTTGTCCAGATCTGAAACAGCCTCTAAAGTGTTAAAAAACGTATTAAAATCTTTACAAAAGCAAAAAGAATAAAAATATCATATTAATACGATTGTCCAAATTTGAATATTAAATGAAAAAACCATTTTACATAATTCCGATATATCAGTAAATAGGCGGTTATTAGTTCCCTTATTTAGGTTCTTTGTTACTTGTTTTTGTAGGTTGCTTGGAAAAAACCTACGGAGCAATTTAAAATAGTGCTTTTTGATTTATGTCCAAAAGGAATGAAGGTTTACTTCCCGTAGACATTGCAACGGTATTTTAATGAATCATTAGATTTAATTCCTTTATAGCTTTGGTACTTTTCATTTTTGCCTATGGGAGTTGTTTACACTATTTATTTCTAATAAAATAATAGTGTGGAGGACAACTGGGGTTCTTAAATGGGATCGATCACCCAATATCGACATTTAAAAATGTACTTGCAGAAGTAAAATTATTATCTTATTTGTTATATTTCTGGAGGTCATAGTCCGAAATGTGAAACAATTTGCCAATGGAATTTTTGATAATTCCATTCTCGGTTCTTCTATTAGCATTGGATTGAAATTTTTAAAATTAGATAATGCTGGGGGATCTTAAAACTATTTAAAGGCCTCAGCAATCGTTATATTGCGTCATAGGCTCATAGGGTCCTTGAAATCTAGCTTGATCGGTAATTCCTATCATTTGCTCTTAAGGCAAATAAAATATAAAAACTTAAAAAAAAACTATGAAAAATTTTAATAACACAAATGATTGCGCGCTTGCGTAGCGCTCTTACTTTTTTTGCATCCTGTTGATAAAGTTAGCAAGCAAAGTAGAACCCAACTCAATCGGCTTAACATCAAGGCCACAACTGGATCGGTGATGATCGGAAATGGATAAGGTTATGAAAGCCTGGATTCAGTAAATAAATCTAGAAGATTGAATTAAAAAACTAGACTCACTTGTTACAAGGAAACTACTTCATCAAAAGTTTGGATCTATATGGAATGTGCTAAAAAAATAACTAATCGGGAAATCGTTTCCGTAATGGAGTTTTTTTTTTTTGCAACCTGAGCGATCTTATAGTGAAGGCAAAATTGAACTTGGTATATTAGTTCTAAGCCATTGGGTCATCCGGGTTTTGATGTAATCTTTCTTGAAGTTTTTCTTTTCGTTTGCGCTCGTTCTACGCGATCTTAGTAAAGATTGTAAAGTAGTGATGGTACCGGTTGCGGTAGATTTTTTATATAGTTAATATCGGTCATTTTTTTTGCAAGCCGATTTCAGGAGCTGCGCAATATTTTCCGTCATTCAAGGGCCTCGTTTCCCCCTAAATATTGTAATCCACATTCTTTTGAGCTGAAATTTTCTATATATAAATATATATAGTTTATTACAATTAAAATAGTAAAAGCTATTATATATATAAATTTTAACTATTATTTATTATATATTTTAACTATTGATATTTTTGTTTTTTTACTATGTTTCAACCAATACTTCAAAACAAGAATTATGAAAACAGATTAGTACAACTTGCAGGTTTTTATGGCCTTCTACGGTCGCCTAATTGCCCAGCAACCCGGAACAGAAAGGTAGAGATGACAGAAGCAATGATTCGGGTTAGAAACAGTTTTTGACAAAGGGAGGAACAGGAGCACTTCACTATGGGTATTGGAAATCTTGAGGGCGGGAAACGGAAAGAATTTGTTAGAAGTGATCTACGGCAAGGGATCATTCCTTCCAATTTCGCGAGAGCGCGATGGTACAATTTCCCAAGGCCCATAGTATTGTCCTGTGTTGATAGCAGGGTCCCTGTAGAAGATGTATTCGATAGGGGCATAGGCGATCATTTTGTGGCAAGGGTAGCAGGAATTTTAATTAACGAGATATTCTTGGAAGTATGGAATTTCGCGACAAGGGTGGCAGGGGCAAAATTGATGCTAATATTAGGTCAATTGAAAACTGCGGGGCGTAACATGCGGCATTGAGGTGCAAAGTTGGGTCATATACAAATGCTCAAAAAACATTCAACGGACGATCAGATATCTACTATCGCCACAGGTCCAAGAAGTTCGCTTGAACAGATTGTTGGTCATGAAGTAGTGAAACAACGTCGAATGCGCGATGCAAAAGATTATCCAGGAAAGCCCGTTACTTAAAACATGGCCGAAAATGGGGAAATTGAATTAAAGGAAGCTGTATCTGAATATGGGATAACGGGGTAGTCAATTTTTTCAATAGCAAGAATATCATAAAACTCTTTTTTGGGGTAGGTTTTCAATCGGACCTGAACGGTAAAGACAAACAGATAGAAATGGAGTATTGCTATTTTGGAAAGAAATTACAAGAGGTTTATGATTGCCTGAACAATACAGGTAATATGTCAAGTTTCGTTTCTTGAAGGTAGGACTATGAATATCACACAGCGCTCTAAATCTTAAGGAACTTGACTCTGGAAACATGACTTAAAGGAATCCAATCAGGCTTTGATCGAGGCTCCGGGCTCTCCTCTCATCGACAATGTGAGATTAGGTTTCTGAAGATCGTTTCACTTACCCTTGGCTTGTTCGATTAATACAAGGGTTGCCAATGGGAATCGATTTACAAATCCCTAATTGGGGTTTAGCGGAAAAATAACACGTTTTCTTTAGTGAGCCCGCCTCATATGATCAACGCTTACAGTTTTTGATAAAATCAAAATTATGGGATAAGTAACGCGCAGTTAAATAATTGAAACGGCAGGAGTGATTATTTGATTTTATTTTATTGCTAATAGTGAAGGCCAATTTAGTAGTATAAAGACGGTAAATAACAAGTTTGGTTAAAAAGGCAAGAGCAAAAATAATCAAAAAGGCGTTAATTTAACAAACTCTCAGTTTTTGCTTTAATGAAGTTTCTTATAATTTGGGAGTTGACCAGTCAGAATTAGCTTTTTTTGTGGATCTGTAGTTACGGTCGCTTGGGATAGCAATGTTAGCTCATGGTCAATCCTATCCATATTACTCCAGTATCATTATCTTCTTCAATCACCCGTAAAGTTGGATGATACGATTAACATAATTGTAAGGATGTAGAAACCAGAAGAAAGGGTAAGGCGTATGGTGTTTTTTTTAATTATTCTCAAGAACAAGGAAGGAGAGGCAAATAACTATAACTAGCAATGTATTTTTCAAAAAATGATAAAAACAGAGAACAAATGACTAAATATTTTATAGGCCCACTCTCATATTTTGGATTTTTGAAGTTATTTCCATAAATTATTTGCCCAGGAAAAGTTTGAAATGGAAAGTCGTTTTAAAACAAAATGGACGTGTTCCATCCAAGGCTTTAGAATTTTATCGATTCTTTAGTTTAAGAATAAAGTAAATGGTATTTGGAAGAAGGGATAGAAAGAAAAAGTATCGAAGGCTAAATTTAAAAGAACGCGGAAAAAACACAGTGTTTGATTTGATATACTCGGAAATATTAGAAGATGTTTGAAATTGAAGTTTAATAATCGGGGCAAGCCCACGGGGCATTAATTGTATTTTTGCAAAGCAAACCAATATGTTAGAGTAACACGAAACTCGTTTGTGGCTTCCTTGTATAGTTGGGCTTGAGCTCAACGCTCAAGATTACTTGCTTTTTTTCGAACGAGGCAAGGCCTCGGGGTATTTACCCCTCTACGAATAAATTGGGATGTTTTAGCAAACACCATTTAAAGATTCTATAAGAACCCATCTTCAATTGACTTCAAAAATATAAAATTGTCAAAACTCAAATAACAATAATACGGAAATCAAATGCGCTGTTTTTAATAAAATTATTCAATCTGGAGAACCTACTGAAGACTTGACAGTTAAATATGAAATAATAAGCAAAGTGCCGTTCTGAAAAAAGTAAGTGTTTTTTTGAATACCTCTTTAACCATAAAGGACAATTCATCTTTAAGCATCCCAAATACTGTTTAAACCAAGCTTCATCTTGAATATTATAAAATTCCATCTTGGCCATTATTTATTGTGTTCAAATGCTATTTTATAAATGTGCATGGCCCAAAGTAGGTATCAGATCGGATTGTTGCCATCAATAAATCTAAATTATAATCTTGAAAATGATTTGGTCGCTCAATTCAAAGTAGTAGTCTCGCCCAACTAATGCGACAGGAGAGTTCAGTGGCATTGCTGAAAGCGAGTATACCATATGTTTAACAGACCTTTCAATGGATTACCGGCAAAAAGTTGGTCTTAATTCGTGTGCTGGCGGTTTATCTATCGGGTTTCGAGAAGAAAGTTATTTTCATAGATTTATTCAGCAATATACGTGTTGCAGAGACTTGCTGTTTTTAGGTTTAGCACATCGCTTCGCATGACAAACGTTTTCACTGATGAAATATGTCCTCGAATTTAGATTAAGATACAGAATTAGCTTCAAGAAATCCCTCTAAATTCGGCGAATCTGTTTATCCAAGGGAAATTTGTATTTAAGTTCATATGAATACCTCAATAGCTGGCAAGATTTCTGACTATAGACCTTGAAATAACGTTTGTTCTACTATTGGGTTTTTAGACCTTAGAGAATAATAACAAAATTGAGATGGGGAATGGACTATGGGCAACTCTTTTTTGAACATAATACAACCGTGCATAGTTTTTTTGGGTGAATTTGAATTGGTTTATCGAATTAAAGAGAAACTGAATGAAAAGATTATTTATGATAATAATTTCTTCGTATTGCTTTGTAGTTGCTTTTCCGCCATTGATTTTCGGAGCAAGATTGGTGTCGACGAGCTTCCTCCCTCGCGAGACAAAAACAAATATTTCAGATTTGGCAATAGGCTTAACAATTGAGCTTTCGGACATCCGCCCCGGAATAATAGTGAATTCTGTAGCTCATATAGATGGGCCAATTTTTTTTTTTTTTTTTTTTTTTTTTTTTTTTCTTTTTTCCTTGATATTGTTTTTAGGAATATTATATGGAAGCAACACACTTTAACCTGTTTATTATTTTAGGAATACAGGTTTTGGTCTCCCCATTACAATACAATCCTCCACCGCTGAAGGAAATTCCTTTTCAATTACT
>Ga0163217_1110096_pt1 | contig 15687 bp, 23 predicted proteins | sample SynspAceP_FD_185933 | JGI IMG/M metagenome (GOLD analysis project Ga0163217, IMG submission 185933) | Saline lake microbial communities from Ace Lake in Antarctica - Synechococcus sp. Ace-P (PacBio error correction) | ecosystem: Environmental > Aquatic > Non-marine Saline and Alkaline > Saline ...
TCAAGGGAGAAGAAGGGGGATTACCCCGACCTTTTTTTGTTTGCCGATGGTCCCCCCCCCCAAAATATTCCGGCCCGTTGGCCCCACTGAAATTCCGGGGTAACAACGTGGGTCTTTGTTGCCCTCCCAAAATAATATACCGCGGCAGACGCGCAACCACGGGGCGGGGAATTGGTCCCTAGTCCCGGGTTGCAATCCCCGCCATTATCCCCGCGCTGGTAAATTTGCCTTTCAACTTCCGGGGGCGGTCTTGCGCATCAATCTTTTCTTCAGGTTGGCGTTCCATGTCCCGGCCAATGGCCGCTTCCAGGCAACTCTTCCAAGCGACCCAGACCATGCTAAACCCGCGCGGCCAAGGCCACCCCGGTAACGCCCAAAATTGCTTGCACCTGGCTCGACCAGAATTAGAGGTAGTGTCGAGACGTTATCGCACAATGATCGGTCCCCAGGCTTTTCATCGGTGGCGATCAGCTAACGCTGCGACGCCTGAAATTGGAGATGGAGCCCCACTTGGTTCAGATCAATTTCCGGAAATGGGGAATTTTTTCACTGGGCAGTGGCCCATACATCGAAGCAATAATTGCCCGAACCGCCTTAAAGTATCGCCCCCACGCTAATCATTTGGGTGGCCTGCTTGTACAGCCCCGCAAACCGCAAGGCCAGAATACTGGCGCTTCCCACACAAAAAGGCGCGCCGGGATGGCGTTGCGTGCTGTATTGGGTCATCAAAAATTCATATTGCAACTTACCTTTAGGCGCCGATTCTGACGCGTTCATAAAACTTCTACCTGCGGCATTGATCAATGCCGCACGCAATCCACTTGGATACGTTTTTTGTCCAAATGGACCACGGCTCCAGTTGTTCCATGTATCCGAAAGCAGCGTAATCGGCCATTTCGGTGGGAGATATAAGGCCCTTGCGCCAAGCGGGTTATTGATGCCTGCCAGGCAAGCCCCGCCCTGCATATTTTTTGTAGGGGCGACGAGGAATCACGTCCGGATCATATTCGCCGTTGGTGTCAGCGCGCGGGCCATTTGGCTTTATTACGGCGCAATCGTGGCTGACCCGTTTAAAGGCCAGACCCGCCTTGCCAAGTCCAACCCCGGTAACGGCGCGCAAACGGCCGCGTCCGGTGACGAGATACAGGAAATGTTTGCGGGTTTGGTCGACCACAATTGTACCAACGGATTAACTTTGCAACCGCACATTACGCGTGGCCTTGAATTTAGAGTTCAGTTCGGGACGTTTTTCGGTTTGGCAGCAAAAGCGGGCAGCGGGTGCCTGTCGAATGAGTGGCGAGATGCCGAGTAGGGAGACTGCGTCTTGGTTAAGCATGTCATGCCTCATGATTGTCGAAGAAAAATACATCTCGTGCAGAAGCAAAGGATGCGCGTTTAGCTGAGACAATTCAGCGCAATTGGAGTCCGAAAAAGCGCGTGTCGAAGGCGGCATTGAGGCTGGTGCGCCGCTCTAGGAAGGAATGGTTGCCACCCGAACAGTGACTCTGGATAAAAGCTGCATTTGTAAGGGACAGTCAGAACCTGGGGCGCAAATTACTATTGGACGTTTTAACGCATCATCCTTCGCCGCAGGCATTTCTGCCTTGCGGTCACAGATGGACCGCATGCTCCCGACAATGGAGACATCCTGACCAGTATCCGGCAATAGTTTCCTGCAGTATCGGAGAGGTTAGTTTTTGCAAAATACTGTCCTGCTGTCAGGCAACCATGGGTGCCGACAACAAAACAAACAGCAGAAAACAAATCAAGTTCCTCATGATCTCTCATACCCAGAAACCGGCCCAAAAAATCCCAGCGCCGGTTCTGATCAACCAATGCGTGAAGGTCCGTTGTAAGGGCTAGGGTCCCGCACCCTAAGCACTGACCTCAAACCACGTGTTCATATCCGGCAGCCGCATGTTCCAGCAATGTGAACAGTTGGCAACAGCCATTTGCCAGGATTGTCCGCAAACAAAGGCAAATTTTGGGTGGTCCCTGATCAGGGCCCGAATGAGAAAGGTGTCGCGCGCCAATGGCTTGCCTTCCATCTACGTCCACTTCCGCTGCGCTCCAGAACGCGGAAATGATGCCGCGTGGATGTGCCATGGCATGAAAGAAAGGCTGTGTTGTTGACGCGTGGTCCAGAATGATCCGTGTCATTTCGCTGGACTGAAAAGAAGGGCGCAATCGGCCAGATTGGGCGATACCGTTGAAAGCCCAAACCTGTCTGTGCTCCTGAATCCGCTCTTTCCAGCTTCTTGCCCTTATAGGTGATGTGCAGCCCATCGCCCCATGGCACGCCAGTCTATCCAGGCGTGAAACGCGTGCATTTTTCAAAGTCCCCGGTTATGGCAGGTCGTTCAAAATCCAGGCAGGTCATTGCTCAGTTGCAGGTATTGGGCGAGGTGTTGTCCACTTTTCCACGATAATCGAAACTGGCAACCGAGATGCCTGTCACCTGAAACCTCGTCCAGCCTGCATTGGAATCCCTGATTCTGGGAACCACCAATAAAATCGACCCTTTGCGCGGGGCCAAGCAACAAAAGGCTGATAAGGGTAATTCGGTAACAGCTTGGCAGGCTTTTGTACCATCATACGGCAAGATTTTTGCGCCCAAGTTGCTTTGTATCCAGTTTTCCAGCGCCGCGGCATTGGAATGTGTTGATCAACCGCAAATCTGTATGGCTCATTCGCGTTTCAGTGTGTAGTTGGGTTGGCTCTTTGCCATTAACAGTGAGCCAATTGCCAAGGCGGTCCGCCCATGGGGCTCCAATCCATCATGAGCCAAGGCTTTGCAGTGTCAAAGCTTGCTGCTTTTGGTCCAGCCGCCAGTCTACCAGAATTAATGTCTGTCGTTGCTCGGCGTCCGACAATCGACGTGTCGCTTCCGACAATCAGTGCGCCATAAAGGCCCGAGCAACCTGATTTCCAGCTTTTATTATGGGCGTGATACCAATGGTTTCCATGCATCCGGCACGGTGAAAATCATATTCAAAAGGTGGCGCCTGGCTCCACGCGCTTTCCTGTGTTCAGAACCGGACACCCCATCCCATGTCGTTAGCATGGCGGATGCCATGCCATGGATCGGATTGTTGCTTTCTTCAGCCTTTGTTAACAAGCCCGACTTTCAATTTCACCCGATCTCCGCCGTTTGACCCTGGATTTTCAGGGCCCGGGTGATTTAATTGTTAACTCCAAAAGATCGGAGTCAGGCGCATCACCTGAATAGAGTTTTTGTTGCGAGGGGCCGGCAATTAACTTTCCAGAAACGGCTCAGAAATGCTTAACGACGTTTTTGAACGCTGACTGGCAGCAGGGTAAGGCCCAAACGTTTCGCGCTGGATTTTGAGAAAAGTTGTCTGTTGATGAACATCATACTACTCTGTCATCAGAAATACTGGAAATGGCATTTTTAGGATCATCCTGGCGAAAGAGCGGTGTTCCATCCGCACCATGTCGCCATATGATCCGCCAAAATGTATCTCCATCCGGCAAGACGCCGGTGCGCAAGCATAGGCCTAGAGACCTTTCTCTGTCCACCATTTTTCGCATTAGCGCGGCGGGTGGTGATGGGTGGAGACTTCCCGCCACCGGGAAGCTTGTTCCGCTCCATGTAATCTAAGTTCTGCCTGCCGTGCGCCATGTATTCGGGGGGTGTTGGCATGCGCACAATGTGCGGCCCTTCGACAATATACTTTCCCGATTCCAGACGTCAATTTTTGCCTTCGATTGTCCTGCAAATCCGATTTGTCCAAAAACAAGCGCCCACAATTTCACCGTCGCGAAATTGAACGGAAACACGACTCCTGACACGCGGAACGGCTCTGCCGCTGGCGGCATTTCCGTCTGAAACGGCCATCCGAAAGGTCAGCAACATCCGATCGCTAGAACTTTCTATAAACGGATAGGGAAACGGCGGGGGTAATATGACTTTCCATTCGGGAGAGCACCCTGCCCGCACTGCTTTTCCTCGCACACTCTCACAACGGGTCCAATCCCCGATGCCTGTTCCTCGTCAGTTGTTATGATAGGAGAATAAAAGGTGCCCGAAATCCTTTCAAGCGCCAACTCGCCCGCCAATGGTGCAAACCACCATTATCAGAAATAGAGACATGGCGGATGCAACCGGACCTTGCGAGCAAGATACGCCCAACGTTTCTGCATTGGCCAGTCATGCTGGGTTTCGATTCATCGTGTTTCGCCGATGGGCCGAAACCGTTCAAAGCGCATAATGCGCCCCGGTTTACACCAGGAGAGAGACAAATGTAAAAACAATCGGTTTTTGGCATCGCGTTCTTTTCGGAACGAAATTTTTGTGTGGAGGAGCGGCAAGTTCTGCGCCAGCATATGAACACACAGTGGGCAGGCATCGATGGCTTATATTATAGTATTTGCCTGGAACCAGCCATCATTGACGCAAGTCTCATATCGCCAGACAGACATCATTCACGGGACGACATCATGCTTCTGTGCCCATCAGCCCGGCAGCCTGGAGCATTTTCCGGATGCCATAAGTCCATCTGTCAGCGAGAGACAAACGGCCAGAGTATGAGCGCACTAGGGACACTATTGTTCATGGCGAGATAGGTCTACGATCTATTCGGATTATTTATCTATGTACATCAGATTGCGTAGACGCCACGGTGCACAGCACACGCTCTCATGAGAAGCTTAGTCCTCGGGGAAAAGCTGTGTCAATGCCTGTCCCCTGCGTGTTTTTGGGATTTGGTGGCGCATTCTTTCGCAACAAGCTCGGCGTCATGCCGAGTCTCCCCCGCATGATTTCGGTCAGGGATTTTGTAACTTCTTTGGCAAAGAATGCCATGGGGCATCAGCGTTCTTTGACAACGCCCTGTCGCGCCGTTATTGCGCCATACGGAGCGCGCTGATAGAATCAATGCGGCCGCAGCCGCCGAAACATTCTTAGTTTTCATGTTTTTTAGTCTCGGTTTTTCAAAGTGCTTTGGGCGGGTAGCGTTGATTTGGTCTTCTGGAAATGAGAGCGAGGAGGGGGAGGGTCCAGCAGGCAGACCCCATATCTGGAAGAGAATTGCGCAATAGGTATGATTTGCTCTGTGTTAGGTGCTAAGCTAATGCTCAATCCATACACGGATCAGCGCAAGTATTTTGGCACGCAATGTAAGCCATGCCAGGCGTCGAAACCCGTTGTGATTTTGCGTTGGGAAAAATGACTGTGGTCATTGCTTCAGCACAGTTGTGGGCTGTGCGAGGTTGTGGGCTGTGCAATGCTGATGCGCGCATCGGTAAAACTTGCTGGTTGCGACGAAAGAAACTTCCCGCCAGTACCAGTGACAAGCTGCACACAAGCAGCAGAAACCGCTTGCATGTCAGTTTAATCGTTTGCACGCTGCAGGCACGCAACATAAGTTGTTATTTTCCACATCGTTTCGGGTGACACCCTCAAGGTGGCATATGCACCAAAGCGCCAATGATGCGCCTGACACAGCTTAGCAGCCTTTGAAATGCGATCTGCATGATGGGAAAGGTTCGGTACAGTACTGAACAGTGGCGGGGCTATGCCATCCGACGGCGGCATCCGCTCCGTGGCATACGGCCGCAATTTCCCGGTCGAACAAACACGGGCCCGCCGTTTCTGCCTGTTTAAGCTGCGGAAACTGGTTTACCTGTGCCAATGGCGCACCGGATCCGCTTGTTGGAGACGGGGCAGAAGCCAACCAGCCGCTAATGCGATTGCAACGCCCCGGCCAGTACAATGAGGTTTGCTTGGTCAACTGGCTTGTTCTCCGGCAAGATTCATCAATGATCGGGCAGGCCTGGCCGATCATCGCATGGCAGTCTGTTGGGCAAGCGCGACAATGTCGCTTTCACGATTCCAGTTCAGCCAGTTTACGGTCAATTTCGCACGATTTTTGGTCGAGCGCCAGACGTTTGGACTGTCGGAAGCTGGCCCCGGCTTTTCATCTTTCATACAGAGAGAGCAGCAATCGGCATTACCTCGATGAAAAGCCAGGCTTCTGGAACGCTGCAAAAACCGCAGCGGATTGCAAGTCGGTTTCAGAGTAGGTGCGATACCCATATCTCAGCGCGAGTGGGCTGAGGAGTTCCAATTTCCTCATAGTAGCGGATGGGTTTTTGCTGGCAATTGGATGCTGCCGACGCCTCTCCGATATTCATATCAGACACCTTTCGCCAATTGTGGGTACATCCTGGCACTTTCAAAGTTTCTAGCCGGCGCAAGCGCAGAGCGTTGGAAATCAACCGATCACCGGAAGCCACCGCTCAATTGCCGGCCCAGCTGCAGCATGGGAGACAAGGGTGCCGGTCAGGGGATACAGAATACGGCGGCACTGGCACGCCGACACTGTTATAAGGCAAAGGCAAAAACAGGTTTGTTTGTGTGCGAATGGTTTGAGAACGCCAAATCCGGGCTTTTGACTATTCCGGCAAGGTCTTCCAACGCAAAAGCGGTGATACCCAGCGTTCAATGGCAAAAAATCTGTGCCGTTCCCATCGGCTAATGCCGACATCGCTGCCGCCCAGGGCAGGGGGCATCATTCACGCCACTCGCCGCCAAGCCACAATATGGCCCTTTGCCTGCAGGTCCTTGACTCCATTGTGCTTGTCTTGCGGCAGAAACGCCAGCCCGAACCTCATCAATGCAGTTCCTTTGCGACGCGCTGCGGTGATTTCATTGTCGCCGGGTGGCCATGATGACTGGTCATACTGCGGCATGAAGCGCGCTTGATTCGCCTCAATGCGGTGCTTGGCTTTTATTGTATCAGAAACCGCAATCAATCCGGCCAGGCGGTTTTCGACGAGCATACATGACGGGTCTTGCCCGACTCGCGGAAGGGCATCCGTTGTTGCTCTCCAAGGGCCCCATCTGGCAAACCGGTTCCTGAGCATTGCTTTTGTTTCCAAGGGTGACTGTTAACGTCGCCGCCTTGTTCCGACACACCTTTGCCTGTGACAGCCTGAAAGTCCTGTGGCCGAATTGTAGCGGCGATATTCTGCTCGGGCTCCTTCGACAATGGCATGGCCAAGGGAGTTCAGAGCCTTTTTCCATGAAGGCTGGCGGCAAAGCCAAACTACGGTGGTCTTTCATCCCAATCAGCAGTGCAACGACAGGTCAAAACGTGTTCCATTTGTCAGCGTACTGTCTTGTCAACGATCCCGTGTAACTTTGCCAAGCGTTCCCCAGCGCTGAGGACATCCTTTGATCAGGACACGGCCTGCCGCCCCACGCTCCGTCTGCGAGATCACAATAGAATCGACTGGGCCATTGCAACACCCATGCGAGGGACAGGCGACCTGATCAAAGCGATACACGGCCTACCCGAGCCGGAATGAACTGGCAAATACACAAGGCCGGCTCCGGCCTAGCAAATCATACACTGCGATAAAAGGCAAACAATCCAATCCGAAAACGGTTGGCAACCAAAGTAGGACCAAGACCACCTTGTCGGCAAGCCCTGATAGAGCGGCTCTGAGAGCTGTGCGAGGAGACACTCTGGCAATAATTTTTCTGCCAAAATACGTAGTACTCGCACAATACGCTGGCTTCAAAAATCAGACTGCCATTCTCTAGTTCAGCGTTCCCCCCCGGAGTGACCCAATTCCATGTATACTGAGATATGTTATCATTGCACGCAAGTACGCGATATACGCGGAATATGCATATAAACAGACGGCCCGAGTGCCTCACAGCACAATGCCATCGCAAGGAATGGCTGGAGCCAGGTGGTTACGCGCAGTCGAGTTCACTTGCAAGAATGTTTGCCCAGAAGAGCGCTCATCACATTCATCGCATCATCTGCGTTGATCCGCGTGGCTATCTACTCGAGCAGAGCAAGTCCAGCAATGGCTTTGATGGGCGTCGCCGGTGCGGTCCGCGCACGCAATTTCCAGAACTGGCCAACAAAAATCAGAGCTATGCTGACAACAGCCTGCGTCGAGTAAACGGGTGCATGCCCAGCGTTTGTGATTTCCTGAGGGAACAGCCGGCGCAAAAGACGCAACAAGACTGTTAAAGATACGCCGGCCCCGACCCCAGCATGATCAGCGGTCCACATATTCAGGTTCCAGGTGGCGGACCGCAGGTCCAGCCGCGCTGGAAAATGGAGCGCTGCCCAAGGGACACTGGCGTTGCCAATGCCGTTCCAGCAAAGGGCAGTTTTTCCTCCAATCCAGTCGGCGATCGGCAGCCACATGTCCATAGTCAGGACTCAACACGAATGGCAAGCGCGATGCTCACCCAGAGCCGACGGGTAAAATCTTTCCAGTTCATGGTTTCGGACCATCTTGAAACACCATCTGGGCTCAGAGCCAATGCCGCAAAATCGCAGGTGCCACGGTCCTTCTGGATTATTTCCGGGTACCATGGGCAGGTAACCGAGCGCAGTCTTTGGAGCGCTTCTCTTTCGCTTATGGTTTGCCGAAAGGTAGAAGACAGGGTCGTGCCTCAACCGGTCTTTGCAGGAAAAAAAAAAAAAAAAAAAAAAATTTTTTGGGAAAAAAAAAACTTGGGCAAAATGATAGTCTGTGTCACATAAGCAAGCTGGGCTTGCGCTGTTCCAGTGAGACAGTCAAATCCGAAAGGGTCGATTACCTGATCCTGCGCTGGTTCAGCATTTAGGTGATGATGCCCCGCCGCAAGCTGCGCTGTGCCTTGATGGTCATAATTGTGTCCTGAAGGCGGTAAAAGGCGTGGACATTGGCCTGACAGTGGTCAGACATCTGTTATCAAATATAGGTGGCTTTAAGGCTTACCAGCTACGGGAAGGTCAAGCTTGGCTGTCCATTTGTCCAGTTCAGGAGAGAATTTCTTTTTTGTGTTGTCTGGCGAAATCGGCTAAGCTCATGTCGGCCCTTCAGACAGATTGTTTTGAAATGTACCGGTTTTGGCAGACCAAAGAGATAGATCTTGTTATTTTTTGATGTGCGATGGTGGTTCTCATAGACAGCGAGATCACAGCTCGAAAATCCTGATCTCAACAATTGGTCCAGAGTGCGGGGGTGGTCGGTAGATTTTGATTACTTCACGCTGGTTTTTTGGGGCGTAGCTTTTTCCAACGCAAAGTGGGAGAATCGGTTCGCCATACTTTTGATGTCGTCTATCGGCCGATTTTTGGAAGTCTCTTACAGACGCAGAATTGTTAAATGTCTTTCAGCACGGAACTGAAGGCGACCGTCGGTGTGGCGGAGATTCTTGCCAATCTTGTCCAGGCCACTTGTGTCGCCCCAAGCCACACACCTGAAGGGTGCGCAAATCATTGGAATGCACAGGATTGGCGCATTACTTCGGCCGTATGGAAAAACAGACCGGAGCGCGGCTGCCATTTTTTACTTCCGATGCGTAAACAACATCCCGGCCGAAGCTATGCGCCAATCCTGTCAGTTTCCCAATGATTTGCGCACCCTTTCAGGTGGTGCTGCTTGGGCGACCCAAGTTTGGCCTGGACAGATTGCCAAGAATCTCCGCCCACCGACGGTCGCCTTCGTTCCGGTGCTGAAAGCCTTAAACAATCTGGCGTCTGTAAGAGACTTCAAATCGGCCGGTAAAGACGACATCAAAGTATGCGAATACGTTCTGCCACTTTGGGAAAGCTACGCCCCAAAAACCAGCGCTGGAAGTAATCAAAATCTACCGACACCCCCGCCTTGACAATTGTGAGATCAGGAATTTTTCGAGCTGAATGATCTCGCTGTCTATGAGAACACCATCGCAATCAAAATAACAAGATCTATCCTTTCTTTGGTCTGCAATAACCCGGTACATTTCAGAACAATCTGGGTCTGAGCCCGACATGAGACTAAGCGACTTCGCAGCAACAATCCAAAAAGAAATTCTCCTGAATCTGGACAATGAGCAGGCCAGCTTGACCTTCCCGTAGCTGGAAGCCTTAAAGCCACCTTATGAGAACAGATGTCTGCCACTGTCGGCCAATGTCACGCGCTTTAGCGCTTCAGGCACAATATGACATCAGCACAGCGGCAGCTTTGCGGCATGCATCACCTAAAAATCTGAACAGCGCAGGATCAGGTAATCGATGCCCGTTTGCGGCATGATGTCTCACTGAAACAGGCGGCAAGCCCAGCTTTGCTTATGCTGACACAGAACTATCATTTTTGCAGTCATCTGCAAAGACGGTTTGAGGCAGCCCTGTCTTTACTTTCGGGCAACATAAGCGAACGCAGAAAAAGCGGCTCCAAAGACTGCCGCTCTTTAACCTGCCCATGGACCGGAAAATAATCCAGGAAGGGGACCTGGAACCTGCCCGAATTTGCGGCATGGCTCTGGAGCCATGGATGGTTGTTTTCAGGATGGTCCGAACAATGAACTGAAGATTTACCGTCGGCCTCTTGGTGAGCATCGCGGCTGCCATTCCGTTGTTGATCCTGACTATGGGACCGATGGGTGGGTGCCGATCCGCGATGGATTGGAGAGAAACTGCCCTTTGCTGGAACTGCTTTTGGCAACGCCAGTGGTCCTGTGGGCAGCGCTGCCATTTTTTGCCAGCGCGGCTGGGACTCGGTCCGCACCTGGAACCTGAATATGTGGACTGAATCATGCTTGGGGGTCGGGCCGCGTATCTTTACAGTCTTGGTTGCCGTCTTTGGGCGCCGGCCTGTTACCCTCAGGAAATCACAAAACGCTGGCAGCACCCGTTTACTTCGAGGCAGCTGGTTGTCATCAATAGCTCTGATTTTTGTTGGCCAGGTTCTGGACAATTGCGTGCGCGAGACAGCACCGGCGAACGCCATCAAAGCCTTGCTGGAACCTTGCGCCCAAACGGCACCGGGCGGATCAACGCAGATGGATCAGATATGAACGCTCCGTGCACACATTCTGCAAGGTGGACCGACTGCGCGGTAACACCCTGGTCCAGCATTCCTGGATGCATTGTGCTGGAGGGCACCTCGCGTTGAATGAAGCATGATTTCCGGCCGAACCACTGCCTGGTGCAAAAACATATCCAGACAGGGTCACCGGGGGAACGCTGAACAAGAATGGCAGTTGATATTGAAAAGCCAGCGATGTTGGCGAGGACAACGATGCGGCCAAAATAGTTGCAGATGGTTCTCGCAGCGCTCCAGAGCCTATCCAGGGCTGCCGACAGGTGTCTTCCTACTTTGTGGCAACCGTTGGTTCTGATTGCGGATCTGTTGCCTTTATCGCATGGATGATCCTGGGGCCCGGAGCGGCTTTGTTTTGCCATCATTTCCGCCGTAAATGCCGGTTTTTGATCACGCCTGTCCCTGCGCATTGGGGTTTGGCAACGCCCATGTCGATTCTGACCGCAAGGGCGTGGGCGCAGGCCGGTGTCCCTGATCAAGGAAGCTCAGGCTGGAAAGCTTGGCAAAAGTTGACACGGTGATCGTTGACAAGACAGGTACGACTGACAATGGAACACCGGTTTTGACGTGATGTGTGCCACTGCTTGATTGGATGAAGCACCGTATGGCTTCGCAGCTCATTGGAAAAGCTCTGAACATTCCCTTGGCCGATGCCATTGTTCGAAGACCGCGAAGCCAGGAGGATATCGCGCTTACATCGGCACAGGACTTTCAGCGGCTGTCACAGCAAAGTGTTGTCGCAAGGTCGGCGACGTTAACGTCACCTTGAAAACAAAAGCAATGCTTCAGGAACCGGTGCCAGAATGGGCCTTGGAGGCAAAAGCGGATGCCCTTCGCGAGTCGGGCAAGACCGTCATGTATCTGCTGTCGATAACCGCCTTGCGGATTGTTGCGGTTTCTGATACAATAAAGCCAGCAGCATGAAGGCGATTCAAGGCGCTTCATGCGCAGGTAAAATGACATCATCATGGCCACCGTGACAATGAAATCACCGCAAGCGGGGTCGCAAAGGAACTTGGCATTGATGAGGTTCGGGCTGGCGTCTGCGCAAAGACAAGCAGCAATTGTCAAGGACCTGCAGGCAAGGGCATATTTGGCTTATGGAGGCGATGGCGTGAATGATCCTGCCCTGGCGGGCAGCCGATGTCGGCATAGCCATGGAAAGCAGATGTTGCCATTGGAAAGCGCTGTATCACGCTTTTGCGTGAGGACCTTGCCGAATAGTCAAAGCCGGATTTTTGGCGGTCCTCAACCATTCGCAACACTCAACAGAACCTGTTTTTTTGCCTTTGCTATAACAGTGTCGGCGTGCCAGTGCCGCCGGTATTTGTATCCCCGACCGGCACCCTGCTGGGGGGGTTCCCATGCTGGCAGCAGCGCAATGAGCCTGTCCTTCGTAATCGGTGATTTCCAACGCTACTGCGCTTGCGGCCGGCTAGAACTTTGAAAGTGCCAGGGATTGTACACACATTGGCGAAAGGGTGGTCTGATATGAATATTCGGAGAGGCGTCCAGCACGCAATTGCCAGCAAAACCATCCGCTACTATGAGGAAATTGAACTCCTCAAGCCCACTCGCGCTGAGATGGGGTATCGCACCTACTTCTGAAACCGGACTTGCATCGGCCTGCGGGTTTTTTTGCAGCGTTTTCCAGAGCCTGGCTTTTTCGACGAGGATGCCGATTGCTGCCTCTCTGTATGAAGATGAAAAAGCGGGCCAGCTCCGATCAAATGTCTGGTGCGCTCGGACAAAATCGGCGAAATTGACCGTAACTGTGCTGACCTGAATCGTTGAAAGCGACAATTGTCGGCGCTTGCAACAGACTGCCATGGGCGATGATCGCAGCCTGCCGATTCATTGATGATCTGGCCGGAGAACCAAGCAGTAACAAGCAACCATCCATTGTACTGGCCGGGGGCGTTGAATCGCATTAGCGGCTTGGTGGCTTCTGGCCCGTCTCCCAAAAGCGGATCCGGTGCGGCATTGCACAAGGTAACAGTTCCGCAGCTTTAACAGTGCAGAAACGGCGGGCCGTTGTGTTGTTCGACGGGAATTGCGCGTATGCCACGGGAAGCGGATGCCGCCGGGCGGGATGGCATAGCCCCGCCCACTGGTTCATGTACTGTACGACTCCATCATGCAGATATCGGCTTTCAAAGGCTGCCTAAGCTTGTGTCAGGGCGCATCATTGGCGCTTTGGTGTATGCACCGGTTGAGGGTGTCACCGGAAACCGATGTTGGGAAAATAACAACTTATGTGGCGTGCCCTGCAGGCGTGCAACGGGATTAACTGACCATGGCAGCGGGTTTCTGGCTGCCTTGTGTGCAGCTTGTCACTGGGTACTGGGGCGGGAAGTTTCTTTTCGCACCAGCAAGGTTTTACGATGCGCGCATCAGCATGCCCACAGCCACAACCCTCGCACAGCCCACAACTGTGCTTGAGCCATGACCACAGTCATTTTTCACCAACGCAAAATCAACGGGTTTCGACGCTGCAGCTTACATTGGCGGTGCCAAAATACTTGCGCTGATTGTATGGGATTGAGCATAGCTGCATAAACACAGAGAAATCATACCTATTGCGCAATTCTCTTCGCAGATATGGGGTTGCATGCGGACCCTCCCCCTCCTCGCTCTCATTCCAAAAGCACCAATACAACGGCCTGACCGGCCAAGCACTTTTGGAAAAAGAGGACTAAAAACATGAAAACTAAGATTATGGTTTCGGCGGCTGCGCCGCATTGATTCTATCAGCGGCGGGCGTATGCGCATAACGGCGCGACAGGCGTTGTCAAAGAACGCATGGATGCCATGGGCATTCCTTGGCAAAGTTACAAAATCCCTGACCGCAATCATGCGGGGAGACGTCGGCTATGACGCCGAGTTGTGGCGAAGAATGCGCCAAATCCAAAAACACGCAGGGGAAGCATGACACAGGCTTTTCCGAGGACAAGTTTGATGAAACGTTGAGGCGCGTCGACAATTGTCTGCTGGAGGATTTGAGAACCCTGGCCTAGGCTTGAGGCTCCTGCCGTGGGGCTGGCAGCGTCCGCTGAACAATGGACTTATGGGCACCGGAAATGCTCGCGGCTGCCGGCTGATGGGCACAGATAGCATGATGTCGTCCGGTGACATGAACTGTCTTCTGCGATATGATGATGGGTTCATGATGGCTGTTCAGGCAATCTACAACCTGCGAATTGGCATCCGATGCTGCCGATGGTGTGTTCAATATGCTGGCGCAGACTTGCGCTTTCTGCCACACAAATTTCGGTTCCGAAAGAACTGACGGATGCAAAAAACGATTGGTTCTTAATTGGCCGCCTGGTGTTAACCGGGGCGGATTGGCGGCTTTGGACGTTTGGCCATCGGCGAAACACGTAATCTAACCGGCATGACTGGCAATGCGAAGTGGGGGCGTATCTTGCTCCGCAATGTCGGTTGCATCGCATTCATACTGATTCTGATAATGGTGGTGCGCATTGGGGGCGGAGTTTGCGCTTGAAACGGGATTTCGGCACTTTTATTCTCCTAATCTAACAAATTGACGAGACAGGGCATCGGGAATTGGACGCCTTGAGAATTTCGAGAGCCAGTGCGGCAGGGTGTCCTCTTTCCCGATGGAAAAGGTCATATTACCCCGCTTTCCCTATCCCGTTTTAATAGAAAGTTAGCGATCAGGATGTTGCTGACCTTTGATGGCGTTTCAGACGGTGCCGCCAGCGGGCAGAGCTTCGCGGGATCCGGATGTCGTGTTTCCGTTCAATTTCCGCGACGGGTTGAATTGGTGGCGCGCTTTGTTTTTGGACAAATCCGGATTTCAGACAATCGAGGGCAAAATGACGTCCTGGAATCGGGGGAAGTATATTGTCGAAGGGCCGCCATTGGTGGCGCGATGCCACACCCCCCCGAATACATTGGGCGCACGGCAGGCAGAACTTAGATTACATGACGACAGCTTCCGGTGGGCGGGAAGTCTCCACCCCTCAACCACCGCCGCGCTAATGAAAATGGCTGGGACAGAAAAGTCTCTGGCTATGCCTTGGCGCACCGGCGTCTTTGCCGGATGGAGATAAATTTGCGTCAATGGGCGAAGTGGTGCGGGATGGAAAAACGCTTTCTTTGCAGGTGAATCTAAATGCCATTTCAGTTTTTCTGATGAACCCAGGAGTAAGATATGATGTACATAACAGACGAACTTTTCTCAATCCAGCGCTGGAAGTTTGGGCCTTCACCCTGCTGCCAGTCATGCTTCAAAACGTCGTTAGCATCCTGATGGGTTTCTGGAATAATTGCCGGCCCTTCGCAACAAAACTCAGTATTCAGTGATGCGCCCCCTGACTCCCGATTTTGAGTTTACAATAATCCACCCGGGCCCTGAAATCAGGGTTTCAAACGCCGGAGATGGTGAAAGTCCGGCTTGTTAACAAGCTTGAAGAAGCAACATCGATCCATTGGGCATGCATCCGCATTGCTACGACATGGACTGGGGTGTCGGTCTGCACACGAAAGCCGTGGAGCAGGCGCCACCCTTTGAATTGATTTCACCGTGCCGGATCTGGAACCTATTTGGTACACGCCATAATAAAGAGCTGATCAGGGTTGCTCGGCCTTTAATGGCGCAACTGATTTGTTCGAAGGCGACCGTCCGATTTCGACGCGAGCACGACAGGACATTAATTCTGGATGACTGGGGTGGACCAAAGCGGGCAAGTTTTGACACTGCAAGCCCTTGGCTCAATGATGGATTGGAGCCATGGCGGCGCCTTGGCAATTGCTCCTGTTAATGGCAGAGCCAACCAAACTACACCTGAACGCGAATGAAGCCCATACAGAATTGCGGTTGAT
>Ga0163217_1001301_pt1 | contig 15686 bp, 12 predicted proteins | sample SynspAceP_FD_185933 | JGI IMG/M metagenome (GOLD analysis project Ga0163217, IMG submission 185933) | Saline lake microbial communities from Ace Lake in Antarctica - Synechococcus sp. Ace-P (PacBio error correction) | ecosystem: Environmental > Aquatic > Non-marine Saline and Alkaline > Saline ...
AAGAAGAGAGATAAAAGAACCCTCAAATATAAAAAAAAAAAATTCTTTTTGGGGGGGGAAAACTCCCCCTTTAAGCCAACCCAAAAAAAAAAGTAAAAAAATTTCAGAAAAAAACTGGGGATTACCACAAGAACGTGCTTTTTTGGAAACCTTGGAAACAAGCGGGGAGGGATTTAAATTTTTTTTAAAAAAGTGCCGTAAAAAGGATTTTTTCAAAGTTAAAATCATCCAACCTAGTCCCCAGGTTCTTCAGAGAAAAAACCTGCTAGAAAAAATAGATGAATATGTGGGGGAGAATAAGACTTTAGATACTGGATTTGCAAGCAAATGAAAAAACACGACTTATTACCCATTGGATACAAGACTCAAAACTAAAGAGGGTAGGGCATTTAAAAACGAATTTATATGGACCAACTTTAGTTAAGGTAGTTGAAAAAGCCATGGGGAATTATAAGGATTGTGTTTATTGTTAATGATGGCATATGTAGGGGATATTTGTCAAAAAACAAAAATAAAACTGCGACAAAAAGCAATTTTCTGAATTCGAAAGATTAAAAATGAAAAGTGGGTGGGCCAAGGATTCTTTTGAAAAAATCAAGATAAACTCAATTTCAAAGCCTGCCCTTCTTCCAATCAGAAAAAATTTTTTGGATTGAACAACACGAAAACGAAATATTTGAAAAGAATGCCCTCCCCGAAAATTAAATTGCTTTGGATTAAAAAAAGACTGTAAGTACTGGCATGACCCTTAAAAGGGCAGAGCAGGCCATTTTGCAGAAGAATAAGAGAAAATTGCCCTAAGGAACAAAAACTAAGAGCCACTCAAAAAAAAGCGGAAGAATTAGAACAGGCAAAAGTGAACCAATATTTTTAATTGACCGCCAGACAATTGGAATGATAAGGCACAAATACTGAGCGCTATATAAGCGAGATGGAAAAAAACGGGCTGGTTTCTAAAAAACAAGAATTGAATTCGAAAGACCATGGACTACAAATATCTTGGGCAAAGAGAAGTCATAAAAGTTTTAAAATCCGTTAAGTGATTGGTAATTGGTCCAGAGCAATAACGTCTTGCACAATTTAAAACCGGTACTTCTAATCCCTTTCAATAAACGTGAGCAAGTTTAAGTCTATGTGTCCTAGCGAATTCTCCGATAACTAAATATAGTAAAGCACTGGGTTCTAAGGCAAAACAATTCGCAAACTATATTAGGCAAGCAAAATATATTTTACTGCCGATAATTTTGATATCAAATCAATTCTGTTCGATTACAATAATGCGCTCTGCGGCAAATCCAAAGCCGGTGCTTGCCCAATTATTTGAAATTTACCTATGTATAGCAGGTTAAGGAAACAGCTTTAACCTGAAAGGGTTTGAAGAATCAAATGATCAAGTAACATCAAACGAACAATAATTATCCCAATTTCTTCAAAAATCTGTTCTGAAGTATATTCCAATCGATCTAGAGATAAATCTAAATTTCCCCGGTTTTTTGGGGGCCGCCCCCCCAAAAAAAAACGTGATTTAGAAATTTATTAAGCTCATTCTAAGGTGTCCCTATAACCGCTATCATTTGCTCATACATTTTAAAAGGCCAAATTCCCTACCAAATTTCGGTCGAATTCAAAGTTTCGTCGAATGTGTTTTGTCATTAATAATTCATATTCCTCCAAATAGCTGAGATAGTTTTTGTTATACCCCAAAAGTATAAAGCAGTACCGCTCTTCTTTTGAGAGCCGTAAAGAAACTCCCATATATATCGCTGAAAAAGCTCAAGTTCAATTCAGGCGGTGCCGTATCTATCCATAATAAGTTGATACGTTGAATTAAGTCGGTGACAACTTCAGCTTGGTGTCTGACTTAAAAGCGATTTCATTCAGCAAACTTTCAGAACTGTTTGTTGAGCGTATCGTTACGATTGCATTTATTTCATCAGTTACCAAACAATTGGTGCGTCACTCGTGATCATTGGTTTCTATTTGTTTATCTCAAATTTAAACTTAAAAAAGCTTATGCCTTAAAAAGGGTTTGGGATTTTTTCTATTGAAGGAAAAAAAAAAAAAAAAAAAAAAAAAAAAAAAAAAAAAAAAAAAAAAAAAAAAAAAAAAAAAAAAAAAAAAAAAAAAAAAAAAAAAAAAAAAAAAAAAAAAAAAAACAACCCTTTGTAAATTACCGCCTTCGTCCCTTTTCCTTTCCGCTTTTTTCTTTTTAATCGCTTGTTGTATCAAAGCTTTCCCAAATTGAATGATTCCAAGCGTGGTCATCCATTGAATTAAGTTTCAATCCTTCTGATGGAGCTTTTCCAGATTAAATTTTGGTTCTCATCAGCAACTTTGATATGCCGCCTGAATAGGTTCTCTTTCCGATATGTGTGTTGCCTGGTTTGAAAATTTTCTTCAGAAGATGTATCAAAAATCTTCGTTCTGTGCTATTAGTTTTGAGAATAACTCCACGGTCTCTGTCTTGTTCAAAATCGAATGCGTTTAATGAAATATTGTTCCAGGAATAGTGTCGCCCCAAACTACTTCCTTTATAAATGATTCCTTTATGTCTAAAGGATAATTTCCGGTTACCCTACCCGTACTTTTTTACTACATTGAAACTTGGGCTTATATTCCTTGTGGTTCAATTCCCTTAGAACTCTGTTGTAATTCTTGGAATTAGAGATAGAATTTTCGAGATGGTAATTGAAGGGTTAACTTCATTGGAGGTTTCCCGGTTTCGAAAAGCTTTTCTATCTCTTTCTGGGTAATGGTTGCTTTCTTGCAATGTTGTATCCTCTAGCTGAGATAAACTGTATTTAATTCTCAAGTTTCCGTACTACAGCTTCACTTCGTTCATAATCCTTGCTGTCCGCCTTACCAAGTTCTCCGGAAATTTAAAACCCTAATGGCATGATATGGATATTGCTCATGTTCTTGATCTTTAATGTCGGTACATGATTAATATTGGTTGTCATCGAAACCCATGCCCTTTAGGTAATCCATTCTAAAGTAAGCGATTTGCCTTATCGCTCAATGTATCCTCAATAAGGGCAGGTTTCAACGAAACATATATACCGCCTTTCCCAATCTGGTCGAAGGCTGTCAACTATATTGAATTCTTGGGTCATGGTCAATAGTTTTTTCCATAGAATATGTTGTGTCGAGTAAAACTCCCAATTCCCTGCTCGACTTTTTTTCGTTATAGGCCAACACTCCATAGAAATCTTTTCCTTTAATCTGCTTTGCTATCATTGTTTACATATTTGATTTTAGGACATCCAGAGTACTTTGGAGTTCTAAGAGAAGTAAACTTAGTTTCGGAGGGTTGTTCATTCCCAATGTTGCTTTTTTTGGTCAATTGGTTGAATATTGTTTCCGATTCCTACAGATTTCTACAAAAAAGCTTCTGGTCCTCCGGTTGCTAATTCCTTTTTCTAGGCAAGTACCACTACCAGTCGTTTTCAAGCGTATAAATCAGAATTGAAACGCCCCAAGGTAAGCTGCATTTTCGGATACGTTAGGTATTCTGAACCGTCATCCTTTACATTGACGCGGTAATAGCTTTCAATCTTGTATTATCCTTTTTGGCCTTGCCATATCCAAAGGGGTTTGGGAGTATTCCCAACAAGCCAATGCGAACAATAGTGAGGCAGTTTTGCTTGCAAAAAATGGCTTGCTCACGAACTCCGATTAAAATAGGTTTGATTCAAAATTTTCAACAGTTTCTTTCTATTCATTTTACGAAGGAAAGCAAGTTCTCATTCGCTTAATGAATTTCAGTTGAATATCATCAGGATGAACAAATACCGCTTCCGATGCAATCTTCCTTCAAACAACCTTTATTCATACCAGGCATTAAAATTGTAGGGTCGGGTTACTTATGAATTTTTGAACAAAAATCTGCGAATGTCCAACAATTCTTCCTCGGTTTGAAAACATCCTCAACTGATTTTTTGGATAACGAATCCTTTTCTTTTGAAGTGATTCTAACGGAACATATTCCTTGAGTCCGTCCAATCGTCATGATAAATATTCGTTCATGATGCCAGTGTTTAGATGATTACCTTATTCGCACAAAAACCTAATGGCCATTGGACAAGATTTTATTTGTTGGCAATACAACATTTGGTGTATGTAAACCTAAAAAATTCAACTTTTTTTAAAGATGAGACGCTGTCATCACACGGACTAAAAAAGAATCGCTAACCCTTTTGCAACAAGTTGCTCTGTACTTTGGTTTTACATATACCTAGCAGCATTACACAGCATTTTACCTGAAGTGCTGTACACAAAATACTGTACCAGCATATTTGAAACTAAATGTTATAGGATTGAAACGGAATGGGGCAGATAAGGGGCTGAGAAAAGTCCTTTCGCTTTTCACCTTTATCTCTTTTTCAAGGGTGTTCACTAAAAAACGCATCAGTTTTTTTTGTGAAAACTTTTCCGCAGAAAAGGATGTGGGTTAGGGAAAGGAAAGACTACAAGTCCTATAGGGTCGAAAGACCTAAAGGGTAAGTCCCCGCACGAGGTCTTTTTTCTGCCCCTTGCCACAAAAAGAAAGATTACAAAAAAATTAACCGATAAGCAATATACCATGCTAAAGAGCTATAAAATCAGTTATAGCTATGTCCTATGGTCATATAATGCTATAGTCCATCATGAAATCCTAGTGTATAAGTGGGCAATTAGTGTATACTCTATACAATTTGAATAAACTTTTGGTGCGATTCACCAAAAGGAGTGACTTTTGGTGAATAATAATCACCAATTGTCCATAGCCATAGTAATCTAGACACTAAAAAAAAGGGAAATGAATAAAATTGATCTGGACAAATACGGTCAAACGAACCTTAGTCCAATTTTATTTTAAGCAGTAATAAGAGGATTTGTTCATAAATTAATTTTCAAATCCAAACCCCAAGCCTCCTTCAATTTCTGTGCGGCCCATCGTAAATTTGATATTTTGAGATAACGCCTGAAATCCTTCTCCGATTTAAATGTCCTGAAATTTCATAATCAACTGAACATCTATTCCATCCAGATAGGCCAATTTGGTACAAAAAAGAGCGTCCTACAAGTGTGAGAATAAATTAATTTATACTTTCCAAAAGTTTTGTGCCTCTTTAATGGTACCCTCTCCCCGTTTTATGTTCATTTCCACTTTTTGATGAAGTCTCTGCCCCATCGCCCAAGTTCCTTGATAGTTTTTAATAAAGGTAAAGGAAATCGATTTGGGGCGTGGCCATTAATATTTCCTTAAAAACTTCCTTCAACCTGTTTGCCGGCCAATGGAATACGATACGGCCTGAAGTTTTCTTTGCCGAAATATTTAAAAACCCTCATTGTCCAAATACTCAGGTCGAATCCTTGAGATATCGGAAAACCGTAAGCCCAGTCAAACAACCGATGACAAAGAAATCCTTACCCTTTTCCAGCTCTTCATCAACTTTATAAATCAACAGTCAGCTTTATGGCTTGTACCCTCATCAAAGCAGTTAAAATAAAATATGGTCCACTTCCTTCTTGTACCACCTTGAAGGCCGTTTAAATCGATAGGTTTGATTTCTATTTCTGCGCAGCGATCATTTAGAAAGGCCTTCAGGGTTCCTGACTAATTTGCCAATGGTATTGTTTTTCATACCGACCCTCATTTTTTAAAAGGGGGCATGGTAAAGCCAAATAATCCGTCCATTCTGATAGAAATGGTAATCGAACGCATTATAAATCTTATGAATAATCCCAGAAAATTCCTGAAAAAAACCTTCCAAATGCTTTTTTTAAGAGAATGTACATCCTTGATAACGTCTTTGACTACCTTTCCTTTTTACTCTCTAGATAATGCTCAATATTCAGTAAAAAAAAATCTTCAACAGGTTTTTGTAATTTATAAGAGGGTTTCCCCATAAATTTCAAATTGCTTTTTAAATAATTTTTTTGGAAAGCGGTTTACTCTTGGTTTCGATAAGAAGAAATAAAATCTGATTGGCCAAAGTACCATTTGGGGTCAATCTTGCAGAATTCATAACCCACTTCCTTTGATTTTTTGAAGAAAGGATTTTCTTTGTTCCAATGTTGGATTGAATTTCGGATTCCGGTAATCGATTTGAATTTTCCTAAAATTACGATTTTCATAGTATCGTAATTTGATACTATGGGTTCCCATTTAAGGTTGGAATTATCAGATATTAAAACCTTATAATTGTACAATCAGCGGTGCCGCAATTCGTGCCGCATTTTTTTGCCCAAAAATAGTGTTTTATGTTGTTAAAATAAAAAATTTTATTCTTCGTAAAAATACTGATTATCAGTAAAATAATGTATGTTAATGAAAAAGTTTAAATTACAGGGCAGCATCCCGTCCGGACCGCTAATAAAAGCCAAGGGCCCCCACAGATGTGAGGGCTTTTTTTTTAGTTTTTAGCAATTGCACTGATTGCACGCATATGTTTTTATTCCTGTTTCCAACCGATTGGTAAATTTCCTGTAAATACTATGCAACCTGAAGAGCGTCCCTGATGACGGATCAAAGAACAAATTGTTGTGTTTATGCAAAGATTGGTAAGTTATCTATAAAGGAAAGAATTCTACGTTTTGCCTCCCTCTGAATTGCGCCCCTAAAAAGCTTTTATTTTAAGCATTGAACCGATTCTGCCGATGCCATTGTGCTCCTGTTATAAAATAGTTGAGAATAAATCTATAGTTGAGCGTTATGGTGTTTGCGATGGTGTTTGAACGCCCTAAAATTCCCGTATTTTCTACATCCTTGTACCAATGTGCCAGTTTTGTAAGGCGTCTCTATGGACCGTTTGCCCGTATTGAAATATGTTCCTGAGTCCCCTGGACCAGGCAAAGGCAACTTAATATCTGGAATTGATCGAATAAATATCCTCTGCTTCTGTGTATTGTTCTCTGTCCAGTTATTTGGGCCTTGTACAGTAAAATACCTGCTCGGGCCAATAAGTGCTTTCTTGTACCCCGTTATTGAACTCTTTTGGGACGAAATGTCCTGTTCGAAGTGGGTTTTATTAATAGTTCATGGTAGTATAAGCTTTAATAGGTCCAAGATAATTCCAATTGCAAAATCGTTTCTTGCAAAGATCGCTTCCTATTCAAATTCACCACAGCAACTTTTAGATTGATCCCCTGATTACCTACTATTGTTTTGGTATTCACGTTGAGGCTAGCCTGTCAAATATAATATAATTTTTTTATATATATATTGACTTGCCTAGAAGGGTTTTGATTATCCAATGTTGAACCTTCAAGAGACGGAAGCAACTTATTCTAGGTCCCCATCTTCCTTGTTTTCTCAACCAGAAATATGCTATCTAGTAAAAGGGCTCTCAATTCAAACTCATTTAATACATATTCCATTAGTTCTTATTAGAAAGTTCTCCCCCGGAAGCGTCCGTTTAAAATTAAAAAATAATGGCATAACCCAAGATCAAGGGTGATTTAACCGAAGATATAGCAATATCCCAAAGTCCAAGTTGGAAAACAAGACAGATTTCCAGATAATTTCCCCTGGAACCGCCATTTGTCGAATTCATTCATATCAAGTAATGTACGTCCACCTGATAATATTGAGATTGGCAATAGTCTACTACAACATTTCCTTATTGTCGGTCTCACGTATTTCGTCAAAAGCAAGTATATTCCATTCATCATTATATTTAATAGTTAATAGATATTCTATGATTAAGTAGAATACTGTAAATCCATTAATTTGAACTTTTGAATGTTTGTCTCTCATTATAGTTTGGCCTCTCATCTCCTCTAATAGTTGGCCAAACTGCTTTCTAAGTGATTCGGCACCTGATTCAGTAAGGTTAAATTTCACTTACACCAATGGGTTGGCCATACCGCGAAGAGAAACTCCAACTTCTAAATATTTTTATCCGCGACAGAGCAGAATACCAAATTGATGGATGATCACTGTCTTGTTTTTAAGGCATCATCTACTGTCCGATAAATAAAAATTACGCTTCCCTGCTATATTCCGGGATAAAACTTGGTGTTTTTTAATTCGAATGAACTACATAACATTTGAGTGTTATCATGATAGAAATAAGTAGATCCAAATAAATAAATCCTGTTCCAGCTGACCTTCCAAATGGTTTGTGCCTATGAAGGCAACCCTTACCTAGTTTCTAATAAAAAACTTTTGATACATTATCAATGAGCTGATTTTCAATATCTCGTTCCCTAATATCAATCCGACTAGACTTAAGAAAATCAAAAAGGATAAGGATCTTTTATCGCCTGTTGCCGCCAAAATTAGATTGCGGTGATGGCAAGTTTCTTTAAAATTGGTGATGGCAGGCTTTGCCTGTTTATAACAAATCGCTTTTTATTTGCAGTAGCATGGTACCCTGCTCCATCCATTATTAGCTGTTGCCGTTAAATAAAAAATACGCTCATTGATGTCCTTTTTACTTTTTGTCAAAAGACTGATATGGTGGTACCAAGGAATTTGTGCAAGTCTCACTTGCCATAAATTCGTTTGGACTTGGTGCAGAGTGGTACTTGCACGATTGGAAAGTCGGGATATGCCTCTGCAAAGGCACGCAATATACTTCAAATTTCTTACAGAAAACCCACTATATCCGGGAACTCTGTTTTATTGGCTTGCTAAACTGTCATTGATTTTGACTCCCCAACCTAACCTTTTTCTGCACATATCCAATATGAATTTACAATAGTAAAGTAGAGTTGTAAAAAGTTCAATTGTTTGACTTTTTATACTCGTCAAAACGTGCATGTTCTATTTATCCCTAATCGAAGTAAACCAAATCTTGGTGTGCTTTTATCTATTGATTTTAAATCTTTATTAATTCTTTAAATAGGAACTTTGATTCTTATGCAAAAATAGAACAAAAATATTCCATTCACTTATTCAAGATGGTTCGACACAGTGTAGTTCTTAATTGGAAAAATGGAAGAAAAATGTCATTAGGTAAGAATTAATTTATTTTTAAAGTCATCGTTTATTTAGAACTTTAAATAATCCAATTTCATTGCTGTTTTCAATCTCTTTGCTCTAGGATGACCGAATAAGTTAACCAAAGTAAGTATCCGACTTAAAGATATCTCAGAAGTAATTATTCCATCATATTCTTCTTTGCTAATAAATTCCTTTTTCAAACAACGGTTGAAAATGTTTATCCTAAGCAATAGAATTTGATTTTTCTATTTCTTCTTTTTTTCATTTTTATTTGAACTTTTGCCGATTATAAATTAATCAATCAAACGCTTCTGATTAGCAATTCTAGCTTTTTCATCGTAATACCGTCAAACTTAATTTTTTGTAACGTATTAAATTCTTTTAAATAGGATTTTTCTACATCCTTTTTAATCAGAAATCCAATTGTCCAATAGTTGCCAAGTATAACACTATTTTATTGACTTAAAACCATCTTTACATATTGTTATTTTAGACTTTATAATGTGAAAATGTAAATTCCAAGCCTTTCATACAAATTCGGTGCTTCGAAAAATAATCAAATACAAAGTTTTTAAAAATCAATTTCTTTATAGTGTTGGTAATCTTTAAAGAAAAGGAAACAATTGGTCAATTCCCTTTGCTAAAAGACTTTGGTCTGTGTGTGAGATCTATTTTTTTTCGTCCAATACTTAAATCACAACACTAAAATTGTGCAATAGACCTTCCTGCAATCTGATAAAATCTCTAAAGTTGTGACGCAAAATTACTCTATTATCATATGTAGCAATAATAGAATGAACATCAGACTTTAAATATTTTATTGTCCATCCTCTATTTAGACCTCTTATTTTACCATGTATCTTTTGTTAGTCTTAGGTAACAAGAATTCCTTTTATTCGGATAATAATGCCCTCGCAACTACTTCTAAGTTACTCTTTTCCTTTCTTTCCGCTGAGGTTTTGAATAATTAGGTTTTTGGATTATGCATTCGTTTTTATTTAAGATTCCTTTCTTTTTCGAATTCAAAGCTTAGCTTACGTAATCGAATTTTTTCTGGCTCTTGTTTTGAAAACATCCCTTCATTTCTTGAAAACTAGAGCCATGTCCTTTAAGAATTTTCTTATCAGCCCCTTGTCTTTTGCTAATGTTGTAGTACGCCCTCCAATGTAAGGTACCGCAAAGAAATCGTGGCCGGCCGATCAAACAAAAGCTGGTTCGTCGTTCTTGATGCCATTTGAGCAATATTGCCCTTTTGTCTTTCATTTCATACTATTATTCGCACGCCAGAATCGATAAACCGAAGACTTAACCTATGCCGGGAAAGTTTTTCCCAAATCAGCGGACCTGTGCGGTACCATCGCCATTCGTGAAATCTGTAATCAATCAGGATTTCTAAATACTCTTCCGTGCTCGGTAAGCGAATAGACAACGGTTTCCCTGCCACGGTATTCATTCTTTTTTTAACCATTAGATTGTTTCTCCAAGATAGCGCAGCTCCTTTGTAAGAACCGCGAAGTGACCGATACCAAAGCCGTTTTAAATTCCGAGAACCGTTTCGGGCTATCGCAAAGGGTGGCCCAGAATCGCCCCGCGCCATCTTCCGCCCTATGAGTTTCCAATACATCTGAACATCCCCTGTAACTGATATTTTTTTTCCTTGTTCTCATTTTTGGTATTCCAAAGGATACTTTAAATACAACTGCAAAGTTATATATTTGGATACCATAAACTAATTTATAAAAAATAAATGTAAAAACGCAATCGGTATTCGTCTTTTATAGTATGGGGGAAGTACAGATCAATACAATGCACCGAAAAACAACTTTTCCATAAACACGTACCGTAAAACACATCGGGCCCGAAATTGTATTCCTTTATACGCGAAGAGTCAATACCAATGAAGATGCCGAGGATATACCTGCAGACGTTTGGTTCCAGTTTGCATCTTACGAATATAGAGGACATTGAAAACGCAAGGCGCCTGGCCTACAGGGTCCGCCCGCCAACAAGGTTAACGGACGAAGTACGCGCAAAAAAACGACCCCGGATCTCATCGATGACCATAACCAGAGGGAACGAAGAGGGAAGCTAGCTTTAAAGGAAATCCCTCTGTTGATGATACCCATAATCTAGAACTCGCCATTTTCAGATTATATTTTGGGAAAAGTTAAATGGATGCCTGGACGAACTCCCGGAAAACAGAAAGAGGTTTTTGTTCTGAACGAACTGGAAGACCTGACCTTGCATGGAAATTGCGGATGCCCTCCAACGAAAAATAATCAAGAACATTATCAAGCCGAAAGGGTTTAATGCGTCAAAACATCTCAGAAACAGGCTAATTATTATACGAAGAATTAAAATTTTTTAAGAAATGAAAAATAACAACAAACAATTGGAAAAGCAAAAGGAAAAAATAGGTTCTTACTTTACTCCGTGATCGCGGGCCGCCTTGTAACTGCCGGTATCGTAATGCTGCTTTGAACGCAAGTGTTGCCCGATTTGATACATTGTTTCCCGTAATACCTTGCAGGCTCTAGGCTTTTATGCTATGCAGAATCCTATTCGGGCGGTTTCCAGCTTTGGAAGGCCGACAGGCAAGGGGAACGTTTCCGGCAATCCGAGTTTCGGGAAAAAGTTCAGAACAATGGAACCCGAAGAGGCGGGAGCCTTCAAACAGAAATGAAGGAAACGTTGCCGCAAATAAGTCCGAAAACCACCAAGCGATCTGGTGTTTTTTATGAGGCATCCCTTAAATAGAAACCCCTGAATAAAAATAACCTCGATAGTTTTAAAGTAAAATCCCACAGTGGTTCGTCTTACTTATTAACATGGGATCGAACGTACGCGATGAAATAAAAGATACGATTTAAAGTAAACCCCGTACTCATTTCGTCTTCCTAAACAAAAGAAGTAGTAATCCCATAAAAATGTAAAACAATGACAAAATCATTTTTAAAATCGATAGCCATCGTTCCCTTTTTATTCGGCGTAAGCGCTATTCATTAATGCCCAGATTTATTCTCGACTTTTTCGATAATTCTTTACTGATCCCAGCTTGGTAAAAGGAAGAGAAGGGGAAACCGCCCATTCGCAGACATCGTCTAGCTTTTTGCGGAAATGTTCGCGCATGAAACGAATGAGAAATATCGGTCCCTTCAAATCGGATAGGGTAAACAAGACTGTGGGCATTCCACTAAAAAAATCCCACTAAAACATAATCGAAGATGAAAAGAAAATCAGAATAATCGTCGTGGATAGCTACCATAGTATTGACCTTCGGAACATTGATGGCAACGGTGGGCCACAAACCATTTTGACCATCGTTTTTCAATTGGCGACGGAGAACGGAACATTGCCGAAGCACCCAAAAAAGGAAAGTAAGTTTATGGAAAGTCCTACCAACAAGGATAACCATTTCAAAAACATCTCCCGAACACAGCAAGAAATTAAAACAGATTCAAATATACACTACTAAATAAAATAAGATACCATGAACGAATACAATGTAATACAATACAAAGAGGCTATTCAAGAGGCCCAAAGCTTCTATAATATCCATACTATCGGGCAATGGCATGCGAAGGCCCAAATACAAACGTAACCGATCAAACATTACGCGAGACGAAAACGTTATACCGTTGAAGTTTTTTTGCAACAGGTTTCTCAAAAGAGGACATCACGTGTAAACCGTTGCGCTGACGAACGTTACTTCTCATTAGTGGAAAGTAAAAAGGAAGTAAGCGAGAAAAATAACTCAGCCGAACAGAATTCCCCATCAAGAATTTTGAAAGGAGCTGGAACCTGAACGGAACAGATCTGATAAGGAAAAAGTATCGCCAGAAACGAAAACGGCGTGCCTTTTGGTAAGCTTCGAAACTCTCCCGATGCTCAAAGACATCACAGAAATCGAAGTCGAATAAAAAAGTATCCCTAAAAGATACTTAAATTAAACACATAATGGTTTGGTATTCATCGATACTACAACCTATTTTTATATTGAACAATTTTAAATAACTCTCTATGAAAACATTTTATAAAAAGATAACACGAATCCTATTATTGAATAGACCTACCAGGTCCGGCCACCATCCATGGTGTGCGAACCGTTCGCAAGAATTTGATAAAAGCAGGACAAGGCGTTGGCGCGCCTGGAAAATAGGAATTTTGGGAATGCCCATGGTACTGACCAGCATGCCAGGAAGAAAAACGCACAAGGACTATTGATCCAAGACCTACAAAAATTTATTACCGAAGGAATATGAAAACCGTGTAAAGAGAGCTGGCATCACGAATTGGCTGAACGTGAAAACTATAAAGCAGCGTATTAAAAGCGGGCGATGGCCCGTAAAAAATGTAATCATGGCGGCTGACCCATGATGTTTGCATACCTACCCATCGATCAGTAATGGTCGAGGAAAGGTTTTGAAACGTACAGGTTGTCATAGATGCAAGGTGCTCGCCCACACAGATTGCCGATGATTATTGCGCACAGACTTTGGGAAAAGGCCCCGTGTCCGTACTCACCATACAATCAATCAGATAGTAGCGGAACTAATTCAAAGTTGGGCAACCGATAGATTGGTGGAAAAGCATCACATTGTCTTTGAAGAGTTATTTCACGATAGGAAAATTTACTAAAGTAGACTTTCTAGACCCAATGGAAAGGCGTATTACAATATAAGACGTTTTGGACATTCGGATGTTATCTGTTCTGAACGATATCGAAAAAACCGGTGTCCATAGATAATGAATGTCCGATAAGAAACAATCGCAACGACCGTAAAATCTCTATGGATATGAAATCGTTCAAGGGTCCGTTACAAAAAGGAAATGCCGTTGAATTGCCGTACAACTCCAGGTCCTTTGACGTGCAGTGGAACTATTGAGATGGTAGGTAAGCAAAAGTAACGCGTTTTTTAAAAAAGGGCGAGAAGTATGCTTGCGACACCTTTGGCGGTACTTATGCCCTGAATTTCATTAACCCTCATGAAGCCAGGTCTCGCTTAGACCCGATACTGTTTCTGCCCATGAAAGCCGCAGCTTTGGCCATGACCTTTGGTACTTCCTACACTATAAGTTGGTGGAGGTAGGCCAGTAAAGGCCTGGCAGCAACTATTGGTAACATGGTGCCGCAGGTGGTGTTCGTGAGTGTTTTGGTACAGATGGCCAAGCTTTGGGTGCCCATGTCAATAGGTACTGCTTCCGGAAAAGGCATTGAGCTCCTTAAACGTAGTGAGTGGATAAACCATCGTTACAAAAAACAGGATTTACCCAAAACAGCACAAGGATCTGGATATATTGTGGTGGAACTTTGGTAGGCGAGGAAACACAGCAAAAATCCTTTAGCCTCCTGAAAAAGGCGGCAAATTTTGGAGTAAACGGTAATGCCTCCTCTGCAGAAATGGCAGGAAAATTTGGAATTCGGGCCCAATTCGTATTCTCGAAACCCTCCTTCGAAAAAATTGGATTTCGGGCGAAAAAATGGTCGATGAAGGAAAAATCAAACCCAGATCGTCAAACGATGCTTTTGAAAAGATGCAGCCAAAGCGCAGGATCTGGTATCGACAGGAAGGTGTAACGGCAAAAATCGTTTCTGAAAATCAAAAGTAAAAACAAGCTGAACCAAATTGATAATTCCAAAAAACTGCAATGGCCATATCAGTATCCTGTATCCGGGCAAAGCATGGGCACCCATGATAAACGCGGTTTGCCCTCCATTGGCAGAATAGACCAGGCGAAAATTGCCCCCGGTTCGTTTATCGCAATGCACCCTCATTAGTGAACGATGAACAAATCCTGTCCCTACTTTAGAACCGGAAAAGTGAAACATCACGGATTCCTGAAGGGTTTCAGAATTTTAAATCGAGCCCGTCTCGCCTAATGCTCAATGAAAGCTGGAAAAATCGTTCTTTTCATGAAGAAAAGGATTAGACAATAGCGATGTTTGGAAGGTCCTCCAAAATATTCATTCGTCCGAAAGAAAAAGACTTTGAGGCCCGAGATTATTTTTCAACGATTGACCTTAATAAACAGCATAAATCATGGCGTTTATTGGCTTCTCCTGACCAAGACGACCCCGCTACAGTTTTAGTAGCGATACATGGATTTTACGTAAATATGCGGGTAAACCAATGAAAACGTTTTTACCTTCCTGTATTGGCCGACAGACGGCGCGACTTGTCCCTATTGTATGTTTTTCAGGGAAAACTAAAAGTGAACGCCCAAATCAGCATCAAAAGGAAGATAGTCCTTTGATACAACGGGAAATCCGTTACCTCAATAACCATTGGAAAAACAACGGGACGTATCGTGTTCAATGGACCGATGAAAAATTCTTTTTCTATGACGTGGAATGTACAGTGGAAATTCAGTTAAAGAAATAATCTTCCAAATGGAATTTATAATTTTCATCCCTTAACAATTAAGAGGGTTAAAAATGAAAAGAAAAATCCACATCCTTGAAATACAGAACAGTCACTAAAACGCACGTGGCTGTTCAGAACTCCAAAAACCATCAATTTTTGTTTTACCAATGTTTTGAAATCCGTAAAATTACAGGTTGAGGGCAGAAAGGATTTATACAAATTCCGACGTTACGCAACTCCATAATGCCTCGCGTTTAATAGAGGATATAAACTGAACAAATCCTTAAAATTCGAATATTGGTTATTTTGAACCAGTTCTGCCGGAGTAAAAATCTCGGGGACCAGTTAATCTTTATACATTTTTTAAATTTTAAACCGACCCCTATGCA
>Ga0163217_1045634_pt1 | contig 15686 bp, 8 predicted proteins | sample SynspAceP_FD_185933 | JGI IMG/M metagenome (GOLD analysis project Ga0163217, IMG submission 185933) | Saline lake microbial communities from Ace Lake in Antarctica - Synechococcus sp. Ace-P (PacBio error correction) | ecosystem: Environmental > Aquatic > Non-marine Saline and Alkaline > Saline ...
GGCAACACAGTTTTTCTAATGTAAAAAATTCTTGGATCTAGATCGGGGACGTTTAAGTCGTTTTTGCTGTAGGTTTTTCAAGGCATTGAATCTCTTTTATTATAATCTTTACGCACTTTTACTCTGGGTTTCTTTAAAATAGCCTTCTAACTGTCCTGTGCGCTTTAGCTTCGTGCCGATAAACAACACCTATGTTTTTTCTCTGCTTGAAAGAACTTTGTACTTATTACAGAGTAAGCTGCGCGTTCTGAATCCTTCTCTCATTCGCTTCAGATTTTCCACCAAATTTAAGATTTGTTATACGTTGACATTTTTTCCGTTTTCATCAAAAATATCGTTTGAGTAATGTGCTCATTTGCTGAAAACTCTTATGAAAAAGGCAGTCATGCCCATGTAGGGATTGAATTGTCTCCATAGGTACATTGCTATTTCCTTGGCGCTATGTTGCTTAAAGGTATCTTATTCTTCGGTAGCCGTAAAAAAACAAAAATAGAATCGACTCGAATGGATATGGATGTTGGTCAGGGAGCTCTGTTCTATCATGTAAAGACGATCTTATTAGTGCGCGTAATAATCGGATGGTTTTCTTCACAACGTGATTCATTAATTTATAGGACCCGAAGCTGAAGACGTTCTTGCAATTTTCCACCATGGGTGTGTTGTCAACCAATCTTTCTACATTAAAAACTGTAATTCTTCATTTTGTCTTCGTTTAGAAACGTCCTTAGAAAGGCTGGTGGTTCGGTAACACAACATCGCGTGCATCCGCTGGCATCATGGACAGGTTGCTGATTTACTAAAAGATTGTTCTTTGAATTGGCAATTGGTCAATAAACCAATCAGTAGATTTTCCAATAGAAGCCACAGGGAATTTAAGATGTGTGCTAAGGGTCGGATGTAAGGCATTCATTTTCCAAGCGATTCGGCCCCCATAGAACAACCAATAAGAGCAAAAGCTTTTTATATGTAGTTCTTTAGGCGATTAAGAAGAGTTTTGCGATAATTGAGCTGTACAAAATCTTTGTAATTCCTCCACTTACAAAACCATTCATAGCATTCCCTGGAACATTATATAAAGCAAGTACCTCTGTGTATTATATTGGTATCGATACTATTTTCCGTACACCAAATTAGATAGCAGACCAACAGCCTTTTTTGCCCGCTACAATCAGAATACCTGTCAAGTGCATGGTTACCAAAACAATGGGCACTATGTAGTTGCGGTCAAAAACTTGAGATATAGACAAAATTAATATCTTGACGAGACACCACCGAAATTGGCTGTATTGTGATTTGTATTTTAGATATGATGTAGCATGTCTTATTTTATTAATACTAGATACTTAAAATAATCTCTAAGCCTCTGATTCCCCTTAAATAGCTTTTATTTGTTTTTTCTTAAGTCGCCTCACTAAATTTAGTTCACAGCTACCGTAAAGGGCTTTAAAGGCTTCCTGGGTAAATCTGCTTTAAATTCAAAGGCCTCTAAAGTCCACAGATAGAACGAATTAAGTCTTGTGGCACTCCCGCCGCTTCTGGTGCTTGTTTCTATATTTAACTGTTTGGTGTGTGTGTACTTGCGGATGAATGATAGTGATTTTGTATCGCCAATTATTTGCTAATAGCGTAGAAACTTTTGTTTCTCCGTCATTTTTTAAAGCTGCTCAAAACCGCCTTTTACACAAAAAAGTTACAATACCGCTTTGTCTTGTTGCAATATTGTTGTGCTAATCGTAAATAGGATTGCTTTTATCCTGGATAATTTGACCCAAGCGACTTCTTCTCTACCTTCTAACGAGAGCTAATTCTAATGCATTTTTAACTGTGCGTTGATGCGGCACGATAAGGTTTCTAGGCCTTGAATAATCTGAAACGGCATTATATGGTGACGTACCGGGTCCACGCATATATCCGTAAGCTTCAATTAATTTATAGGTGAATGCTGCTGCTGCCAAAGCTTACTTATACACTAATCCGTGTATCCGGCAATGGCTCGGTAAATTCAGGGAATTTTTCCGTTGGTTCAGTCAAAAGTACCAGAATCAATAATGGCGCCTCCTAACGGAGGTTGTCGCTTGCCCACTCTATATATTTTTTAAAGAATGATCCACAGATTAGCCCCATGCTCATTTGGGTTAATAGGCTTGGTGTAGCTACAGTTTGTCGCATAAAAAGGTAAGTTGAGCCCAGTTTTTGCTTGTTTTGAATCCCGCTTTTAATCTTAGTAATCTAATTTTGGGATTCCTAAGATTCTACAAAGAAAGGCTTTGGTGTTTTGTTTGTACTGTTCTTGCTTTAAAATTTTCCGGGTAGAACGTCATCCACTAAAAGTGGTGTTATGCCTAATCTGGGTAAGGGTATCGTTCAGTAAATTCAAGTTCTCGCCATACAAACACTGGAAGCAACTAGATGATCTCCACCTTTAAGCCGCGTTATAATCCTGGTGGCAATGGCCGGAGTGCCTGAGCGAAACTAGCGCTTCCTATTCCACTCTAAAGCAGCTAAGCGATCTTGTAAAATTTGGTTCTCGATAGGATTATTTTAAGCGTGTGAGATAAAGCTATTTCCTTTTAGGGCGAATAAATTGGCTGCATGATCGGTATTTTTTAAAAGACGTACGGACGTATGTGTGCTAGATAGGTCAGCTGCTCTGTTCATCCTGTGTTGCGGGTGTCGTGACAGCAGTAAATTGCGCTTAGTGTTAATTTTGGGTACTCATCGGATTTTTTATTTTTTTAAGTGTTAACTGCCAGGCGTATCCGTGAAGAGCAAAATAATTAAAAAGGTGCCAAGCCTAAAAAGCATAAAAATGCTACTAGCAAAAAATCAAAAGTTATAGGAAAGGAAATTATGTAATACTAGAAAAGTAATTATTATTTTCGTTATCTGCGCAATGCTATAGAGCACATTTGTAGCATGTAGCACCCTTCATTGTTCTTTTGGAGACAAAGGTTGCTATAGGTTTCAAAGGGTTCTATTCCGTCCACCTTTCTTGATAACTATTCAATACGTGTTGAACCTTACGAACTGGCAACATAATAAGTACGGAACTTTTTAAATTCCTAATTATTGGATTGGAGATTTATTAATTTCCTCCTGTTTTTTGTTCAAAAAATTGAATATCTTTCATATTTAATACTCCATTGAATTCTTGCTCGCATAAACATTATTTTTCTCTGCGTCGCTTTGTGTGCACTCAGCCGCATACTGCTGAGAAACATAGGCCCTTATTATCACGGAGCCTACACCCAGAAAAAGAGGTACACTAGGATAATTTACATCAAAAGCCTGCTTTTACTTGCTCTTGCTTTCCTAATTTTTTTCCCCAAAGGTAAAGCAATTCTACTATCTTTTTTTTCAACCTACCGTGTAGAGGCGTTCAAAAGTTTTAAGTATCGTTAACAGGTTCTCTTTCATATGACCATAACGCAGCCGTTTCTAATAAATATAGGATTTCTCAATTTTTAAACGCTCTTCGATCGCAACGGTCGATATCCAAACAACTCGCTAATTTTGTGGCATCTGCCCATCACTTAATCCTGTTTTGAGGTTGCCATAGTTTCTACAAAAAATAGGACGTAGGTTCACGACGCCAATGGCATAACTAACTGCAACTAAAATTTCGGTAGCTTGACCCGGCACGCCACTATTCTTCGCTGCATGTCGGTGCGGCGTAAGCGGCACTTTCGATCTACTTTACTTGGATCTTTCCCACTAAAAGCACGCACCCATTGACGCCTTTTACGCCGTAGGTAATCTACATAATTTTATCGCCGTTAGGCTGTAATCCCCATGTGGTCCGCCAATCAAAATTTCCCTGTTGGGTTAGATATGAGTAATTAAAATTGGTATCATTAAACAAAGCTGTGTATGTTTTGGTAATTGTGGCTTTTACTCTTGGAATTAATAGGCTAATGAAATGTCTGTTTTATTTTAGCTAACATTTTTGTCATCATCGCATCAAAGCGTTCATGTGGGTAAGAAACTACGATAGTATCATGCGGTTGTGGCTTTTCGTTGTCGTCCCTTAGTTCAATTGTGACTTGTGCTTGTGGCATCAGGACGTAAATAGGTGATTTCCTTATTTTCTCTTCGAAAGTAATTCTGCCCAGTGTTTGTAGTGAATTTATGGCGAAAATACTAAGGCCAAGCAATTGTAAGTTCTCTGTTCTTGGTTCGCGTAACCAAACAGTCATGTCCTTGATCTCCTGCCCCCTGCTTCCTCTGTTTGATCGCGCGGTCAACTCTTGATTAATATCCTTTGAATTGCTTCGTCGAATTAATTGAAATAACCACCACAAGATATCGCCCTAAATTGATATTTCCCCTTTGTGTATCTATGTTTATTGATGACATCCCTCGCAATCTTGTTTGTAAGTCTAAATAGGTACTCGGCTCTTAACTCAACTGCTAGCACTACTGAATCCTTGTCGTAAGTAAAGTTTCAACAGCACTTGCTTTCGGGATCAAAAGGCTTAAAACATTATCTTAAGCTAATCATCACTAATTTGGTCTGGCTACTTATCTGGATGTCCTTGACTAACAGATTCGTGAAGGTAGAATAATATGCATATTTGTTTTACTTTCTAAACGGAATGAGCAGCAGGTAGAAAAGTTTGAAAAGAAGAAAGTTCTAACAAAAAAGTTAGTCACAACTGCTTTAGCATTTTCTTGCACTAAACGCTTAGTTTAGTGCTGAGGTTGCAATAGTCAAATCTCTAATTCCTCAATTAATAGACTGGGCAAAAGTAGAAGAAAAAATGCTATTTGGAAAAATGGTTTTAGACAGCAAATTCGTTACGCATGCCTATTTTTAAATGCTAATTAACAGTGTGCATGGTCAAGCGCTAAAATTAAAAAAAAAGGTCACGCCCCTTTTTTAGCAAAAGGGCTGACCTAATTCTGATTAGGCTTTTAGTCTAATTTAGAAAAAAAATTAATTTGCCGATACGAATAACTGTGCTACCCAACTCCGCGACCTCTGTTCCTGATATTTCTGTCCATTTTCTCATCATTTGGTGTTGTAATTCTATTTGGAGACACTTTTTTCCTTTTTTGGTGCTTTCAAGGGTAAACTTTCATCTCCTCTTGAATTCATCACTATTTAGTGCAGTAGTATCGCTGGTATTTTTCCGGCGATCACCTCTAAAATTAACCACGGCAAACCCAATATTCTCCTGTCCTTGGACTAATAGGAATTTCTGGAGTAAACCATGCCGTTATTGTCTATTTCTTTAGGTCTGGTCTCGCTGTAAAAAAAGAATTACTTTTGGTCGAATCTTTTTTGCTTCTTTAAATGGCGTTTCTTATCTACTTTCTCTTTGGCGGTGCTTTGGCGCATGGCCTTCAAAACTTGTTGTATCAACTGGTTTTATTGCGGTCGCCTTTAATATGCGGTAAATTTCCAATTTTTTTTTGCTTTCTGTACCCATTTTCATTCTGAGTTTTCTAGGTTGTCTTTATTGAGGAAAACTTTTCAAACATTCAGTTTCGTTTGTGAAACTTGATCTTTCGGTTTTTATACATTACCACTGCGCTCCAAAACACAAAGCGCATTCCTCCGCCTCTTCCAGACTCATAGCCTCATTAATTTTTCTTTCTTCAGGCTATTCATTGCACAGATTTGTCAAATGGAGTAACAAAGGTTTTTTTCGAACAATTCTTTCACATTGTCGCATCATTCGGCTTTTGGTCTTCTGATATTGTTGATTTCCAAAATTAACATACCATTAGAAGTTTTGGGATTGACTTATGGCTTTACCCTGAAAGTTCTTGTTGCTAAACAGGCATCATAAAAGCAAAAAAAGGCTACTAGTATAAAAATTGATGTCTCATATTGGATGTTTTATTTTGTTGTAAGACTGTATATTTTTTGATTTGTTTTAATTATACTGATTCAATTTTTAAAATAGCGATAATTCTCAGTCGATCACCATTTTCATGCCTCTTCTCCTTACTTTCATCACATAACCGATACCGTTTTCAATATATTTCAAAATACCATTGCAATCTAAAACAAATTTAAGGTAGGCTCGTAAGTTCTACAAGCGTCGAGTAAAAGATTGTCATCGACCAGTTTGTTTTAAATTTTAAAGGGATGCTCTTTAAGAAAAGCTGTCACTTTTTCTTCTGATTCGTATAAGTGCCTAGAAATTAATAATCATTTTTATAATTGATCATATATGGTGTTTCAAGAACAGGCATTTCGTCCATACAAGGAGCTCGCATTTCGTAAACCAGAAATTAATCATAGTAGGTTTACCATTCAATTGGGCGCAACTGAATTGGTCTCCTAGGACGTTTTTTAATTCAAATAGTCTGGAAATTTTTCTCACACTAAATTAGTGAGGTACTCTTATTACTAACGCCTTACTTTTTTCCGTCGTGGATATCAAATGAAATGTTTCGAATATTGAGTCTTTCTTTGTTCTGTATTTTAATTTTTATGCTACAAAAATTTCTTGCTGGTGACCTTATTCAAATTTTTGTTTTATTCTTGCTTTTGGTTTTCAAGTCTCTTTAGTTAATCTATTTTTTCCCGTTGGTAGAATAATACTCGATTTGCCCCAAGCTGTTAAAGCGCAAAGAAATGTTGCACAATTAATGATTCTTAGGTGAAACCGTGTTTGCATAAAAGTGTGTTTTTCAATCCTGTTATGTTTTAGAATTATTTTTTAAGAGTCCTACTAAAAGTCTAATCAAGGTGTGGTAGACTTTTAGTAACGTGTAAGTGTTTTTTAGCCCTAGGTTAAAGGCAAATAGCTGTACTTTTAAACTCTAAAGGTATTCTAACGCTATAAACTTCAAAAGCGTACCATGAATAGCTAGATTTTTTATGCAGTATTTTCTTTGCACTCTCGTTGAACCTCACATTGCTTTAATAAGTGCCTCTTTTTCACTTTTTAAACCCTTAACTGCATATTTCATAATTTTTAATTACAATGGTAGTCTTAGAAAAACGCTTTTGAACATTTTCGAGAAGATGCTATTAAGTTGAAGTTGTCACTATGGTAAATCGGTTATTAATTTTGAAAAAATCAGGCTTCAGATCAGAATTCCATTCTCATTAAAGCCTTTTTTACTTCAGTATAGCTTCTTGTAAAAGCTTTAATAACTGCCTTTTTTTTCGCCATTTTGTTTTGTTCAGCATCCTTAACTACACTGCATGGTCAATTTTTAAGAAGGCTCGGAATTCATAATCATCGTCAATACCCATCAAAAACAGAAAAATTCTTTTCCCAATCTATAGCATCTAATTCCTCCAAAGAATTAAGGGTAATCCCTATTTTGTAAATTGATATTACTCTTTGAATCTGTGAACGCTGTTGCGATGATCCTGTAGTTACCAAAAGACTGAATACTAGGGCATCATAAATGATTTTTTTTCAATAATAAATATATTTTAGTGTCCAATTATAACTTCAAAATTAGGTTTAGAAAATTGTATCTATAGCTTAAAACCGGTTAACCAGTGTGTTAACGGATGAAAATAAATTAGATAGAATAATTCCTACTGTTTTAATGAAAAAATTAGTTCAAAATGCTGTCCTATTCATCTGTGCGAAATAACCATTGCATGATATAGGGTTTCAAATATTTTTGGAACTTAGACCATACAAGTCGGAATAAGCTGCGATAAGCATTAACTGATACGTAATTGCTTTTGATACATAGTTATAATGGAAGGCTACTTTCGCGAAATTAGTAAACTGATTCTGGTGATTTTTTAGATGTAGATAAAGCATACGCTATTTTTCGATAGAGCAATCTAATTTTATAGAAAAATATTAAAAAAATTAAGAATATCACAATTGATCAAAATTGATATATCCGATTCAGATATGCAATCAAAAAAATGCCATTTCAGAAATAAAAAAGTGCGCAAATTTTTTCCCAAAACGAAAGTTGTTTATGGGCAGAAAGCCTTGATGTATGGGAGACTAACCTCATTTTTGTAATAAAAATGACATTTCTATAACAGAGACTCACTTGATCTGTGCTTTTTAGAATTTCCTATTTTAAAGGAATGAGCTGCATAGAGAAAATATGATTAATCACCTACAACTTGTTGAATTTAAAAAGACAGCTTATTGCACAGGTTTGCGGTTAAAACGAACCAAACTAGGCCTTAGAAGACTTTTGCAATACACTGTAAAACAGATCAAAAAATACAATTAAACTTAAGATAGTCAGAGAGGTGTGAGAGGTTTAAAAGACCCATGGTCAGTGGAGCGTGTGATGGCGTATCTATAGCGATATAGGTACTTCTATTTTAAGTCTGATCCGGATTATAAAAGCCAAAACAATTGCTGAAAATAAAATTATTTAAGTAATAATAAAAACCAGAATTTAAAACGGCCCATTAACCGACAGGTGCTACGCAATTGAGCGATCGAGATTTCATAAAAAAAACGATAAAGGAAAAAACCACAACTGATTTGAATGCATATCCAGCACAATTAGTAAAATTGAAATACCATGGTTGAAAAACTATGAAACGCTACACTTTGATAGCGATGCCTTAAGCTGAACCAAAGAATCCTGCAGATCTTGTTGAACTTCTATCAAAAATTTAGTGGCAAAAAATACTTGAGTCACTAACATAGAGAAATACGATTTACATCTCTAGTGAAAAATTATGCTTAATTAGATCCGTTTCATTTTTGAAAATGCGCTAAACATATAGTAGATAATGCTATAAAATTGGGTGACACCATTACAATTGAGTAAATCAAGTTAGTAATGGACATGAATTCGTTTTTAGACACGGTAAGGGAATTACAAAAGCACATTCGGAAAAATATTTGACAAGTTTTATAGAATTCCAACCGAAACATACATGATGTTAAAGTTTTTGGCATTGCCTATATTTATTCCAAAAAAAATCATTGAGAAAACATGGGGCGTCGCTTATTACTTAACATCTGAACCTAATGCCACGCATTTTTAAAATACAAATATGAAAATAAAAATACTGTATGCTGAGGATGAAACTTCATTAGGGTTTATGTGTAAAGAAAGTCTAGAACCAAAGATTTTTGAAGTATGCCTTATTGTTCGATGGCGTTTAGCGCTTAAGAATTGTATAAAACAGAAGATCCTGAAATTATTAGTACTCGATTTTATGATGCTAAAAAAAGATGGTTTCACTCCCTAGCTAAAGAAATCAGAAAAGAAATCCGCATGTTCCATTTTATTTTTAAACCGCTAAAAAACGCAACAAAAAGATGTTGGTTGAAGGCTTTTGAACTAGGCGTTAACGACTACTTAAAAAACATTTAGTAATTGAAGATAATTGTGCGAATTACTGCGCTCTTAAAAGAGAAATGCAAACCCAGTTGAAAATATGCCTTAGGCGTTTTACTTTTAATATATAGCAGACCTTAAACTATTGAAAGCAGAGTAGCCTTAACGCACAGAAGAATTGAATTACTTTTTCAACTGGCTGGAGAACGCAAACAAATATTAGAAAGGTCGTATATTTTGAATAAAATTTGGGTGATGATGATTTGTTTTAATGCCTAGGATATGGAATGTTTTTATTCAAACTCGCAAAACTAAAAAGATGCTACCATAAAATTTAAAATATTTCGGCGGTTACGCGGTATAGAATGGGTATGCTCTTAAACATTTATGCATTTCTCAACTATATTTTTAAACAAGACAAAATTCGTTGTATAATTGTGTTCCAGTTTGAAAGTTTTTAAGTTTTTAAGTTTTAAGGTCAACGGGAAAATAATTATATGTTTCAAACGCTAAATGCTTAAGATACAGCTTACTGCTTAGGATTAAATAACCACTATGCATGTGCTGTGCAGGAATATTGGCGCTGTAAAATAACTTACACCTTATTGGCCAACATTTATAAATGGGAACCTCATTTTGAAGATGTTGTGGACATCCTTATTTTAGATGATTTTACGAATCCCCCAAGATGGAGCGGTTTGAGTTTTAATCTGCAAATTTATTTTTGTAAATAGTCCGGTAACGCAATTCGAGGATTCGAGAATGGTAAAATATAATTCAAGATCGCACATTTATGAGGATGCCTATATTTTTTGCTCCTATTTGCTGCCTGGGCTTAATGACAATAGAGATTTTTAAAAATTATCTAGTTGTTTGAACTGATGGAGGTTTTAGTGCAACCGACCGATGTGCTAAATTTACCTAGCAGCTCTATCCAATCTAGTAACAAATTCACAACGCGGTCGCGAATCAAAACACCATTTCTTTGATTATTTAAGCGCTTAATGAACGTTACGGAAGGCTTGGAGTCAAAAATATGAAAAGGAGATTATAATTATCGATGTAGACAATCTGATTTTTGTAGCAATCCTGAAGATTTTGGGGCCATTAATTCATAAATTGAATGCAGAGTTAATGGCTTGTTTTAAAAAATACCCAGAATAAGGACTAGGGAATTAAGTACGGCTAGCTCGCTCTAGAATCCTAAACTAGCTGATACGTGACATTTTTCTTATAGCTAAGTATGAAATAAGCTAATCTTTTGCATGTGCTACAGCCTGAATTGCTGTTTTTCTACAAATTAAAACAGGGTCGTTTTATATTATTTTCAAAAGTTCTTTTACACGAAGTCATTTTTTCGCTTGTGATTTACACTTCTCAGGTAAATAGCCAATACCGATTCTGAAAAAGTGCTGCTATCTTCTTTTGTAATATCGCATCACGTTTCTCACACTTATCACCAATTAAAATAAACCTAAATCTGGATAGGTATCTAATATATTTAAGTTCTCATGCTGTTTTTGCGTTTGTCTTACTGATTCTTTTAAAGATAGACTGAAAATGCAATAAAATAGGGCCTTGTTGGAAAAATTATTTCTCGTGCATTAAAATATGCAAATCTAAATAGCGTATAAATTCCAGGGGCTATGACTCACATAAATAAATAGGGGTCGCGAATGTTCTAAAGGTTTTTTCCAAAGGTTAATTGGTGTAAAACTCCAGGCTCCTTTGAGCGGCAATCGGTTTTTTAGCGGTCTTTAAAACGACGTATTGTAGAGTAACTTCATTGTTAAAGTCTTGAGACTACACCCGTATGTGTAATGATGGTTCATCATATCAGTATAACGTAGTTTTGCTTTTACTGAGGGATCGAAAATTTAGCCTTTAAAGCTATTTTTTTTGTGAATGATACGCCTTAAAGGGAATGTCGTCATAAGCCACGTCAAAGGACGCACCCCTCTTCCTTTGCAAAAGCAGCTAAAAATCCATTTTACTTCGGCCTTATTTAAAATACGCATGATGGTCTGTTTTTCGGTTTTCAGAACAGTAACGACTTGGCAGTATGTTAATGCGATGTTCTCTAATTTCATACCGCATTCAAAACGTTTCCGAAGTGTTTCACCCAAATGAAACATCCTCGTTTTTATGTAACTATAGTTTCATCTTCAAAGCACACTCTCATAAAAATGTGATGCGTACCATAGCGCGCCAACATATAATTTTGTAAGGATCTTTTTGAAAAATGACATTATGAATAGTGGTTTTTCTTGAATTGGAGAATAGATCGATAGGAAAAAATGCTATATAGGTTTTTGTGATTTAGTTTAGTAAGGTAATAAAAATAAAAAAATTTGAAAGCCTAAGCATCCGGGATAAAAATTTCCCGGGTTTTTTTTTCTTTAAAACTTAGCTTAAATACACATTTGCGTATCAAAAATAAACTGCTAATAATATTATTAGCAGTTAAAATAAGGTTTAAAATGATTTCAGTAAGATTATTTTTCTAATACTTATTTTTCAATTTTAACGTCACTATCCCGAATGCAATCTATTTACTGTGGTATTTTTCAAAAGCTACTAATTGTCTTTTACTCTTTTGTGTGCTTTGAAAAAATTTTCTCTTCGTAATTGATTTTTTCCATTCGTTTGTTGTAAAAACAGTAGCCTCTTAAAGTCGTTAAACTTCATTTGAAAAGAAGTCTCTATAGTTTGCTTACACTTGTATTGCCTGGCCATTCTTCAGCAGTAATTGCAATACTTGGCGCTATTACAAAAGGCAACGACATAACTTTAAAAAATATTTAAAGAAGGACTGAAGTATCTTTAAACGGATCACCCACAGTTATCGAACCTAAACGGTTTGCTTTATGTGCGTAAGATCTTTTACGACATCGCTCATCATTTTTTTAGCGTTCCCAAGCACCACAGCGGTTCGACTGAAAATTCCAGATAAGATACTCCGCAGAAGTTACCCCTGCAATAACACCTAAATTTCTGCAGCCACAATCAAACACAGCTAAGAACTGCAATAGCTAATAAACCTGTAATGCCATTTTTTTGATCGATGCTTTTGTAGAGATAGTCAACACATTTATCATATTCTGCATAACCATCCCAGCATCACAAATTGCTCTATCTTCTGGTGTCGCTTAGACATGTCAGAATCGTATTAAGCATTACGGTCAAGTGCTCTTTTAATTGAGGATATCCCTAAATGGCGACGCACTTCTTTACAATCATGGCAGCGCTGGCTCTACCTACGATTCATAGATAATCTGAAATACAAAGAGGAAGCATCGCACTACCAAAAGACCAGCCATTAGGTTGGTTTAGAAACTAGATTGATGTAACCATTAGCAATTTCATAAAAGCCTGAAATAAGGCTATAGCCGTTAAGCTGCTGAAGCAATTGCAAAAACCTTTACCCACTGCTGCAGTGGTATTCCAACACATCTAATTACGGTACGCTCCAGTAACTTCTTTGGCAATTAGCATTAGCCATACCACCGCATTATCACATATTGGCCGTAAGCAATTCTACCGCTAATGAATACCTGTATTGGCTAACATCCCACCGCGGCATAGCGATAACGTATAAGACTGCAAAAATGTTGATACGAAATAGCAGAGCAATCAAAAAGATAGGAACAAATGGTGACATCATCCCTACGCCTAAACCTGATTATAATATTAGTGCAGCTCAAGTTTCTGATTGCTTAACATGACAATACAGGTTTTTTTACTGTAGTCTTAATATTCCTGTAAATTTTTACCAAACCTAAACCACTACTAACCGCTATCGTGCCGCGCAAACACAACCATTCTGCAACGGAAAGGCAACCCTCAAAGTGATGTCAGGAATCAACAGCATTAATAAAAAATAAGAGCTATAACCTTTAATCCCGCAGAACCAAGATTCACCAATATTTAAGGCGTGTTGTGGATTCCACCATACCTTTGACTTTACAAAAATGTGCCTAATATAGACATTACAAAACCGTACAGCACTATATAAGGTAAGTAACAGCTCCTAAAACCATCAAAATCAAGGTTAAAAATAAATGCGCCCTAAAACCATAGTACCCGATTAATAGAACCAACATAGCATTCGAATAAATCAGCACATACCTCTACATCTCCTACGTTATCACCTACGTTTATGGCAATAAGTTGCCGGGTTTAGAAGGTGTCTTTGGATACAAACTTCACTTACCGTATAATCGGCACTACACTCTGCTGCTTTGGTTAAATACACACTACACGTGCAATACGCGATAAGAAGATGCTCCTAATGAAAATCTGAAAGTACTTATATACATTGTAATTTTTCAGCTCCAGGCCAGAATCGTTGGTAAATCATAAATTAAGCACTCACCTAAATGCCTAAGCCTACAACGCAAAGACCCATTCAGCTCCAAAGCGAAAGCTACTTCTAAAAGCTTTCCCAAAGATGTTCTAGCACTTGTTGTGGTTCTACATTGTGCCTTCGGTAGCTACTTTCATCCCTATAACCTGTGCTAAAGCCGAACAATAGCACCGACAACAAATGATAATGCTACCATTCCATTTGATCCTGCTTCAATTGGCCTCTTAACAAACAATAAACAGCAACAGCAACAACAAATTGCCAAACCTTATATTCTTGCTTTTAAAAGCATCGCACATAAAAGCACCATACTTATCATATAGCATGTCCGACAATACTCACTCATACCAACCTCATGGCCTTAACTTAAACCCACACTGCACACACACAACATGTTTTTCCAAAGATAAACAACAACGCCAAAACCACCGAAAGGAACTGGCAAATTATATATAATTATTCATAATTCTTCTTAACTATATTGTTAATTAGTTGCGGTAAATGTATTAATTGATACAAATAAGAAAAGGCACCTTTAAGATAAGAATGGCTTTTATTGTAAGTTTGTTTCTTAGACTAGACTTAAATGGTAACGGTGCTTTTTCTTGTGTTCGGTTTCATCATAAGCTTTAACGCATTGAATGGTAATATCAATTGCCTCTTGAGCATCAAGCACCACAACATCAACTTTCTTTTTTTCTAATCTTTATACACCTGAAAAAGTGCTCATTTCTTCTTAATCGGGTGCGGGTTTAAGTCCCTTTATCATGGTTATTGCTCAAATAGGATTGAAAAAGCACGACAAATAATTTTTTCATCAGGTCCTTTTTCATACGTCATATGAAAAAACACGAAGTGAATCAGGCTAACCTCCGATGAACACGCATAGGGTACGTTGGCTTCGATTCCTCCATAAAACATCTAAATGGATCTTTATCAAGTGCTAAACTTCAAGGTATAACCATACTCAGGGTAATCATGGACGAAAAAGAGCATTATGTCCAATCTAATTTTTGTAAGTGGTAAAATCTGTATTCGTATTTATTTCTACTCCTTTTGGAATTCTATTTAAAACTCAAATGTTATTTCTGTAGTTTACTCACTATTTCACTGTAAATTTTTGCTCTCATTAGATACTGTGAATTAAATTTGTTCAAGTCTAGTAAGCTCTAGAAAAATATGCGATTGTTCATTCATTTTTTTAAATAAAAATTTTTCCGGAAATCGGTATCGTTTAAGCAAGTGGTTTAAAAAGTTTAAAAGCTAAATCCGAACGACGCAGTAACGCTAAAAGTGCTGGCTTTCTGGATTTTCTAAATAAATTAATCCGTCGAAAATTAAACATCAATTCTAAAAACTTTTATAAATATTTCAACCCAAAGAATGATTTCCCAATATACTTATCGTTTGCGCTATTAGTGGGAATAGTTTGTGGGACTATTTAATGATATATATATTCTCATCGGGACAAGGATTCCCAAGCCCTCTTAAACCAACTATTTTCCTTAGACTTCCATTTTTTTTATGGATAGGGAATTTTAGAGAAAAACGCCTATTAAAAAATTATGTCCAAATGTACTGACTGCAGTAGGTATCGGTTCACAAATTCAAAAGAATTCAAGTAGGAAAGTGCCGGTAAATAGAAATAAGGTTTGGTTTCCGGGCCACTTTGACTATTAAAGCAAACCCACGGTACTTTCTCAAAGGTTTTTTCCCAAGCTCTATGGTACTGTTGAGTCTTCCAAGAGACTTCTATTTGCCATGGTTGCGTGTAGTGAAAATTGTAATTTTTCATAATCGAAATCACTTTCTAAAGAAATCTGTCAATCTTTGTATAATTGCTTAAAATAGCGTGCATAACGTGTCGTTGATATTCCGACGCTTCTACTCATATGCCTTAAGTTTCTCCTGTCCTGGGTATAATTAAGTATGTTAATATCAAACTGTTTTGATTTCTGAATTAATTCTGTATGGACTAGTGGTATCGAACTAATCAGACTAAAAGCGTTCAGAAGCGCAGAAGCTTAGGTCCGTATAGAGCACAATTTGACCATAAAATTGGTTAAGGGTTCTG
>Ga0163217_1014226_pt1 | contig 15684 bp, 17 predicted proteins | sample SynspAceP_FD_185933 | JGI IMG/M metagenome (GOLD analysis project Ga0163217, IMG submission 185933) | Saline lake microbial communities from Ace Lake in Antarctica - Synechococcus sp. Ace-P (PacBio error correction) | ecosystem: Environmental > Aquatic > Non-marine Saline and Alkaline > Saline ...
AAACCTCTGCGGGTCGTACCGGGAACAGAGCGCTTGCCCTATTCATAGGGTGGAATGACTGAATAGCCTGGAATTTGGCCATGAAGCCTGCGAAACGGCCGCGGACCGAGGCAACCTGCAGGCGTTGTTTTTCGAGATGGGCAGAGCTCTACTACGGGGCCGAAGCGAGGGTGGAAAAGGATATCGAGCAGCGCTGGCCTGGGTTTGAGCAGCTGCTTCCCGTGCAGGGCACCCCGGCGCCCATATCAGTTGGGCTGATGCCTACTAGTCAGGGTGAAGGTGTGACCCGCTAACCTGCCCCGCAAGCCTATCATCATCCTCAAGATGGCGAAGATAATATGTGACGCCAGCGACCAGATCGTCGCTCAGATTGAACGCTGAGGAGCTGGATGTTCGCTGAACAGGTGTCTGGGCACGGCGGTTTCGGCCAACTACCGTGAAAACAGTTACAGGAACGCCGTCACGACCAGCCAGGTTAAGTCAGCGCACAGATCCGCAAATGGACTCCACCTTCGGGCCGACATGCAGCCGCTAGGACTAAAGCCGCCGGCCAGCGTTCAACACAACTATGACCACCACACAGAGACAATGAGCCACTGCGGCGGCATCGGGAAGTTTCATCACAATATAGCCGCCACCGCTTTGGCTTCAACTGATCTTTCGCCTGCATCCGCTCGACCTCATCAATGCGCAAGAATCGGTTGCAGCGGAATAAGATGCGCTCGACCCTTCAAACTGGGTTTTCCGAGGAATTATCTTTCAAGCGGGATCAACCAAGTAGTCTGCGAGCGCTGCCCCAACAGACAATTCCTCTTCTCCAGAAAGCCCAATAGTCGTCTGGAACGTAGCCGGCATCAGAGAACTGACCCTTGGTGAGAAAAAATAACGGCGAAAAATGGTCACGCTTGTTTTAATAAAGTGGAAACCATCAAAACCTGTATCTTTGGCGAAGCCGACGGGCGGGGTGCGGCGAAGCAAGACGCACAACACACGAATACAACATACATATTCCGTTTTTACAAGGTTACGCTCAGCAAATCACATGGCCAAGAAAACTCTTTATTCAGACCCCACAGAGATTTGCCAGAGTAAAATAGACTGACCTGCTCGTGCCGAAAATCAAGGCAATGGAATTTGACCGACCAAAAAACCGTATGAAAAGTGATCCTGCTCACACCCTTCTGCTCGTATCGCGAAAGAAAGGTCTTCTCTAACTGGGCCTGGCGGCGCGAAGACAAGAACCCTGAAAAAAAGTGGCCTGCGTTAAAAAAAACCGCGCCCTTTGTGGATGTGGTGTGTTGCGCGCGACGCTGGCATCGCTTTGCCGGAAACATATCTAACGCCGCACGCACGCACGCACAAACCCCAGTGGATCGTCGTTCTTTCCCGAAATCGGAAATTTGAACCGCCTTGCCTCGAGCCCCGCGTGTTGATGGCCCGACGCGGTTCGTTTCCATCATGGAATGGCTGCAGAAGTATTGCAAGCTTCTGTGTGGTGCCTATACTCCGGTGGAAAGAAGTCACCGCCCGTTTGAATGACCGTGCCGGCGAGGCATTCACCTGGCCGAAAACGGGTACGTGAAGTCACGCTGCTGGCCAGAATGTCACGGTTACCGGCGCCAGACCAAGACGGCAAGATGCCGACCTGGCTGACCTGATTCGCGTGATTGCCGAGATCGACGGGCATCCGACCGCATTTCGGCTATATCCACCTCGCACCGGCTGGAGTTTCCGACACCTGATTTCTGGCCGCACGCGAAGCCCCCGAGCTTGTCAATACCTGCACCTGCCTGTGCAATCCGGTTTCCGACGGGTACTGGCTGTGCTGAAAGCGCAATCACACGGCGCTGGAATACAAATCACGCGTGCCGCAAACTGCGCGCGGCCGTGCCGGACAATGATTCTCAGCTCGGACTCATTCATCGGCTTTTCCGGTGGACCGATAAGACTTCGGCAGACCATGAAAGCTGGTCCGAAGGTAGCTTGATTTCTCCTACTCCTTTTCACAGGCGCCCCGACCGCACGCCGGCCTCTGACCTGGTTGACAACACCGCCGACTGAGGTCAAGAAGCAGCGTAATGCAAGATCCTGCAGAACCGCTTGAATCAAAAGGCTTTTGACAATAGCCGTACGCATGGTTGGTATCGACTCAGCGGGAATTCTGGTACCGATTATTCGAAGAAAGATCCGGGCATGCTTCAGGGGCGCATACCGGCATAATCGTATCGTCAACTTCCGCTGTGACAATCCGGATTGATGCGGCCAGTTTCGTTGAACAGTGCCTGGTCGGACGAGGCACGCGCACTCCCTGCGCGGCAGCCTGGTCGCCGAGATCTGTCCACAAGCATGCACCTGGCTTTCGCGCGGCCGCCGCCTGCGCATTTTACCTATCAGGCTTTCCTTTGCATCGCCCGTGCTTGCCGCCTATGTCTGTGGATTCCCTGAAAGCACGAGCGAGCCTGACAGTCACTTTGAAGCTCCCTGCACATACATCGCTTACTATCGAACCCCGTTTGATTCCACGGCCGCTTGCCAGCCTCTGCGGCCAATTTGACGAAAAAACCTGCTCTCATTGAACAGCGGCTGGGGCATTGAATGCGCAACCGTAGGTAACGCAATTCCGAGTGATCGGTGAATGCCCTGAACTGACCCGTTCCGCCGAAGCGGTGCTGCGCCCAGCTGTATCGCGAGACCCGCGACAACCGCCGAGCTGAGCCGCATACACGTCCATCTGTTTCTGCAGGAATCCGGGCTCGAAAGCCTAAGCGTGCCCTTGGCAGCAGGAAGGCACCTGGCAAACCGGTGATCTTGCGCACTCGATAACCATGACCATTCCAGCTGCGCGGCCGAACCAGCAAAGCTATGGTGCGCTCCATTCAGACACGATATCGAACTTCGGTAATTGGCCCTGCTCGGTACTGGCCAAAGACCTATTTGGCAGTGGCTTGCGGCGTAGACGCGCTGAGCGGGAGCTAGTATCGCCGGATCCTGCTTGTACGTCCGGGTGAAGCAGGCGAAAAACTCGGCTTCCTGCCCGGCGAACTATCGCGAAGATCGCTTATCTGCGCCTATATTGTACGCACTCTAACGAATATGCTCGTGGTTCGAGAATGTGGCCAAGCTGATCGAAAAACAGGTGATCGAGTCCGCTCCTCTGGACTATATGCGTCCGCCTGGACATTGTAAACACTTTTATCATTCTCGACGAGAGCCAGAAACACCTACGCTGGAGCAAGATAATAATGTTCCTGACCCGGAATTCGCTTCGGCTCAACGGCGGTCATTACGGGTGACGTTACCAGGTCGCCTTGCGCCGGCCACAAATCTCCTGGCCGCAGTGTGGTGATAGTACTGAAGACGTCAAGGGCATTGGGCTTTACCATTTCAAATCCAAATGACGGTCGTACCACCCCCTGGTGAAGCGTATCGTTGAAGTTACGACATGGTTTAACTGCGGCCAGGAAAGGTCAGCGCCAGGAGAACATGTAAGAATGACCCGGCCAGGAGCGCAAGCGATGAGCCCTGAACGATGACCTAGAGCGGACCTGCAACAGGCCAGTAGCGGCCCCAACCGCCCCCGAGAGGAAAGCTTCAGGCGCTTGGGTCCGCGGGTTGCCTGCCAGGACAAACCCGGCCACGAACTGACATTGTCCGTGTGGTGGACGAGGGCTGGAAAGTCAAGATCCTGGAACCAGCAATACCGCGGCAGGCTACTACACTAGTAGCAACGTACCGTCGTTCCTGGCGGATCTGCCGGCCCGAACTGAAATATCCCGCTGCTCGTGATCTGTGATTGTGCCCAGGTGGGTCGAGCGTGAAGCGCAAGGAATCAGACAAACCCCTCCAGCCCTTGGCGCACATGGTCATTCATGGCTGTCTGCAACTACTGGCCATGATCATATCGACGACACCGATAGCCGAGCAGATGAAATCTCTGGAGCGCCAGTTAACTGGCGCAACTGGGATTTGCCGATTCCTTACGAAGCCCGGCCGACTTCATCCCTGCAGCAACGAGTATAAGGAACCATGAGCCGAAGATGGATCGACCAACGGACTACAGAGACGCTGCGGAACAAACGGTCCAGGCTTTTTGTCCACGAACAAGACCGCCAGGAATTACTGAGCTGCTGCGCGAAGCGCACGCCAATGAATTCTGACACAAGCCTTGTCGATATCGAAGGCGCTCTGCAGGTGTCCGAACATGCAGGCGGGATATCATGATCCCGCGCTCGCAGATGATTACATCAAGTCAGCCAACGCCCCGTAATTTCTATACCGGACGATCGAAGCTGCGCACGTCGCGCTTCCGGTGATCCGGCTCCGACAGTGTGACGATGTGCTTGGCGGCGCTCGCCAAGGATATGCTGCCTTGGCGGCAGACAATCCGCCGCTCAACATCAAGGAAATCCTCCGCCCGGCCCACCTGCGGTGCGTCCGAGCCAAGCGCTTGAACGCCCTGCTCAAGGAGTTCCGCGCGACCCCGCAATCACATGGCCATGTCGTGATGACGCGTACGGCGGGGATCAGGGCGTGCGATCGAGGACGTCTGGAGCAGATCGTTGGCGATTGAGGACGAGCATGAATGTCGACGAGGACACCATATCAACCATTGCCAGCGCGACTTTCTGGTCAGGGGCTGACGCCCATCGAAAGACTTCAACGGAGCAGTTTTCGATACCGAGTTTCCCGATAGAGTTCGACACTGTCGCGGCCTGGGATGATGCCTTCGTCTTTGCCAAGCGCATGAAGTCCGCCGAATCTGGAAGGCTTCGGTCCGCGGCTAACGTACCGACAGCGCGCGTGATCTTGCTTCAGGTTACCGCTGGCTAAATCCTGAGGAATGCTAATACGTCTGATGCAATGATAGACCGGTCTACGACGGGCCGGGCTGGATGGGCACCTCTGGCCATCGCAGCCGGCGCCCTTGACCACCTGCGCTTGCCCCTTGACCTTGGCCCTGGGCCTGTTATCCATCGCGCACTTTCTACCAGGCTGCAACATCTGGCCCGCGCCAGGCCGCACCTGGCGCGGTTGGAGGTGCTGGGGTCTGGGCCTGTGCCGTGGCGTACCTGGGTTTCATAGCATTCCACGTGCACGGATAGTGCTTTCTCCTTTGCTGGCGGGCTTGCGACCGTGTTGTGTTCGTTGGCGGACTGCGCGATTCTCGCCCTTACGGCCCTGGCTCTGGGCCGGCTGCTTGCGACCCTGACCCTGCCGGATGGTGGTCCTGCATTGGGCTTGCCTGCCTGTGGGTCGCCCCAGAAATTTCCGCGGCTGGTTCTTACCGGCTTCCCCTGCTCTACAGGCTATATCCACCGACACCTGGCTAAGCGGCTACGCACCGTGGGCGGAGTCTGCTACTGCAGCTGCTGACGTTATCAGTGCGCCCTGCTCGCCGAGCCTGCCCTATGGAAGCGTATCCCGGCCGCCTGGCTGTAGCAGTAACTGCTGGCGATCTGCTTCGGCGCAGGCCTAGCGCACTGTCGATGGACCAGCCCCGGTGAACCGCTCTCGTTACACTGATCCAGGCAGACAATACCCATCGCGCAAATGACCGGACCATATCCACACACCTGAAGCCTGGTACGGGACAATGACTATTCACAGGGCCCAGTGGGACTGATCCTGTGGCCGAAACCGCGGTCTGTCCCTGCAACCCAGGCCCAAGGTTGGTCGACGCATGGTCCACTTTGCGAAACAGGGACGAACCCTGATACCGGCATACCCTGACGATTACGAGACGGTGAAATGCGTATCTAAATGATCAGGTCGCCGGCAGTGCCGATAAAATCATACCTCTGAAAAACAAGCTGCCCTGCGGCGACATATGTCCGCGAGCAGGTACTCCGCGGGCGAGCTTCTCTGAACTCCCATCTGTGAGTTTTTTCCCGGGCCGCGGCGTCAGGCGCCCGCTGCAAGCAGCAGGTTTACGCCTGGCGCACTTCTGCTACGAACGTTTACCCCGACTTCGCCGCCAGACTGGCAAGCGCAGAGCGAGTTGCGATCCCATCAGCAACGATATGCTGTTTTGCGAATCCATCCGCCCCTCTGCAAGCATCTGCATAATGCCCGCAATGCGCCGCGATTGAAAGGGGGCCGCTGGATGATGTGCCCAACAATGGCGTTTCGTGCAATTGAATCGATCATCGGCGAAATAACCGCCCGTACCCCCCAGTTCAGCAAGCGGCGTTGAATGCTGGTCGCCCCGCGAGGGCTAAGCCTTACCTGCGTTGCGCAGTTGAATTAGCCTGGCGGTGGCTGGCCTTCTGCTGGTGAGTGTCCCCCGTGCGCCGCAGGCGTTCCCCGGCCCACTAGCCTGAATCAGGGCAGACCTGCGTTCATGAATGATCCGCCAGAGCAGTTGCTGGTCCCTCGCGCTCAGACCGCTCAGTTCCAGCTCCACCCGGCGGTGCGGCCGCTGCATCCAGTGACCTGGCGCCACCCATGGCCTGAAATCAAAGACGGCGTAGCAAGGCCATAGGAAAGAATCCGAGGCATCTAAGTACTTTACGGTCGCCGCTGCCTTTCATTAGCAACCTCCGGTTTATTGGGTTAGCGCTCAAAGTCGGCCGGGAATTGTTCATTGAGCAGTAGGTCGTCCATAAACAGAGCGCAAGCGCCTGGCGACGAATGGGCGTTGGCCGCGCATGGAACGCGCCTTGGACCTACCTGCAACCTGCGTGTGTATCCTGCGCTATTGATTGCAAAGACATCCTGCCGCCGACGCGCGGCACCGAGCCCAACGCTGGCTACCCTGCGGCACCTCTGCTCCCAGATTCGATGCCTGCGCATCTACTCCCAGCCAAACGAGCTTAGAAATAGCAACCAGCAAGAACAGTATTCCCCCGCGATGCGTAACGCAGCGCCCAGACCCGATGGGATACCAGCAAACGCCTTGTCAGTGAGCGAAACCCCTGATCGCGAAGACTTCTACCTGCCCTGTCCATGTTCCCTTACCCAAGCGGCAAGCTACACAAGGCATGTGCCACTACACGATTGGCGATGTTATTTCCCGCTTCAGCGCAATATGCAGCAGAAACGGCTGCACCCATGGGTTGGGATCGTTGGCATGCCGCGAAAACGCGGCGATGAAAAACAAGGTCGCCCCGTCAGTGACCTACGACAACATCGACACATGCCACCAGTTTGAAAGAGCCTGGGCCTGGCGATGACTGGTCACGCGAGTTTGTACCTGTACACCAGAGTATACGCTGGGAGCAGTGGCTGTTACCAAGTTGTTCAGCAGGGTGTGATCTACGCAAAAGGCAACACGGTCAACATGGACCGCCCGCCGTTGACCAGAGTGCTGGCCAACCGAGCAGTGATATGGCCGCGGTTGCGCTTCCGGTGCCCTGTCGAAAAACGCGAAATCCCGATGTATTACTCCGTATCACTGATACGCGGAAGATGCTGCTGAGCTCGCTGGATTGAACTGACCGGCTGGCCGAACAGTCAAGACCATGAAGCGTAACCGATCGGCAAGTCATGGCATGAAGTGACTTCCCTACGATACGACAGATCGGTGTAGCAAGGCAAAGTTGCAAGTAAGTCTACCCGGCCTGACACGCTGAGGGGGCCACCTACGTGGCGTTGCCTGCGACACGGCGCTGGCCACTCTGGCTGCCCGCAGCGTACAGCACCTGCAGACTTTATCGACGAGTGGCAAACGCGGCGGTGTGGCGAAGGCTTGACATCGCCACCTCAGGAAAGAGGGCCGCTCGACCAGCCTGTTCGTGCACCCACCGTTGACCGGTCGAAAAACTGCCGTCTGGGTCGCCAATATGTACCGATGACCTTAATGGCGGAGGCGCGGTGATGGCCGTTCCCAGCCATGATGGCGCGTTTTGAGCGCCAGCAAATAATGAAGCCTGCCCTCATCAGCGGTAGTTGCGCACCTCGCAGCGACGAAACTCCTGCTCCCCTGCAGGATGCTACGGGAAAAGGTGTGCTGACACCTCCGGCGACTCGACGGTCTGGACTTTGCCGGTGCGCTCAAATCCATTGGGTGACGCGCTGTGGAGGATCTTGGCGCATCAGCGCACGCCAGTTCCGCCGCCGCTGATGGTTCAGCCGCCAGCGCTAACTGGGCTGCCGATTTCCAATTATCCACGGGCGATACCTTCCGGCGACGTCCCGGGCCGGGAAAGATCAACTGCCGGTAGTACTGCTGAAATGTTGGTGCCCGATGGCGCCGGCAGCCGCTAAGCAGAAGCCTGTTTTACGCAATGCATCTGCCCACTGCGCGGGCCAGGCCAAGGTGAAAGATACCATGGGATACTTTCGTAGAGAGCTCTCTGGTATTCGTCGCAGCGCTACCCTCGCCCATTACGACAAGGCGGTCGACCCGAAAGCGCCATCACTGCTGCCGGTCGATCATATTATCGGCGTATCGAACACGGGCGATCCTGCAACCTGCTGTATGCAGGATTTTTCACAAGCTGATGCCGATCAAGGCCTGTCGACTCCAATGACGTTCATAGAAACCTGTTGACGCCAGGGCATGGTCATCGCCGAGACCTATTCACCGTCTGAAGGACAATGCAGCAAGAACTGGTTCCAACCGCCCGATGTCGAACTCAAGACGCGAACGGCAAGGGCGAAAAATTATCGCGGCGCACTTGGCCAAGCGATGGTCAGCGGTGGAAATATGGCGGTATCGAAAAGATGTCCAAGTCGTAGAACAACGGCGTGGACCCGCAGTCCATGATCGACCAGTACGGGCGCCTGCACCTGCTCGGCTTTGCATGATGTTTGGCTCGCCACAGATATGAGTCTGGATGGTTACGATACTGCGTAGAAGGAGCGCCCCCGCTTCCTTTGCCCGGTCTGGCGTCTGGCGCTTCAGCACACGCGGCGGGCAGCCACACACGGCGCTTGAATATCCGACCATGCTCATGCGTATGATCAGAAGCCGTACGCCGTCGATCATCGGCGATCCGTCAGTGGCCAGCCAGAATTGGCCGCATCACACGTTCATACCGCTATCGCGGCGTGTCATGACGCTATGAATGTGCTGGGATAAAAGCCGCCAGCAGACTGAGGGATCAGATCGCGCCTGCTACAGAAGGCCTGGAAACCGTCTGCTGCTGCTTGGCCGCCTATTACAAGCGCAATATCAGCTATGTCGCCTGTGGGAGCAAATGCCATTCAGACTTTGCGATCGACCGCGCCCTGGCCAGTGCTGATGAATCAGCGCTGTGTGCAGATACGCTGCAACTGGTGTATCCAGGTGAACGGCAAGTTCGCGCGGCAGATCGAAGTGGCTGCCGATGCCCAGTCAGCGAGGACTGTAGAAGCGGCCGTCGCGCGAGAACGAAACACGTAATACGTTTACCGATGGGCTCTGGAGCATTCCGCAAGTGATTTGTGTCCGGGCAAACTGGTCAAATGTCCGCCACTGATATCAACGGAGAGCCAAGATGTTTCCTCGAATCGCTCATCAGCTACTCGGCTGTGCTGTACTCGGGTTTGAGCCTGCTACTGAGCGGTTAACGTGCTTCAATTGCGCGGGATGGGGTACCGACATTGGTTACCTCTGAAGAGTTCGGTGAATCGGCGTAGCAACTAACAGCGAAACTGCAGCAGGGGTCCTGGAACAGGCCCTGGAAGATCACGGCGCTCAACATCACCCGCCAGCGTGCGCACTTATCGTTTTGCAAGCTGCTGTAGTAAGAGCGTCAGCGCATTGCTGACTAGGTGAGTTACACAAGGCCGCTCGGGCGCCTGCCGAAATACGAGACTGGACCAATAATCTCAGATTCCAGGTCACGACACCGACGGCCCGCGCCTGGGTTGCCGCTGAGACTATACCGGCACGGCGCATCTTTGTATCCAACGGATACATCCACGGGAGGAATGAAGAAGAGCCTTGCTTGCAGGTGGATGATGCCGCCGTGATCTGTGGTCATGCCAGATGCTGGTTCGTCTGGCACCCCGTGAAGCGACAGGCGAGCTGGCGGCCCGCTCCAGGCCCTGTGAAAACAGTCAAGGTCACTCTCCGCGCCCATGAAGCTCCATATGCGCCCAGCTTATCGCGCCAGTTGCAGGATATGCCTGGCGCCAGTCATGTATCAGCGGCGAGAACCCGCTGCTGACGGCGAAGTGGCGGATCAGATCCGACGCCGCAGTCGTCAGCCGGCAGCGAAGAGCGTCAGTCTATCATGTCGAACGCAGCTTTTGACTGGAGTCAGTTTGCATGATGCAGCCATAGCCGTCTCGCTGTTTGCCCAGAAGCGTCTGATCGAACTGCGAATAGCCGGCGGCAAAGCCGGTGACGAAGGTGCAAGGCGATTTAGGCCTGGCTCGATATCCCGAGGACCGACGCTGCGATGCACCCTGCCCAAAGCTCGATGTGCCAGCCAGCGTACCAAGTGGGCCAAGCCCTGACGCGATCACCCACAAAGGCCCGCTTTATCCAGAATCTGGCCGATTGAAGCCCCAGCAGCTTCCCGGCTGGGAGCGCGACCGGTTGGCGCAGTGGCCGCGCCTGCACGCCAGCTCCGGACGCGCTTGACAGCTGCTCAGCGCGCGGTGCGAAGGTAACGCTGTTTGGCTTGCCGCGCAGGAGTACCGAGAAACTCAAACCCTATGTGCCAGAAATGGTCACTGGACTGCAGACCGTGGCAGCAAGCGTGGCCGACAGACGCTTTGGATGTCTTCAACCTGTGTGGATGCAGCTCAAGCTGAGCCGCAACATTGCCCGTTGCGGCATCCTCCAGGCTTTGGATAGAGCGAGGGAGTCGAGGCGCCTATCGGCTCTGGTCACTGGCCAAGAGATTCGCGGCCGCTGGCCAACATGGCCAGGATAAACGTGCGCCGCAATCATCCCACTGGATCGGATCTCGCCAAGCCATCAACGCCCCCCTGTATGGGACACGCGAAAACCACTTCTGACCGGCAGGCCTTACAAACGCCCCCGGTTGGCATGCGTGGGATGCAGTGGCTGCGAGCAGCGGAGATCATTGACGAGCAGTCAAGGCCAACACCCAGTGCTCAGCCTGGGAATGGTTCTGCGGCTATCGTGGCGGCGTGGCTGGATTGAACTGCCGATCTTGTTGTGTTGTTCTTTTTTGGCATTAGCCGCACAGCAAAAAACGCCCTCTTGCAGAGGTTCGGCAGCCGTCGTGGCGCGCCTTGGACTTTCGGGAGCTTTCAAGGTTCTGAGTTGGATCACATATCCCAAGTCAATCGGTATCCACAAAGCCAGCAAGCAGCCTGTCTGCCTGTGGCTCTAATGACAGGAAAAATCGCGTGCACCTGTATTCTAGGGGTGTCAACTGGAAAACCGCCCAGATTCAGTCCTCAAGCCGCGCATACAGCTGCTATGGTTTACCAGCACCCAGAAATGTCGCCCTGCCGCTTGTCGCAGTGCGTATCTCGCGCAAAGTATCTTCCTTGCGGAGTTTGTAAAGCCAGCCTGAATCGCTGCTTTCTGCCTGAACAGCAATCTTGCGTCACTGATGCAGTAACGCGCCAAAGGCGCTGTATAAATATCGAGTCTTGTCCAGACCTAATTGAAAGAAGTCTCGCGACCAACTCAGCTGCCCCCAGGACAGGCGGGCTGTGAGGTCCGTCCTTCTCTCACAGAGAGCAGGGTAACGTCGCCGATCACAACGTTCCAGATGGCCGGACAACGACATAATGGAGTCGCCCTTGGCGCCAGCTGTCGTAAAGAAACTGACGCTTCTATAGCATCGCTATAAAGCAGGTCCGCAGTGGGCGGGCCGGCATCCCCATAGCTGCCACCTACAGCCCGCTGGCGCCCGAACGCGAACAATAACAATGCATTTGACGCTGTTTGTTCCATTTCGCCTGATGGAATTACCGACCAGTAACTTAACTGCAAAGGTTTATCGAGACTCATCTATCGACTGCCTTCTTATGGTTTGGCTCTCTAGCCGTAGCGGCAATGCCATGAATACCTGGAGGTCTCTGCAACATTAACAGTTAGCTATTGCATTAATCGTTTCAATCTGTAGTCAGGGCGCTTGTTCTGGGTCAGTTGACCCTCAACCTATCAACGTCCATCGGGCTTTTTCGTAAACCCCAAAGGGTCACGATGGTAGCACTTGCTTCGTTCACTTGCCGATTTGATCTCACACGTCTGTTCCTGCGCGACGACAATGATCACGTCACGCTTGGTTCCAGTGCTGCTTACTTGCAGTGATATCCCAGAAGTGGTGCCGCAAAGATGATCACTACTTTTATCAAGCGTCTCTTTGATGTCAATAGCACCGACAAACTTGTCGGAAGCGGAAAACAACCTGCCCACTCGCGATAAACGCGTTGGTTGCCCGATCGCATCCAATATCACTGTCTATATTCAGGTAGTGCCCTAAATCTTTTTGGCAACGAACAATAGGCGGCCACCTAAGCAATTACACCCAACGAATAGCGTAAACTCGGTTTGTGCGTGGCGACACTACAATCAACGTTGCGACCATCCACGTTAATTGGCGACATGCGGATACTTGGCTGAGGTTAACGCACTCGATCCAACTGAAGTCCGTATGGACACCAATAATCAATCACGGCCCACCAGGGCGAGCCATGGAATGAGCGATAGATAATTCGCCATAGAAACACGCACATGAATCCTAGCAATACCACCTTCTGGCCACAAAGCATCGAGAGCCGCGGTGCGACGACCCACGTGATTGATGTTGGATGAATCGACTGGAATCATTGCGTCAACGGGATCAATATCCGACCAAATCGACCGGAGCCGATATTGGCAATCCCTGCCCTTTGCATTCGCGGTTCTTATGTCGCTCGGTGTGTCCGGGAGAGGATCATAAACAACTGGTTGCGGTATTATCGACTCCAGCAGATCACGACCGACCACAGATTGGCTTTTTGCCGAATAATGGCGCACGTGAAGGTCATCAGCGTTTCATAGGTTTCAGCTGAGAGACTGTGCCAGAGGAAATGAGCGTAAGGGTAATCCGGCAGCTACACACATGATCCACCTCATAGTGCGGAATATCCAAGACTCAAATATTATCTGCCAAGCCCTGTCCAGCCCCATGAATGCACCGCACTGCGATGAGGGAATCACTTGGCCCGATCCTGGCACAGGTAAGCGGAGAACAGGTAGAAAATCGGCCGAAACAGAGCCCTGCCGTCATGGCGTAAACATGCCCAGTTACGTTGTGGTCAAAGGATTCCGGTAGCTGCGCCATATTAAGATCATAAAAAAAAAGAAAAAAAAATTCCGCCAGCGCGTGTCACGAAAGTCAACCACTGAATCAGTGACACAATGAGAGAGAGATAATGTAATGCGCATCAGCGAGCGACTTAGATATACTCGCGCGCCGATCTGCAGCAGACGGCACAGATGTGTCGCTCCAGCAGATACTGTCCAGCCGCATGCTTCAACGAACCAGGGTGATCATCACCAGCGCAATCGCAGCCGGTCCGCCGCGGAAATCATGCAGGACCGAACGCTCTGTAAAAGGCAACCACTGACCGCGAGTAAAGCAGAAAGAAGCGTAAGACGGCATAACCTTGGGGTCAACGCCGCAATGATCGAGAAGTCGATAGCCTCCGGATATCAATAGCCAAGGCCAACCACCAGGCCCATAGCAGAAGCAGGTCCGCCACGGTATTGGAAACCATTGCTGCTTTACTGATTGCATCGAGGGTCATACGAAGATCCCATCCAGTTTCAAAATTAATATCGATAACGAGCCGATTGATCGCTGTAACCAATATACCGCAGGCGCGCACTTCACAAAGGCAAGGTCCAACCGAAGGCTGTCTGTAAAGCATCACAGCGGGCTACACGTCGGGAGCTGGACGTCCTGACATAAAGACAGGCGCAAGCGAGGTTAATAGGAGCTAATAGGCATAACGGGTTGGGAGGTGCCGAAGTGTCTGTTTGCAATGGAGAAAAGCTCCAGACGCAACAGTTATCAGCCTAGCTAAAATGCGCAGCTTTCGTTAAGATATCCGCATGGAAATATGACCTAGCAACATACGCACAGCAACAGATCTGCACGGGCGAGAAAGGGTGGTAAAACCTATGTGGCGTAGTCGCCTGGGAAAGCTAGAAGATGACGGTAAATGCCGTGAGTTTCGTTCAGGGGCGACCGAGATAAAACTAGCAGATTAGAACCCAGGCTAACATGAGTTCGCCGCCGTTGATCGACAGTTCAACTCAGGCTCAGGTTCGCGCTGGCCTGAGTCTACGTGGTCGCCGTTGTCAAGCGGGCTGAGCATCATAGCACCCGGAAAGCACCGATAAAGGGGATCAAGCAAATAGTCCAGTATTGTCAGACGGCTTGACACCCAAAGGAATCCGGACGGTAGCCAGCAGCAACATCGAACACACCCAGACTGTGCCGCAAGCCAGACACATACATCGTCAGCAAGCCGATAGCCAGAATAACGATAACGCGCGGTGTAGTAGCCCGCGGTAGGTGTCGATAATAACCGGATACCATTAGCCGGTCCACCCCCGGGGGTGGGGTTTTTATACAAAAATGGCCAACCAACCGCACAGCGAAACACAGCCACAGGCGGCACTTTGCGCGACTTGGCATCGTGGTGGGCATGGTAACCGAGCTTGACCAAGCGCGCTGGTTAGCCAATCAGCGAGGTCAGTGCCAGGTTCGTCGTAAGGGCCCGCGCAACACCAGCCGGCCAGCGAGCAAGCCAACGGTTGAGAAGCGAATCAGCGCTGACCCAAAGAATCAGCGCAAACCGCGTCGCAGCCGGGTAACCACCGGACAATCGGCTAGGGCACAACAGGAAAAATAACCAGTTGCAAAGTCAGCACAGACTGCCAGTTTGGCATAATCTATCTGCTCCTGCCACCCAGGCGATTCGTAGGTGATCACTCTCTCTCATCAAAGCTGCTGGTTCCCAAGAAGTAACACCTAATATTGAGCGCTAACAGTAGCATCGGAGCGCAACATGTAGGGGATATATTCATATCAAAGTCCGCGATGCCCTCTAACGTATAATCGCGACCCATGAGCATTTCGTACATCTCGTCCAGCGAGAGCGGTGCCGGCATCGGCCCTTGGCCTCGATGAATTTCTCGCGTATCTGCGGTTAATATTAGCTGGTCCTAATCGGGGATCGGCTCTCCTTCGCCATCACGTCGACCCTCATCAGCGTAATTGACCCAGCGCGGACCAGTGCTAGAGACTTCGAATAGTTCGACTCATCCAACGGTCAGCCTGAAGCGGCCCCTCGGCGAGATTATTCTGCGCTATACAATAGCGTATCGCGGTGACGAACGAACGGCTAAGCAAAGTGAAAAATTGGGGTTCCTACGGCTCAATCAGACTGCTCCTCACATCAAGGTTTGCCCGGCCATTGCCGTTATCGTAGCCATAGCACATGCCCTTCCCGCCCGGCGTAGCGCAACAAGGTATGGCATCCGGCGGTCATCCAGGGTCACGACTGTAGGTTGCAGCGGAGGTGTCGAATCGGACCATCAGCGAAACTGCTGCACACCGCGCAAATTCGGCATCAGATAGAGTATTAGGAATTTGCCCAAGAAATTCGGTTGGTAATATTCGGGCAGGCCTATTGACCGTCCGGTGAAAAACACTCGGAGCCGCGTGTGCACAGTCAGCGTATCGGAGATTGATAAAGGGCAGGTGATCAGTTGTGCGCGGGCTTGGACCAGGTATTGCCCATATCCTCCGGACCATTGCACGTTGATCGCAACTA
>Ga0163217_1078941_pt1 | contig 15684 bp, 10 predicted proteins | sample SynspAceP_FD_185933 | JGI IMG/M metagenome (GOLD analysis project Ga0163217, IMG submission 185933) | Saline lake microbial communities from Ace Lake in Antarctica - Synechococcus sp. Ace-P (PacBio error correction) | ecosystem: Environmental > Aquatic > Non-marine Saline and Alkaline > Saline ...
GGGTCTTTTGTGTAGCCGATGACCTTGTTGCATCTCGGCAGCGCTGGGCAAAATTTGCAACAGCAGCGGATCATTCGGATTGCCATATTCAATACAGACAAATAGGTCCGAGGCACCAATAATTTGAAGCTTTGGTGTGCCTCAATGCCTTGTTGAGACAGTTTTTCCAGAATAAACAAGTTTGCTTAACCAGTTTCCGGCAAGGACGTTTAGGGCCTGTGACAGGTGCTGCGACCAGCTTTATATGTTCTTTCGTTTTGAATCGGTATCACGTCAAATATCTGCAAAATAAATGTTCATTAGTTATGATTGCGCCAACCTTATTCTATGGCCGATTAGGCCTGTGGTTCCTTGAATAGATCTTAGGGCTGACATGATACGTCAGTCAGAGCCTTTTCTCTAAAATATACTGTGAGGATGTAAGGGCTAATATTACTACGAGCGATATGCGCGGCGGGCACAAAGTCATGGTTTTGATGCGAACCATGTGCGGTATCTGGAACAATGAACACGTTAAACCCGGTGGTAATAGGCAATGCCTTTTAACCTTTCTCTAAAGCTTCGTACCTTCGTTCTTGTGTTCGAGTTTGGGAGCGTTACTGTTTTCTTAGATCAGGCGAAAGTTCTAGAAGCAGCTGATGTTAATGGATCTATACCGTATTATGGTAGTACTTTTGGTACACTCGATTGGTGAGTTTCGTGCATTTCATTGGGCGATTGTAATGGTTCTTTCGACAAACACGCTGCCGATGAAAATGCAGTTTCAGAACACGAATAAATGGCTGAAAGAGCAAGAAAATACGTCATTTACTTTTTTAATACATACGGCGCATCTTTTTAATTTCATTGCCGTTTAACTTGGCCACACTAACTTCATCGAACTTGAAAGTAAAAGACACCGACCCAGGTGTGAAAGGCGATACCGCTAACGGCGGTTCTAAGCCGGCTTAACTTGGTTACTGGGTGCAATGGTTCGGTCCATTGTTCATCAACACATTGGTGAAATCCTAGCGTGTAAGAAACACAACGGACAGGCGAAATAACGTTTCTCGCGCAACGGGCCAGTAATGCCTTCCTGTTCTAAAAAAAAAACGAACAATAAGAACCTCGATAGGACACTATCGAGGCTTTTCTTTTAAACTTCATATTTAACGACCCGTTCGTATATTTAATCGTAAGTGATTGACGGGCCTATTTCTTTCATTATCAGCCAACATGTCTTCCGGCTACTTATTTGCAATGGCTTTAACGTAGCGGCAGTGCGTATTTACCGCTGATAAGTGTTGGCATGACGGAAGCGTCAATCACTCTAAAGTTTATCCTACCATGAACTTTTTAGTGTTTGGGTCTACAACGGCGAGTGCAATCGTGCCCATTTTAACAGGTGCCAACGGGATGATAACATACTTTCTGCATGAGACCGTACTGTAAGCGATTTTCTGTTCTCTGGTTTGGCAATACAACACCCGGTTGCCATTCTGTTTTACTGTGAATGTTGCCAAAGCTGGTTGATCCATGATGTTTCTTGCGGCACCAGTGCTCGGATCATGCCTTCCATGTGTCTGCCGTTGGTTAAATAGCCAGCGTCAATTTTTGGTGGATCAACTGGCTTGGTTGGAATGCAAGCATGGATAACACCCGCGACTTTTGGGTCTGAGTAAACCAAAGCCCGAAGCGTAAAGCCGTAGTGTTAAAAAAGGTTGCCAAAGGTTTAGGCCATACGCTCAACAGCCGTAGAAAGTGCAATTGAACGGTCTGGCCGTGTTTCATTGGGTTGTGTGGTGATGAAGCCGCCCGCTTCGGCAAGTTTGACGTCAGCATGCCATTGACGTTTTCTATAGCCAAAATAGACTTTTTAATTCCCGTGAGCAAAAAAACTAGATGAAATGAAATACTGGTGCGGCTTTGGTCGAGGTGGAATAAGACTGAATCGAGAGGATCTGAAGGTTTTCCCCACCCAAGCCAAGATCGTGTTTCCAACGTCAATATTATGGCTGTTCTAGTGTTCTTTGGCCAATCCCAGACACATAAGCAATTGAGGGCTGTGCAGCGCGCCAAGCGCATAACAGTACTTCTCGTGTCCGCGTTAATCAAAATGAGACTTTGCCGTTTACCTTATAGAGAACCGCCTTCCACACGTTCTGGTTTTGAATTTCGATACGTTCGACTTGGGCATGATGAATAACCGTTAAATTTGATCTAGACCTTCGCTTGTGTTTCATAAAAATGCGCTTGCTGCGCTAACAACGTTCAACCCGGTTTTTTTTTGCATGACGTATAAGGGCCTACGCGTGTTGGTTTTTTTTGCCATTAAAATCTTGATTGAATGGCGCTCCAGCTTCTTGTCTGCTTGGATAAAGCGTTCGAACAAGTTGGGTTCATTGGCGTAACGGTTCAAACTGAAAGCTTCGCCCTTAGCGCAATGCCACTCATTCTTCACCTGATAGAAGTTCTCTACGGCTTTGGAAATGTGGCAGTAGCGCTTGTAAACCCAACGCGGTATTTCCTAATACTTTCCAATGAATCAAAAGTCGTCCGGCTGCCCACGGGGGGTGTAGCACATGGCATTGATGACGTGCTGCCCAACCGAGGGTTTTCCTCTTGGCCCAGAAAAAGGCGACGTTGGTTTAGCTCAGGTTGAGGTTCTGTTTCGTAATGCCCATTAAATGTTCTGGCTTCGCAATGAAGTTCCGATAATCCCGCTGGTAAATGTGATGAGCGGGTTTTTGGTATCGGAGGGGCCAGCTTCGAGTAATGTGACGCTGTGATTGGCGTTGCGAGAACCAAGCGTTCGCGAGAGTAAAACAGCCCGCAGCACCGCCGCCAATAATGACGTAAATCAGCTGCAGATACCTTATGTTATGTTTTAATGGTATTTTTTGAGTAACTCATCGCGTAGTTTAGCATTGTGACAATACCAAAAACGCTCAATGTTATTGAGTCCGTTTCCTTTATGGTTTTTTCTTGGCTGTTTGTAGTGGCATAGTTGATTCCAAACATAAAAAAACCTTCGATACCTGATCGAGGTTTTTTGGATATGAAATCTTGGCTTGTGCTTAAGGTGTCATTTAGCTTTTTTGCTGAGATGGCCTTAATCGATAGAGAAAGAGCCTGCCACGCTAAAAGAACCAAAGAAACCGCGACAATCAACAGTGTTTAGTGCGTATTGCGTAGCCCGTTTATTGCCATGAATAAACCCATTTAGAAATATGCACAGTAAACGATGGCCAATCAACATAGTGAACTGCAATCACCGCAGATGCAGGACGAACCAGCAAACCGATGACTAAGGCTAAACCGCCAAAGATCTGCGCTGCCCGCCAATAGAGCCATCAAGGTAGCCAGGTTCTAGACCAAATAGACGCATCCACTGACCAGTGCCTTCTAAAACCGTAGCCGCCAAAAAGCACCAAACAGTTTTTTGTGCGCCATGGGCGCATTAAAATGATAACCCGACTGGAATGCGCAAAATTGTACTGGCAAGGCCAGACGTTGTATTAAGGATTTTGAGATGAAATGATTTCATGTTTATTTACCTTAATGTTTGAGGGTTTTTTGTTAAGTTATAAGTACTATATTATAAAAAAACAGCGGATAAAGTTAACGGAGTATTTTAGGAGAATGTTCAAAAAAAATTGAATGTTTCATAAAAACGAGTCATTTTTGAGGTTTTTTTTGCTTAGCAGTCTAATTTATGGCGTTTTTAGCATATGTTGAGATTAGCATTAATTTGTTTTATCTAAAACCAGAAAATAAAGTAACGGTTTTGGTTTGGCTTATAGGCAAAAAAAGTAAGCAGAGTTCGTTCAGATATGATGATAAACGTGTGGTTACATACGTCTTTTTATGAATCAATAAAACAATAAGGTAAAACATGTCTAAAGCATTATAGGAAATAGATCGCCCGTTGTAACGGGTGGCGCGTCAGAATGGCCTTGCGATGCTGAGTCAATGATAGCGGAAGGCGCAACAAAGTTGTTATTGTCGATCGAAGAATCAAGCGCCATTGCAGACATTGCAACGAAAGCATGTGATGCGTGATCACATTAGAGTGGAACTTGCTAGACCCAGAGTTGTCGTGCTCTCATTCTCGTAATTTAGAGAAAACCAAAAGTAAATCGATACTTTCACGCAACGCGGGAAACTTGTATGTTGGTGGGGATTTGGTGGATGCAGATAAACGATGCCATCGATCGTAATGCTGACTTGAAATATCAATGTCGTTTATTAAAAACGTGCGAGATGGTACTGCCCCGCAAATATGATTGACGTGGTGTGGGGCGATATTTTTGGTGACCAGCTCTTTTTGGCTGGACAATTATCCTACGCCTTGGAGCCTGTTTACGCGTCGTCCAAATGGCAATGATTGGTTTTGTACAAACAAGTGCGTCGACCAAGTCTGTCCACATGGTATTCGCGTAGGCTTCCGTTTTTCAACCCGGCCTGTCATTACGACTTTGTAATCTGACTGCCCGCGGAAAACTCAAGAGCCAAGGATAAGGCAAGTTTATGAAGCCCAGTGGATGTGGCCGAAGCCTTGTTGTTTTATGCTGACTCGCCTCGTCATGTGACGATTTTCCGTGACGTTTGTGATATGCCGTCGCAGTTTGATTTAATACCACTATTTGTGTGGCGATTGAATGATTTAACGTTTTTTTAACCAAATAAACATAACGTGCTTAAACCTGTTGATAAATAACCCTGTTTATCAACAGTGTTTTTTCCTCTCTGTTATCTTACAATGGCCAGCCGCAGTTTATACGAAAAGCCAGTCGTGATATAAAATCGTGTGGTGCTAAAACAAGCGCCAACTGCAGAAAGTCTATGTCCTGCTTCTGGGCGTCCTTTCTAGCTGTACGCATCCAAACCGGGGATTTGAACCCAAAGTACTAATACCGCCCTTGTGTGTACTGATGTTTGCGTTGTCCTGGTAAGTTGCTCAATGAGAAACTGTTGTGCGTATATTTGAAGTCAGTACGGACACGGTACTTTATTCACATGGAGAAAACCGGTATTCTCCAGTGGTGAATAAATCTGCCATACAAGATTGCAATCAGCCCATTCACCCCAAAGCTTGGTTTTAAGGCGTGTTGAATTTAGGTAAGAGCGCGAAAATAACGTCCCGGAACACACCACACAGTCCGTAGCCCTGCGGCTAAGGTTTTTGAAAAAGGAGCCACACCAAATGACGTAACCATGTTTTTTATCCCAATATTTTGCGGGCAGGGTTGGTTGTTTCTGAATGACCAAGCTCGAAATGACCACATCGTCTTCCTATCATTGGCGTTTCGTAATTGCGCTGCGAGTCTGGCTAAAGCTTGTTTTGCTTATGGGTAGGTCATGCCATGTGGGGTTCATGTTGGAAGTGCTGAACAATGACGCTTTAATTAAACCTTGCTGCAGAATGGCTTTCGAGTGGTCTAAAATCAGCCCTTGTGCTAATGGGAAATCTCAATCCTTTACGCGACAGGGCGCTGAGCAAGTCCGAGTAAACCACTAAAAAACACGGAAGAACTGATCGCTAATGGTAATCGGCCCTTCTTTAGTGAAGGCTCCTCAGTGGCCAGTTTTAAACCGGCGTCGATAACAACCATTGGTAATGACAAAAAAATCAGTGGCCGAAAAGCAAGGTGTTAATAACGAAAATGTTTCGCCAGTGCGTTTCTAAGACCGCTATCGCCTTGAGTATGCTTGGGTATTGAAAAAATTTTCTGATTTCTAGTGACGCGTTTTTATGCTGCGCTGTAAGGCAATTACTGGTTGTAAATCTGGCGATATCATGAGGTGCCAAGCGGGCTAAAACAGTTGCCGAGGCAGGGTTATATCCACTATTTGAATGGTGCAAAACGTTTCTGGGTTCTTGTTTTCTAATCCTTTTAGTGTTAAGTCATGAGCATTCAGCGTCGGAAGGCGGTGTGGTTATGTTTTGATTTGCAACAAAATACCTGACTGAGGTTGCGCAATATATCCACCCATTTGTTTGGAAGATAGTCGTAGGTTTAAGTCGCTGTAGACAGGCTGACTTGATGTTGCTTTTGCTCCGACCGTAGTGCAGCAAAGCGGGTTTCCAACAGGCCAGTATTTTGAGCTTGTATGTCTTCAAATAAAATACTGAGCAAGCGTTTCGTAATAGCGTCATCTTGTTCACTGCTTTTGTTTGTTTTTAAAAAGTGGTTTTTTTTTTAAATTGTACTCTATTTTTTATTAAAATTGAATCTGCACTCTTTGGCTGTTTTGCGGATAACTGATTGATTCCACATCATCACCGCTTGGCTAAAGAGAGAAAAATATGACATTAACGCAAGACTTTGGTTTGCTGTTTGCTTTGATGGCGTTATGGGGGCTGAATTTCAAGTGTGATTTAACTGGGCGTGAGCACGTTCATCCTTTGGTGCTTCACTGCATTAACCGTTTAGCGCAGCGGTGTTTTCCCTTTGATCTTTTTATCAAAAAGCCCGATGTCAAGAGTGGCGCTATTTGAAATGGCCTTATGCTTGTCCTTTTGGTGTGGGTGTTTGGGATTAAAGCCACGTTATCCATTGTCGCCGGGTGTATCGTCAAGGGATGGCGTAGTTGTTATTGGATATGAGCGTGGGTTAGTGGCTTGCTGGTGGGTGGTTTTTTTTAAGCGAAAACCTTATCACACGTAATTAAAATATTGGGTGTGGGGCTGGCTTACTCGGACTTGCCTTTGAATTAATTTGGCCGATGGCGGCGCGGTGACAGGAAAGGGTTGATCTTAGTGTTAGATGGCATCGTATTTTTGGAGCTTTTAATAGTTTGATTGTGAACGGGCGAAATACGCAATCTATCTTCGCTTTTTAACGTCTGGGGATGTTGTTTGCCGCTTGCCTTTGTTGTTACTTGCGGTTAATTTTTGAGGCACAACAGTCATTTTGCTGAACTACCCATCAGTTTACCGCATGGAACATGTTTTCTGTATTGTTTCAAAGCGTATCCAACGACAATTAATTAGGTTTACTGGTTTTGGAATAAGATGATCATGAAATACTCATTTCCTGTGTGGCGCCCATTGACATTACTGGTGCCGGTGTTTGGTATTTTGGGCGGCTATTGGTTTTATGATGAAGCCATTGCGCGAGTCCAGATAATTGCGCGTTACTGAATTTATTAGGTTTGTTGTGGGGCAAAATGCATTGCCGAAATTGAGTTTTTTTAAAAGACTGAGAGGTGATTCATGCCAAGAAATCCACTATCTTGGATATTAATTCGGCGCTTTTGTTGCAATGCGAGCCCTGGACGCTGCGACCTTGGCGATTGCGTCGTCTTCTAAATGGAAATCAAGGTCAGTTCAAGGTTTGGCGCTAAGCATCGGGCCATACTGACAGGCTTTTATTTTGGTCTTGTTCACGCCGCTTTTGGTTTAGGCGCTTGTGCTTTTTGCTAATGTCTGGTTATTCGAAAGCTTACGTTATGTCGGCGCGGCCTCAATTTGTTATTTTGGCTTACAAATCTTGTCCGTGTCAGCAATGGCGAATAAAACGGATGAGAACAAAAACAATTTGGCCTATGATTGGAGACAACACAGACGTCTTTGCCGCTCTGCTTATTTTCGTGGTTGGCCATTCACTTAACCAATCCTAAAAGCGAGTTTTTATTCCTAGGGTCCTTTATTCGCTATGGGATCGGCCGCGTTCCAGTTTCCACAAACAAGGTTTTTAATTGTCCGTGATTGTTTATAACCATTCAAAATGCGCAATGTATAAATTTCGGTTACGCTATGCCCTGTTTTCGAATCCAAGAATTCGCCAATGGCTATTTAAATGAAAACGCGGCTTTGATGCTGCTCGCGCTGATGTTTGGGTGCAGCGGGTATTAAAATACTGTTGAGTAAGCTGAATTAATACGTCAGCCTTTGCTATATGGATTTTATTTTTTTGAGTGTTTCCTATGTAGCACGCTTCTTTAAAATGCAGCCCAGTGCGATATTTTCAAAATCTTAACAAAACGAGCTCAGTTATTGAAAGCCATTCGCATCGTTTTTTGATGGCAAAATGTGATGGAAGTTGATACGCAATGTTTGGTCAGCTGGGCAGTATACCCGCCTCATATCGAAGTATTGACCCAGTAAGACGCCGTTCGCAGCCCAAGACATAACCTAATTATCTGCAAAAACCTCTCCAAGATACGCGATGAGCGTTTTGTTGAGGCGCGGTTCTGGGTCCATTTTATCAAATTGGGGTAATATTCCGAGCGGAAGAAATTGGTCTCAGTCATAGTAATTGAAATTCACTAAGTTGGAAGTGGTATCGGGTTGGCTTTTGATCATTGCAGTTAATGGATGACATTCAAGCCTGTTTTGGGTGTGTTATTGGATGACGAAACGTTGCGTGTGAACGACTGAGCTAATCAGGTGGCTTTTGGCCGTCCACTGATTAAGATCCTCAAGTGCAACCCTGTTTGTTCCCCCGTGTGCAAAAGAAAATTTGCTCATGAGCACACAGAATATGGTTTGCAGGAAGAGGACAGAGACACCTTATTAGAGTTGGTTTTTTCCACCGTGATAGAGCCTGCATCGTGTAAATTCGCCGTTTTTTTGTTCACAGTATCCGGCTTCACAGGCCGGCCTTTAGCGAAAATTCATTGGATGAACAGGGTTTGCAAAGTTGCCGGCTCGGTTTGAGCTTTATTGGCCAGGTATGGAATTGGCCCAATGGTTATCCACGAATTAACACGATGCAAAAGAGCAAACTCAACGTTCGAAAGCAGGACAAGCTAGCGCGGCGGCAGATTGGGTTGGTAAGATCGACGATTTGAATGAACGGTTTAATTCAGTGCTCTAGAGCATGGCCTGCCTGAAATGCGAGGCGTTGATTTGGGTGTGGATGCGATTGTGATGCCCTGAATGTGGCCATAAAGCTCAATATTACCGAGGTATTGCCCGTTTGCCCCACCCGCGGCGTGAGCAAACGATTTCAGTTGTGGTTTTCGTCATTTATGCTCTAAGCCATTCGGGATTCGCCCTCAACGGTTCACACTCCGCCGGAGGGTGGAATCCTTGCAAATAATCTATTTCAATCCACTAGTAGTTGTTTACCGCGCTGTTAGTGACAAACTCCGCTTGGTCTTGATGCCTAAAGAGTGCGCGAGACTGTTATGTTGTTGAAGACCCAGCTTTCGTAGTTTTTTTCATCAGTGTCGATGGTTTTGAACGATACAGCCATCCAATTTCAAAATGTCTGGATTAAGGGCAATGATTTTTCTAGATTCGAATAAACCCGCGCCACAAAGTCGTTCAATAGCACAGTGCGCCGCTTGGGGGGCCGCGAAATTCGTTAATGATTCCGGACTGAATCTCATTCATAATCTTAATGGACTCTGATTCGGTTAATCTCCAATGTTAAGCGTCCATTAACGTGGTTGCGTTTAAAAAAACTCTCCGTAAAGCTTTTGAACGTGGCATAGTGTTTAAAGTCTAAAACTGAGAGGTTATGGCGACATGGACATTGGGATAGGTGTTTGAGTATGCGCTCACATTTTCGACAACATAGCGAGGTTAATTTTGGCGTTAAAGTGTGTTTGTTTTATAAATCTAAAAAGAACGCAGCCTCAAACAATTTTACCGTCGATGCCGTGCTCGAAGCAGGGCTTCCGCGCCCGACTTCTTCTTCGCCTGTCTGGCTGTCATATATTAAGGGCTTGGAAAGAAGCCATATGTCATCGTTTTTTCCGAGGCTTTAACGTATTTTTTAAGAAATCCAAATCGAGATTTTCTTTCTGAGGTCGCATATGACTGTTAATCACCGTTCGCAATAAAATGGGCTGATTGTTGATTTGAGCAAATCGTCCCTTGCTTTCGCCTGGCTTTGATTAAAAGGTGTGCCTTGCTCGCAGAGCGGTTCGCCCTGCTCATCAAACGTGGAAGCCATACCAACCAGACAAGCTGAGTGTTGAGTAAGTGCTCTATTTTGTTTTATGGAAAACTCTTGGCTTTCAATATCTTCGGCTAGGTTGGCGAAAATTAATCTGACGATCTTTTTTCGGTGCAATGTCACTGTGAATTGAGACCCCGCAATTTCGTTTGGCGGATAAACGTAGCAGGTGATTCAATCCGCACCGGTTGGTGCTTAAGCGGCGTTTTAAATAGTGCGCTAACTGGGCAAATATAATCATCGGCCGTGTTTGTAAACCATATTGTTGATTAATAAGACGAAAAGTTACGAAATTCCCTAGAACGTGCTAGATGAAAACGTCCTTCTTATTACTAAGGCCGCCCGAAGCAAAGAGAATCGATTGAGTAAGCCAGTTTGTAAATCGTTAACCAATCATTTCCTGACGTCTCATTATTTTCGACGCATCATTTTCGATGTGAACATTTGATGAACAAGAGAGGCGTGCCTTGTTGCAAGAATCTTGAAAAGCATTACTGATCAAATTAAACATGGGGCGAGTGAGTCGTCCTTCGTTCGCGTATTTTGAATGGGTTCCCGCTTCGCGTTTTAAACGACAATCGCCAGAATTCTTGACGGCTAAATAATGAGGCGCGTGCTGCATGATTCTGGTGGCCAAACTGAGTGGTGAAAAATTCACACGAAACAATAGGTGCCAATGCAAGGGCAGAACTTGATTTAGCAACTCAGTTTGTCGTAGTTGCTCGTCTATAAAATCTTCGCGGCTAATGCACTGAAAGAACAAAAATACTATCCGGCCGCTGCTCATTCAGGTGTTGTATCTTCGGGGTGATAGAATGCAGCGATTGCGCAGGGTGAAAGTAGAGGAACTTTACCGAAGCGCCTTCTGGAAAGCGCTTTCACTCATAAGATTGCCGCCATCACTTTCCCAGCGTAATGGTACGGCATTAATTTCAAGCAATTATTATGAACGTGTGAGCGCAAATCGATTGGCAAGCGTGATAGCTGATCTTTTCAACCATTGGATAAAATATCGCTGGTAGATCTGTTGGGCTGGCAAATGGTCGATTTGCTTGATTACCTTACCTTCCACTGGCGGTGACAAGCATGCGCCGACAATGCGATGTTATCCAAAAACATCCCTCGCTGTTGCATTAGGTGTTTGCGTAATACCCACAGCTATGGACTGGTTTTTTGATACAGTTTATCTTGATACAGTATCCAACTGTTCTCAAAATAGTCGAAAATAAGCACGGACCGCTAATGGTTAAATCGTTGTTGTTGAGAAACATTGAAAAACTCGTCTTGAATGGCGTCCCCTTTGAATCCACTAATACAATGTAGACATTGGCTTGTTTTTCTTCTTTTTTCTGCGCAAAAGGGGGCGAAACAGGTTTGACCCGATTGATCCGCGCTTTTGATTGCCGTCGTAAACACAGCGCTGTCGATGGGAACGCAGATGACTTTTTTTTCAAAAATAGGATAAAATGAATTTTTTTTTTTTGTGCGCCATCGCTTCTTTACATGGCCAGTTTGAAATTATGTGTCCTTTGGCTTGCCCATACCAATGCGACAGGCCTCAGGGAAGCGTTGGAGAGTAAATTGCCCCACGTGGTTTTGGCTTCTTTTAATGGCCAAGGTTCCGTATAGTTGGATAATCCCGGTGGCTGTACTCCTTCCAGCTTTTGTTGAATGGGTCGCGATTATGGACAAGTGAATAACTGATGGAATGCATTGTTATCCTATATTGGTCAATATTTCAAAATGCTGTTCTGTTCAATCGCTGTTAGCAAAATGCCTGAAAAGGAATTCCGAAATACATGTTAGAAAGTGTAAATATAAAACAGAATAGTATAGTAGGACAAGTTTTTGAGTGAAATAATCGTTTAAGTATCAAATCATTGTATTAAACATAGCCTGAAAAATACTTATTTTGGCTATATGTCAATTGTTTTTTAATAGTCACTTTATTAACAATCGGAAAGGTTGGCGAGGCAATTAAAAAAAATCAACAAGATTCAAGGCGTTGCGCATTGACTCTTTTGGCAGCTCAATCAGCTTGCCAGTGGTTTAGAAAGTGCAATTTGGCTAAAATATCACAATATGCCGACTTGGTTTTGGCATCGATATGATCGAGTAAAAAAAGCCCTGCGCGATGGCTTCGAGTCGGATATTAAATCAACTAAAAATTCGTGAAACTTGAAACAAATTAACCGTATCACCGAGGCGTCGACAGTTATACTTTTAACAACAGGATCGGCTTAACCATCGCAGCATCGAATTAACCATGAATCGGCCAGTTTGTGGGCGAAACTTTGCTTTTAGGCTTATTTTCAAGACGCCCATTCCATAGGTTAAGCCCCGCCGTTATTATGCACTGGGAACCACATCAAATCGCGTGGCTATTAATTTCTCTATCCTGTTTTATGAAGCGATTCTAATTTAATTGGTATCGCTGTTGTAAAAATGGATCTTACCCAAATTTGAGAAACGCTTTGCTAACGCAAATTAATGAAGTTTTTATTGTTGGAAATCCTGATGGCAATCGTGTTTAGTAGCTCTCAACCTAATTGGTTGTATCGTGTCCTTTGTGAATTATCTAATCTCATGTGGGTTTGCAACGTATAGCGACTCCTCAACGTTATTTAGGCAAATCCATCGAAGTTGGCGTTTGTTTACCAGAACCTTTGATGAAAAATCGCAAAATTGTTGATGTGCTATGAAAATACCCGTCCTAAATGGTAACTGAAGAATTACTGCGTTTTTGTCCTTTTTAGAATGAAGCTGTCCTATTCGCTTTATTGGATTTCAAGATATCCATTCTTGCACCACTAAAACCATTTAATTGAAAGAAATCCGCTTTATGCGGGCCTATTGTTTGCTGGTGGTGTGACCTTACCGCTTGTTATTTGGCCTTCAATGCTTCGTACACCGAATGCTTCGAGAGCGATCCGACCGCACAATGAATAATGACGCGCATAAACCAAGCTTATATTCCGTGAAGTCATCCAAAATACCCAATGCGGTTTGGTGACTTGGATCAAACCATAAATTGAATCGTTTAATCCTGCCCTGTGGGAAAAGTTGGTTGGTCAGCCCTTAGCGCCTTTGGTCCGGACAGCCTATGAATGTGTTATTCCAAAATTTGAATAACACGATGAACGGATATGTCTTTCCATGATGAATTTTCTCGAAGCCGCTAATGATTTGGGTCATTAGGTGCTAACTAAGAAGAAGGGCGGGCTGTGTTAATTCCCCGACTCAAACGCCTGTCCTGTGGACAGATTGACCTGTGCCGAGATGCAGTTGCCTAATGCGCCCTTAGTTATTGTGGTGACGTTTCACGATATGACAGAGCGCAAACGCTACGAGCAAGAAATTACTTTCAAGCTAGAATTAAACTCGAGGAGCGAGTACGAGAAGCGAACGTTTGAGTTAGAAGCGCTAATACTCCCGGCTTGCGTAATGCAAATTGAAGAGCATAAAGGGACACCAGCGTGAGCTTATACAAACTCCGCCAAAATTGGCGGTGTTGGGGCAGCCTCAGTTGCGGGTATAAGAAATCCCAACGAAATTGAACCAACCTTGACCGCCCATTCGGGCTTTTTTGCGGTAACGGTTTTAAAATTTTCTAGATTCGTTGGATCATACGAACAAGCCCACACCCAAACTTTGCAACCATTAGTCAGTTGGGTCATCACTCTATGGGTGACATCATTGCGAGCGCTTTAAAGTCTTTGCTCGCAAAGGCGATTGTTCAATCAGGTCCTATCGCTGTTTCAAACGCGATTATGGGGGCGCTTAAATTAATGAGTCCTGTTATAAAGAAGGTAGACATCGAGCTTGTTGTGACGAGGACCAAAGGATTTTTTATAGTCAATGGTGAACATGGTCTTTTTAGAACAGGTATTATGAAATTTTATTGCCAATGCCACGATGCTAATTTAGAAGAACCCAACAACGAGCGACGCGTTTGTATGACGAAAACAATGAAAGAGAACCACGTTGTTCTGTGTTAAAGATCTCTGGTAATGTTTTGGAGCGAATGACGCTATCAGCATCTTTTTTGAGCCCTTTTTTTTACGTCAAAGTCCGTCGGGCTTAGGATTGGGGGCTGGAACTGTCGATTAGCCCAGCGGATTGTAGAGGCAAGGGTGGACAGATCATCCCGCCCCGCGTCAAACAAAGTAAAGGGGGCGCCCAAAGTTTTGTTGTTTAGCTCTACCGCGCTTTAATCACCATTCTTCCCTATCAAAAAACCTAAAGAAGGAACGTTTAATGCCCGATAAGTAAGCAAGTAAATTATTGATCAGACGATGAGCAAAGCCGTTCGTATGGCGATTCTCAGACATTGCAAGCTTGAAAGATTTTGATGTTGTGGAATTTCCCCACCGGCCCAAGGTGTTGTTGAGCGTTTGGTCTTTTTGGATTGTCTGGCGTCATTGTCAGTGATATTAACTTGCCCCTTGTAAAAGTGGTTTTTAGCGTTGTTCGAAGAGGTTAAAAAAATTGATGCTGAAATTTCCTTTTATCTTGATTACCGGTCATGGCGACATCAAGTATGGCCGTGAGCGCCCATTCGTGATGGCGCAATACGAATTTTATTGAAAAACCGTTTTTCCTAAACGAAGACTTTCTGACGTGGTTCGTCGGCGCCGTCAGAAAAAAGCGCCGTTTAACCTTAGAAAACCGAAATTTTACGCCTAGAGCTTTCCGCCAAAATGCCCCTAGGACCTCGAATTTATTGGCAATACGCCGGTATTCCCACCGCCTGCGTCCAGGCCGTTATTACATGTGGCGGAATACGGGCCGCGGACATTCTTTATTCAAGGGGAAACGGGCACGGTAAAAAGAGCTGGTAGCGCGATATATTCACGAGCACAGTTCTCGCGTGGTCAATACTTTGTGGCAATAAATCTGTGGCTGCTGTAACCGGAATTCCATTATGGAGTCTGAATATTTGGTCATGAAGGGCCTTTACGGAATGCGAAAACACAATCTTGGAGCGTATTGGTAAGCTGGAACATGCGAAGGTGGCACTTCCTTTTCTTTGATGAAAATTGAAAAGCATGCTATGTCTATGCAGATTTCGTTTATGCGAGTGTTGGAAGAGCGTCGTTAGAACGATTGGGCTCTAACAACCGGAATAGATCTTGATTTACGTATTCTCGCCCGCGAACCAAAGTGGAATTTAAACATTGGAGTGAAAGTGGTACATTGTCGCGAAGAATTTTGTAATTATCGTCTTATGTAGTCCGTGTGATATTCCGCGCTACGAGAACGAAGACCGATATTTCTTTGCTTTGGCCAGCATTTTTGTTTGGTGGCGATTGGCGGCAATATAGCGTGAAAGTCAGAAAGCGCTTTCTGCGGCGCGTATGCCCACAAGTTATTAGTTACGACTGGCCCAAGGTAAATGTACGTGAGTTGCGTAACCTTGCTGAGCGTTATGTGCTGAATGGCGAATTCGGGCCTCTTTTGAGTTTGACCAGATTATCATCAAACGAAACCAATCCGGTGTGATGACCTTGGCCTGAGCAATTTAGAGCGCTTTGAAAAAACCTTATTGGAGCAAGAACTCATGGCGCAGAAAGGTTCTATAAAAAAAGCCACTATGGACGCGCTCGGGTCTACGGCGAAAAACCCTTTAATCTGACCAAATGCGTAATATGGATTGGACAAAGACATCTATGAAGCATAAAAGTATAAGCAATAAAACTGATAGCAGTCAGTCAGGCGCTAAACGTTTTGTCTTTGTGTATGACATAATGAAGGTGAGTTCAGTGGGATTTATTGGACTCTTTGCTACTCA
>Ga0163217_1060593_pt1 | contig 15680 bp, 9 predicted proteins | sample SynspAceP_FD_185933 | JGI IMG/M metagenome (GOLD analysis project Ga0163217, IMG submission 185933) | Saline lake microbial communities from Ace Lake in Antarctica - Synechococcus sp. Ace-P (PacBio error correction) | ecosystem: Environmental > Aquatic > Non-marine Saline and Alkaline > Saline ...
TGGGAAAAAAAAAAGAAGAAAAAAGGAATAATAAAGGGGTTAAAATTTTAAAAAAAATGCTTCCGTAGAACTAACTGAAATCTTGGCAAAATCGGACAGAACCGCTCCGAGACGGAGTAATGCGTATTCCCTTTAAAGGATAGGTCAATAAATATTAACCCGTAATTGACTTTCCCCCTATTGCCTGCCAAAGAAAAGCTAACCTTTAATCCATCGAAAAAAATAGAATATTAGAAAAATCGGTCCCAAAAAATGGTTTGGATTTAATTGAAAAAAGTCTTGCCTAACTTAATCGATCTTTATGGGAAAACAATGAGGAAGCTACTTTTTTTTCCACATTAATCAATGAGCCCTCACAAAGTAAAAAACAGTCCTTCTCGTAGCGGGCAAAAAAACAAAAGCATTAATGATCCAAAATGGGAAAATAGCCCTCTCTTGATCCATCGTAAATCCAAAAGCAAGAGGACACCATCCAGAACCAAGATAAGGAAATGGGTCCCCATATTGACAGCAATTAGCCACCAAATTTCAAATACAAAGATCTATAAAGAGACAGAAACCTCAAGGTTCCCTTTGCAAACCAAACTTTGCAACGCTTACAGGAAAGTAACCCCGTAATTTTGGGTAAACTAAACTCAATTAGCCAAACAATTTTTTGGACAACTTAGGTGACCAAGTTCCAAGAGAGGTTTCAAGAAAAAGACCCAAACATCAGAAGCTGGCAAACAGCGCTGAAAATTCTCGAAACTCGAATTGGAAAAGAAAGTCTGATCATACACTCAATTCTTGAATAAAAATTATTGGAGATCTCTTTCTGTTAAATGCGCCCAATAATGAGTCAGACTAGAGAAAATTGTCAACTACTGAACAGGAGGGCAGAATCGAGTCTTGGCCGTAGTGGAGATCCCTTTGAAGTGGGGAAATCAACTTATTGAATTGGAACACATTTATTCCAGTCAAACGAATTTCAATTCCTAAACCTGATTCGATTGACCATAGAAGGTCGGAAATAAAAACCAAGTAAAAAACCCTCGGAGAGCTTTCAACCTTCATCAAGCGATCATCAGTAATCAACAACGCCTATTCATTTAGCCATTGATGACCTCCATCTTGGCGGCGACTCCAAAACTCCATTGAATCTCAAATGCCGTTGCATACTGATTTTATCACTCAAATGCCTCCAAAGCTTGTGAATTATTGGAAATCACAATTCTCTTCGAATCCATTTAGACCACTCGCAATTCCCTTTCCCTGGATTTCAACCAATCTCCTGGATATCAATACTGCCTCAATCGAAGAAATCTATCAAGCCGTGAGCTTCGTCTTGACTTCGCATAGACCGATTTTGAAAAAGAAGATAACCAATTGAATGAAGAATCTACGGGAAAAAAATAAGCTGCTCAGCAAAACATATATTAACAAATATCTGGGCGTCCTGCAGGCCTTGGATTTCTGCACTGAATCGAGCCCGAAACGCCTCATTCGATTACCGAAAAAAGAGACCTCACTTAAATGACTTCTTAGTACCTTCTGAGCGTTAATCCTAAAAAATTGCCTGTTAAATTGACACAACTACTGAGTTGAGTTAAAGAAATCTTTTACAGATCGATTGATGAATTCAAGCCAGCAATCCGAAAAAATGCTGAATATTGGGTATTCGACCGAGATCAAGTGAGCTTTGATTTAAAAAATACGGTAAAGCCAGATATCTATTCCTTCTTAAATACCGTGAACTTGCCTAATTGCTTAATCATGAACAAATTGGAACGATCTTTGCTTTGGATCCCTAATCGGGGTTAATTTGCGATACCTCTCCTGTCTTTGGTAATTTTTCCTGATTGAAGCAACGAAAAAACGCGACATTTACTATTCATACTGACAAGGAAAAAGTCAGACAGTTTACAAGCCAACCGCCTGTTGATATACTGTGGATTTTATCACTTGATCCGACCAACACAACGGCCCTGCTAGCCTTCATTTAGTGCATTTTTCTTCAATCATATGCGGAAATTACATCTCGCCCTTTGATCACCAGAGCTCGTCCCCATGGAAGTGAAGCACGCTTGTCAGGCGAAAAGAGGTTAGAAATCAAACCGAACGCAACTAGGACGTCCCTTGCACTGATCAAGCGAGCGCTGGTTTGGTAACAGTCTTGATCGATTGGATACGCGATCTCAAATCAACCAATACAACAGCGACGCGATCTACTCAAAAACACCATTGAAACGAAACAACATCTTGGACTTAATTTCAGTCATCCGTTAACCTTGGGCAAGCACCCAATTTGAAAGTAATAGATCATAGCGACACTATACTTCATTACACTTAAGTCAAAGGACTCACATGATACTTATCATTTCCTCATGCGAACGGAAAATCTTGACTAATCAAAACTGGGAAAAATTTCAATAACAATGCAAAGTATACTTCCTATACACCTATCATTGGAGTTTCGTGATCATTATTTTATCCCTTCCTTTTCAACGCCTTCGAAAAAAGACCACGTGCCGTCAGTTTTTGATTGTTGGAGGTGGCGAGTGGATAGGTCTCCAGTAATGTCTAAAATATTTCCCATCGAAATCGTGATTTCTTCTATTCTCGAGGTATTGGATGTAGGTTTGATTAGATTGTATTGGAGGCGGCCCTGGCTGGAATGAAGCGTGAAAAATACCCCCATCCCCAAACGATGGCAATCTGCCCGATTGGTTTGAGCCTCCACTGGCCGCAGCGATATACCTATTATTATTCCTGAGATGACCATGCAGTCGGCTGCTCTACGCCACCCGCTTCTATATCTTCCAGGCGATTACACTCTCCTATGTTACGGGTTTAAAAAAGAAGAAAAGAGAGTTCATATCTAAGAAGAACGTTTTCAATAATTCTAGGAATAGCTTTCGCTTTTTAAACGGGAAAGCCTCAACCCTGCAGAAGAACTCAGGATTAGTCGTTGGGGGAAGAATTTCTGCTTACTGTAGCAATTCAATTAGAGCGCGCTATCGCATATTGAATTTCAGAATTACAAAAGCCAGTGAATATTTTTATTGATGTGTTTTACTATTACTCTATGCGTTAGTAAAAAAAATGCAACCTCTTCATTAAAATCATCATTGATTTTTGATGTCAACGCCCAATTAATGAACTGTTTTTCCAGCGAAACTCCAAATGGCTGAACAGATAAAAGCGCACAAATCGATCACGAACTGCACCACGATACGCAGAAACAGCATTCGTGGTCGAACTGTTTTTGTCATCTTTTGGATTGACGATCGCTAACTTCAATCTTTGATTGGCAAGTAGCTGATCATCCTTTACTGAGGAAATCTATCTATGGGATTCGTTTGTACTCTCTATCTTTGGTGAAAGGATCTTATCCCACAACGTATCATCGGCGCAGAGGCTAATCACAGTAACTGACTTTTCTATGGCATACCTGCAGAGCTCAATCGCAGCTTTGAACCGGATTTTACTTTTGTAAATATGGAACTAGTCCTGATACGACTTTTCAATGATCTATGAGAAAAGGAAGCACAAAAAGCTATGATTGCTAAGTAGTCCCACAGTTGTGCGGGAATTGGAAAGACCTAGTGTTTTGGGAAATAAGAGCATCCGAAAAATAATCTAACCCTTAAGGGTGGCAGAAAGCTATCGATTTTTAAGTGAAACTACTAACCAAGTAAATCTCGAGCAAGAACTGCATTTCCTCAACAGAGACAGATAAAGACCTAATGTAATGCCTAGAGAGTGCCTCTTGCCCCGTACGGCCCAAAGTAATCCGACATAACGCACTAGGAATCAAAGGTCGCAATCTCGTTCATGGATTTCAAATTTGCCATCTGGAATTAGGTTCCGAATCTAGTAAAAGAATTCATCGACACATTGTTTTAGGTAATGTCCGAAGGTAATTAGACGAATAGCAAAAAAAAAACCCAGTACTTGGGATATTTCAAGGGTTTCAGGCATTTTTCACTTAAATCAGAATTCCCGTTACCCTCCTCCTGACTCAGAATTGTCGCATGGGCAATGGAATCGATGCCTTAATCAATTCACCAATGAAAAGTTCTCCTTTTTTCCGTAGATTTACCCTCCATCAGACCAATTAAAAAAATAGAAGCCCGAAAACTTTTTGCTAGTTTCAAAAAATCAATTGATCAATTCCCCCTCAAAGTTGAATATATTAGATTTCCAATCAAACAAAAAAGCAAATACATTACGATGCCTTGAATCAGAGGGCAAGAGAGTCTAAGCCCTCTGAAGGAATGTCAAACGTACCGAAATAAGCGATCTCCCATTTAAAATCACTCAATTGTTTTGGAAAAAGAACATGAACTCAAATGAAAATTAAAATGAATATTAGCTTAATACTTTTTAACTCTTTAAACTTCAATGTTTACCAACCTTTTCTCACTGATCATCAATAGCCTCTTTGTGGAGATTCCTAGATTTTCACAGAATTAAGAAATTCCATCTATCAAATTAAGTATGGAGCCCATTCCCTCTTTCGGTTTACGTTATCTACACATCTTAATTGAATCACTAAGCAGCCACAAACAATGCGCAATTTGTGATCCCCGCTTTCAGTAAGCAAGTCAATCGATGACGAATCTAACAAAGAAAGCGTTTTTTGCAAAAACTAAAACTAGCGTACTGCATTGGAGCATTAATCAGATCAGGTTTCCTCAGGAAGATTTCCATATCCCTGACCATATCACTGTTGAAAACCTGGAAAAGTCATTTCTTGTAATCGCGTATAAGGACAACGTTGAGTGGAACCTGGCAAAAGCGAATTAGAACAGACTGAAATCTATGCCATTTGCGGAGCGAAGCCAAAAAAAAAAAAAGAAAAAAAGAAGGGGTATAAAAAAAACCAAAAAAAAAAAAACTTAGCCCCCGTAAAAAAATCACAGTCCCCTAACAAAAGGAACTTCAATGGCTGATAAACTGAACCTGCAAAAATAACTTTGGATATAATTTTTGATCGATCATATAACAAAAACAATAACACCTTTGTTGGACCAAATACTAATAAAGACCTACCGTCACAATATTACCCAGTCTTGTGGCAAGGTATTCTCAATCCCACAATTGTATTTTTTCTGGGATACGATTAAAATTATACACCACAGAATAGGCATTAAAGTGAAGACAGGTTGCTTCGTACTGGCTCATATGATTGATAGTAACAAGAAACCCAAATGCATGAACTCTAACTGCAATCCCCAAAAAAAGTATCAACATCATTGGAGAACATGTACAGTCGGCATTGAATAAACAGAACCCTGGATCTGCGTGAAATCTCGAGAGCTGGTATTTGGGCTAACTCATAAAATACAGCTAATAATTATCCAATGCTCCAAAAAACAGTGTCTGAAGACTGCCGAATAGTTCGAGGAACACCACTTCACTACAGGAGCATACCTCAACGATCATAGCTAAGCTAGCCAAACAGAGACAAACCTCTCTTCAGCACAATAAACCTTAGTATTAATTAAGACCACCCTGACATTTATTAGCACTATCCATCTGCCATCCGAAACTACTGTTACGGAATTTACGCCTAAAACAGACCAAAGCACCCAACCCGACTAACTACATAGAAGTTATCACACTCTGATTCTCTATCGATCCAGAAAATGCAAACAATTCACAAAAAAACCACTAACCGATTCCAGCTAAAAATATATATACAATTAACTTCTATATAAAAATAAGTAAATGCCTCTAAAAAAAGCTCCAATCGCTACCCAAATTAATCTAGTTATTATGGGGAAAAACATACAATTATATTGTTAACAAGCTATTACCTAAGTGTTATGTTCTAACCCTTAGCTATGCCAAACACCTCCAATTAGGAACAATTTCCCTCCTTTGAAGCCATTACTGAGCTGACGGTTACAAATCGGACTTTACATGATGTGGTTCAAACCTTGGAAAATTACCTATTACCCCACCAGCCCTTTACTGTACAGTTTATAATGGATCTCACTACGCCACTAGAGAAATACTTAGTATTACATAATCTAGTAATATTTGTTACATCATTCCGCACTCATGCGCAGCATTTGAGTCGTGGAAACATTACCCCGGATTTATCCACATTCCGCGTGCTGATCTGTAGTGGAACAACTGTACCTAATGGAAGAAATCCTGACGCTGTTTTATAATCATTCAGGACAATTCACCGTAGGCAGTTCAACGATATCTAAGTTAACAGGAAACACAAGCTGCCAATGTATTCTGGCAATTGCTGAAAGGCATCTGATATTGCAGCAAACAGCGTAATAAAAAACGTTGTTTTCCACATCTGGAGCATTTCTTTTGCTGTGAATGTTACATAGAAGAAGAATAACTTGCCTCAGAAGAGCAAAACGATCGCGGCTGGTTGTGGGGCAATATCCCTTTTGGCACTAACCACCATTCCAATAGTTTTAATAAGTATTCTCCCCCGCAGCTGCAAGTCGATGTGTAGAATGTTCAGATTTGCCCTTTCACTATGCTGGCGCTGTAGCACATACTGGTACAATCTGGATTGTGCACTCGCCACAATCTGGTGCCATAAAGTGGTCGGTACTCCACTCATGTTGGTTCTTATAATTCGGATGCTGTCACAGCACAAGCCGAACTGATGATAGAAACGCTTATTTCAAACTGATCTTACCAAATACGTGCTTTCCCATACCCTGTCTTGAAGTGAGAGACGCCAAATCGGGGTTTATTCTAATAAAGGACGGATCATTAGCAGAACGATCACCTAACGGTCAAATAAATCCGGATGCAATATTTGTATTAAGTTGGCGGCCGCATTTACAACACCGCAGCACAATCCCAATAATCCTTAACTAAATGGGCGCGTATGTGAAATGTTTTGGATAGGAGGAGCCGAGTTTTCACTGGCCCATTTCTCCTGGTGCTTTTCATTTATGAAAACGCTTATGCACATCCGGAGCAAATAACAATGGGGCAAGTGGAAATCTAGAAGACGCACTTCACAGCAGACTGTCGAATAGGAAGCATAATTTACGGTATACACAAGAACCTTATCAAACATTTGCCCCAATTCCATTTCTGTGGGTCTAAATATGGACTGTAATGACCCCCAAAATGTGGGACTATCCCCAGCAACGTCTACACCCAGTTCTAATACCCTCGAGCAAAAACCAACCCATCATAAATATTTGTGCGACATGCATATCTGGCCAACTACTCTTGCGCAATGGCACCCACTTGCAAGCGACCTGCCTCTGAAAATGTGAATACGTTCGAAGTAATCACAAATAATGCGCCTTAATAAACCTGACCAATGCCACTATAACAATGGTTTGGGTACTCAACTCTGGAAGTGAGGCCAATGATGACAGAAATAAGGCTGGCGCATTGGGTCCCCGGCTCTACCAATTACGAGACTCTTGAAAGTTTTGAAACACACAGCTTCTCCGATCCACTAATCCATCGCTTCGCCCCAATTAAATTATGGTGCGACGCAAACAGAAAGGGACAAGCCTCCAAAGTTTGGAGACAACCCCTAATCTTAGTGATGCCGTACCCGTCCGGAAACAGGTCACTACTCTACACTTCAACGCGCACTAAGCTTCCCCTTCTACCGGAATAACAACGGCTCGACGCCTCCCTTTGATCGTATCAACCCACGGATCTGAAGTCAATTTAACAAACGAATCTTGATTTGAGTGACATCACCCAAAGATACCAATCATGGCTCAGCCCGACAATACGCTGATGAAGTCAATCAGGCAGATGAAGGACTTCAATCTGATGCAAACCAACTGCAAGTACTTGGATGGAAACGCTCAGTGCTGGACCAAAACCAACATAGATAAAGTATCTAGTAAATGGGATCCGCCACCGCTACTTTTCCTCACTGGAAACGGCAAGAAGGACACTTGCATGACTAATCGCTCCATTTCAAGTTTGGGCCACGACAAATGCAGCAAGTCCTCACTTGCAACTACAGGAAATCAGTGAAACGTGACTAATAAAACGTCTACGGTAGATACCCACAATCCTAAGAGCCATCTGAAATCAACTTCAGCCACGGTGAAAACCTCATCCAGCATTCATCAGCTTTGGAGAGACGGATCCCCCGAAATAGATTCCAAAAAAACGCTACCACTCGAACTCTGCGAGCGATGCTGCGCTCTAGCAATGCTCTCTGAAAACCAAAACTCCTCTGGCACAATATCAAGGCAAAACCGATTGGAAAAACAAAGGTATCCCATACATCTGCGCTCAAAAGCCAGCAGCCAATCAATGAAACTACCTTATGAACTGACTTTGCCAACGATCTTCCTGCAGAATTGAACAATTCTCTGAGGACACATTCTCAAAAGCCATTGACATGCGGAAAGAATCTGCTTACGCCTTTCATCAAGCTCCGGAGATCCTATGCCCGAACTGCAAAATCCCTTTGATCATTGCCATCCCTCAGGCAGATCTTTCAGTCTCCATAGAAACCGTGAGTAATCCGAAAACGCCAGAAAGCAGCTGCAACCAGAACGTCCTTTAACCCTATCTCATGGATACAACCGGAAAATTGGCTATTTACCTGATTACCAAACTGGCATTGGTCCAGCACTAATCCATTACAATCAAACAAGATCCATTCTACCTCCAGAAACTCGAAACAGAAATCAAAATTACAATATAGGTCAGGTATTGGTAGCTTCCCCATAGGTATGGCGCCGGTCATGAGCTAGACTGAATCCCCCCTCACCATCCACCTCAGCATGGACCTTACACGGGATCCGACGATTACAGATCACTATCAAATACCAAAATAAATAAAATAAAGATTCGTCAAACACTAACTCCTGTAGTCTATCCATTGCCTCTCCCAGGAAGCATGCCAATCATCAATGGCGCCCCAAGCCACTTTGAGCTAAGGTTAACGGCTAGAATACGAAATCTTGAAAATCTTGACATCCGAAATGGAATTAATCTCGAATTAAGAATAAAAAATCATGGCCCCTTCCATGAAAATCCATTTGCAGATATCAAATAACCGGCCATCCTACTGCAAGATCCGGAATCACTTCCCCAACGAGAAACCCTCGAAATCCAATAAGAATCGAATAATCAAAGCAATATAACCTAGAGCACCTCAATTAATAGACCTCAAAACTAAAGCACTTACTCGATATCGGGAGCTAATCCAGTTAAGTGACAAAGATTGTTGTTTGTTTTTGTAGTGCAAAACCTTCGATCCTCAGTCTGCCTAACCGGGAAAATATCAATCCAATTCACAAATAGAACTCGAACATTTAAAAGAGTCAGTAAACAATACATATCGCACTCACCGATTTCAGCAAGTTCTGTCGTCCTCGCCTGCTTTATTTCGCATGTCCATGCACAGCGAATCAGCTTTACACTTGGACTGGTAGCGAATGAATGTAATGGAATCTGTGATGGCGCCCTAACTAAGTTTAATTTAAAACAACCCAATTATTACATCTGACCACCGGGATATCAACTTGTAGATAACCAGGCCACGCAATTCCGAATCGAAAGTCCTGAAAACTTCGATTCACCGTCGATTCGAGCACCCAGTTTTGACTTTTGCGGACGACCCTTTGGAAAACTATTCCTTTCAGGTAAAAACAGCCTACAACAAAGCGCCAGCGAATAATTAGCAGGAAAAAGCTGGGGCAATCGAACACACTAGGCTTACCAATGTCACCTTTCAGTAAATCGAAGAACCTCAGGCGCAACCAAGCCCACCACCTACGCCTCGACAGTAGGAATAGAAATTAAGAGCCCGCATATACTATACTACGGCACTTTGGCCCATAGGAAACTGTTCCACGGTAATTATTAAGCAAAATCACCAAATAAACATCAATTTAAAGCAGATTAATATCCGCAAAACGTCGTTCGAACTGATGCTTCCTTCGAGGCAGCTCCGGCTCAATTTACAAACTTAGATGTCACTACCAGCGCGCCATCTTCGAATCCCAAAGCTGTACCAATAAATGGAGACCGTGGGAAAAATCAAAGGCAATCACTTGGTTCAGTAAACTTCAATGAAAACCGGCTTCGTGCCAGAAATAACATACCCTGAACGAAATAGTCATCCGCCAATTCGAATCTCTCTAAAACCGCACTCCAATTTTGAAGAGTCAAGAGCTATTGAAAAAGCTGTAGGCCAACAGCAAATGAGTAAATAGGTAATGAAATCCTAAGCCACACAAAACCACGCCCAGTTAATTCCGCTTGGCTTGACTCGAACAGCCGCATTGCCGCAAGAAGAATATCCATAAAAATCTTAACAACACATATGCCATGAAGGACACTTATGAAAGAAAGAGAAAATCAATTAAACAATCTAAATAAATTAAATATGAATACAAAACATGAAAACACGATAAATCAAGTTCTAACGAATAGCCTGGTAGGGCTAGGATTCAGGCAAGCACAGAAAAACTCCAGCACTGCCTCACTACTGTTCTGCGACTTAAACAATCGCAATGACGGACCAGACGAATGCATTCGGAAACACTTTCTGCAAACTCAACCCTCAGCAGTGGTACTCGATGCTAAAAGAACAGCCAAGGCAAAACACAGGTTCGTAAGAACGTGCAAAGATTCGCCTTGGGTGGTGCAGCAGTGCATGACAGTAGCCTATGATCGCACTGTAAAGCACTTCCTAACACTGATCAACACCTCACGAGACAATGACTCCCGAACAGTTGTGGGAGCGCTTAGCTGCTAATCAAGCTCGCAACTGTGTAACAAGGCAGTCACAGTAACGCTAGCTTCAGGCTTATTCCCTTTGGGTAGGTGGGTCGATTTCTCAACTAACTACTTCAAGCCACAGGTATCTAATTCAGGTACATTCACCATTGATGTTAGTACAATAATTAATCAATGCCTCAGAATTCCGTCGCTTTTTAAAAATTCCATGAAAAAAACCTTCTACAATTCTGACCTTTATTATCCTGACAAAAACTGATCTGTTTGGACAGGTTCGAATTGCTCCAACCACCATTGTATGATCAGAATGGATAGTCTGTAAGTTATACCAATCCCGGAATTCACCGCAAGAGATCAAGTGAGTTTATATTTGGTAACCTGGCAAGATGACCTAGGAACCTCATTATGGGTATCGGATAGTATCGTTGCCAAACAGTTTTGGATGATGATCGAGTAGCATTTCCAAGAACATATCCTAGCACCACAAAGCAACAGCAAACTTTCGCCTTCCCAGTCAGACCCGATCGTCTCTTGCAGCCTGGAACCAATTCAGACCCTGTCAAAATCCAACTTCCCAACGCCAAACTACAGCTGTGGATGAAGTTCCTCAAGAAGAAGTGCTAACTCGCGTGAAGCTTAAATTTGACCAGCCATACGCGGCATTCAAAAAGTAGTCCCGATCACCGGACTAGAATTTGAGGATATCGGGCCGCAATCTGAAGACCTTCCGCGTTTATTCCCACTTAAAACTACTGGAAATTCACCATATCGAAGCGTAATGTCCACCTTCAAAATGTACAAAGAAACAAATGCAGAGCAGGCCAAAACAGTACGCTTTATCTCCAGAAAAAGAACCGTGGAAATGGGGGGAAAATAACCGAAATATTGCTTCAGGAGATTACACAGTTACACCGTTAGAAACCAAAAGAGCACATCCCATATCCTCAGATTTGTTCAATCCCAACCATCTCAAAAAAACTATCCCTGTCAAGATTAAACTAGACCCCAATCATCTAAACCCCATCACCAATACCCAAACATACTCGTCCAAAAGCCAATGAAAAGTAATTAAGATCAACCCATGTATTTGGGTCTAATTCTGATTAACTCAAATTCTCCCAATCGGCTTTTGCTCAATAAAAAACCTGGATGGAGAGTTATACTGAATTCAACTACCCACCGTAGTAATGTCTATCTAAATGGGGTGTTTTTGGAACTGGCCTTTTGCGCCAATTGGGATAGGTAATTGAGTCGTTCTATATTCCCCAGCCGAAAAAAAAGCTTCGGACAGGGCCCTAAAAGGTGCATTTCCCTCGAAGAAGACGGTTGGGCGATTGATCCGATACAAATGAGCTTACTGTCAAAGGTAAGGTCCGCGACCTCGATGCCGACAATACTACATGGGAATTAGACTTTCTACATCCGGACTATTTTCAGGAGCTAATTGGGATCACATCACATCAACATTAATTGCGCCAGGTAAGTAGACCTCAACAAATCATACCTAGCAGGAACGTCAAAGCGAGAACTATCCGCACAACTCCAAAACCTTGAACAAAGAGGATCTTCCGCTCCATTACTCATTCGAGAAACCCGTAAGGTGTTAGTCGTGTCGTTGATTATAACCTAAATTAAACACCAAAACAAATGTGGAAATAATCTAGGCTATCATTTCAATGGGTATGACCTCCCTGAATGATTCAAGGAACTGACCAAAGAAATCTAAACAAGGAAACTTCAACAATTTTGTGAGGAGAGGCGGTATTCCTTAAAGAGCCTGCACCTGACGGACCATCGAATCAGCCATATTTCCATAGTCCAAATCAGTACCTAACCATTTCTAAACGGCCATTACTGGATCCATCACCAACAATCCAGTAATACCCAGATTAGAAGCTGATCTCGTATCGGGGGATGGACCACACCGCACCGGATTCGAGGATGATTAATCGGTGGCAATGGTGATTTACCCGAGCCAAATAGTGGATATATCGAATTCAATCCCGTCACTTGAATACGATAAGTAACGCGTGTCATACTCTTCTGGAGAATAATCATCCCAAGACGACAGAATTCAAGTCCATTTAAGCTTCTACCCAAGGTTTTGTAGGATATAATGTCCAACGGACTTCCTCAATTCACTCCCGACAGTAGGCACTGATAATTAACACATGCTGATTGCGTAAATGGATTGAACCCATACGGTACCGTAAGAGCTGAGTAGATTCAAGCATACTTGAAGAACAAGAAATCTATCCTGTTTTGGACTTCACTCGGATTTTCCATCAAACCCCTGAATATAGCTTGCCAATCCGATATATCGGGCTCGGGTAGTGTATCTATCTACAAATAAAATAGTATAAATGCCAATTCCTAGTACAATCCAAAATTCCTCCGCACCAACTTCAAGCAGGACAATGCGCCGAATCTAATTAAATACGTTTCCCTCTAAGTATTGGGAAATTTGGGGTTTTCGTCTGACAGTGAACGCCATTTGTTTTGATACTGGAAGAGGGGGGTAAACTAACTACAGAATAGACTCACCCATCGCAAATCAATCAGGTCTCAGAGTAACATACCGGGTGTGGCGAGAAGCACCTCCTAATAAGTGAAACCAATACAAAACAATTTGGATTACTAAACTACTTCTTTAAAACCACACGCTACCTCAACCCGGAATCCCTGCTATGAGGAATGTTGAGAGGACAATAACCGTACCTACAGCTTTAAAACGTCGGAATCCATCAGCTTGCTTTGTCACAAACCCTTCAAAACAAGGAAATTTACCCTCGGCCATACCGACAAATCAGCTCAGAATCAACCCAGGTCAAGTTGGATTTCTAATTATTTTAAATCTTACGCCATCTACCCAACAGTAACGAAAAAGGTTTTCTGCCTACAGTCCCTCAGCGGCCCTCCTAGCTATATCCAACGAAATACACGTAACCAAGCAACCGTGATCAAATCACGCGATCTGATGACGCGCGTCTATTTGAACTAAATGAAAAAAGTATTGACCCCGGAAGAATCGTCCTCCAAGCTGTCCGATCGCTCGCCAACATCCTCCTTGGATCGACGATGCGGCGAAATCACCCCAGCTTCAAGTATTGGAATATCGATAGATACAACGCAGGGCTTCTAACCCAACCTGCTCCAACTCAGATCCGTCAATTGCCGACCAACCGTTCCGGGCGATCGATATCCCACTTTATCAAACGGAATTATGATGGGATCGTTAGAAATATAAGGCGAATCTCAAGTCGGGTGGATTGCGACTGATTTTTGCCTACCAAGATGCGAGACCGAAGGAAGTAATCGACCTCTCGGTGGAACTACATCAATATGGACTCCCCTGGGAATATACCTTGAAGTAGATCCAACAGCACTGGAATTATGCAAGCCAAATTCAAAAATCCACGGCAGTTAGAAATGAATAAAAGGCCCTTGCGGACGGACTTATTAGAAGAAATGACATCATTCTAAAACAAACTCTCAAATCTAATTAAAAAATCTTCGGACTAACTCGCCCATTCTCTTCCAACGAAATCGGCGCTCTCCCCGCCCTTTATAACCATAAATCCGCATTCCATGGACGCCTCTTCCATGGAGAATAGCATGAAATTCGTCTCATCACAGTTCCGGTATTACACCTGATCAGAAGAATTTTTCCCAGTCCGAACCCACATACCACAAGAGCCAATAGCCAACTGGAATTGCCCTAAAATCCTTTCGATCATTGGCCAAAAAATCGCTCTATCAACGCTTACTCCATATTTTATTAAAGGAGTTCAAAAAAAACCAAATCTCATAAAGTTAACTTTCGTGACCTTTCGGGGTGAATATCCAAAGCCCAAATTTATCCTCGAAAACAAAACCAATAAAACATGACAAAAAAACCTGTACTATGTAGCCTTTAAGGCTAGTAAGCGCTCTGAGACCCGACCATAAACCATTGATCTACCAAACCAACCCGTCCAGGGGAACGTCTGCGTTCCGGAAGCTGGTAACATAACGCACTGGGGTCAATGGGGACTGCCGACTAATAACAGACACAAGGAAAAAGTTTTACAGTTCAATCAGCGTTCAACACGGCATAAGCTACTGGAAACGAACCGTATTCCTCTCCACGTCCGCTACTTTATGCGACCACTATGTAACCAAAACTTGTTGGCTTGGACCAGTAACGGCGGAGAAAATTCTCGCAATCCAACAGGTCAAAGAACTACAAATATACACACGTATAAGTGGGACGGTTGGAGTCCTTTGGAAAAGCCCCAGACAAACAAATAAATGGACCTTAATGGAAGAAACAAGTTGCTATCACACGCCCCCATATCTGCGGGTTTGAAGTCTTATTTCTTTAAGCAGGTAGCTGCGCAAAGTGTCGAACCAAGGCAGAAAGAGGGTTTACCACTAGCTACCAATCGATACTTCCAAAGATTATACACGTTGGGAGGAGAACTATTAGAAACGATCAATTTCGCAACAACCCATGGTTTTATGAAACGGGGTACTGATCGATTTACAATCATTGCAAATCTCCCCTCAGACCTGGAAGCTGAGACTACAAAAAAGAAATGGATTGGGAGATTGAGATTAAAATAAACAGCGATCTAAAGAATCTTCCCCTCACATTCCCGTTGCTCCAGAATACCCATCGAAAAGGCAAACAACTTGCGAAAAAAGCACGATCAATGATTGAGCAGATCAATCTCCCCTCGGGATGGCGAGTAAACGTTTTGTCAAAATGCTTCATCTTTGCCTTACCAAAAGCCCTTCCGGCCTTCCTTTCGCTCATATAAATCGTACCGGATACAGGCACCAATCAGTGATCAATATCCGCTGGGCGCACAGAAAATCGCTACCATATCCATAAGGTTTGTGTAAATCCCGATTGAAATCCTCCGCGACTGTAGGCATGTACGGGTAAGCGACCGACTTGTACGTGGGGACTGGCAACGAGTAACCAGTTTAGTTGC
>Ga0163217_1095957_pt1 | contig 15680 bp, 21 predicted proteins | sample SynspAceP_FD_185933 | JGI IMG/M metagenome (GOLD analysis project Ga0163217, IMG submission 185933) | Saline lake microbial communities from Ace Lake in Antarctica - Synechococcus sp. Ace-P (PacBio error correction) | ecosystem: Environmental > Aquatic > Non-marine Saline and Alkaline > Saline ...
AACCCCCACACAAAAAAAAAAAGGGGAAAGAAAGGGAAATGGCCCCCTGGTTTTTACGACGGGCCTGACGTGCTGCCGCGGCCCGCTTTTTGACAGTGGCCGAAGCAAGGGGTTGGGCGCAACGCGAAGAAACACCAGATTCACCAACCAAGAACCTATGAAAGGGCCCGTTTTTGCGGGATGCCGGCCCATCCCGCGATGAAATCCCGGCTGCGCAAACAAAAGGCCCAGAACCGAAAACTGCCCCAGATAAGATGGCGGTGTCCAGTCCCCGCCGATACGCGGGCACGCAAGGCGCGGGTCGTTCCAGGCCCCATCAAGCCCAGGTGCTCGAATTGGCGTACAATCTGGCCTCATGCCCACCCCGAACGCAAAAAAGTGCGATCAAGACATCACGAGACTGCCCTGCAATGGCCCGAAATGCGTAGCGATGCCAGCCCACCGCGATGAAGGTGTAGATCCCAGGGCGTTCGACAGGCACGCGCGGAAACTTCCGGGATAAAGCGGACCGCAAGGGCCATCAGGGCTAATGGCCCAGCGATCCAATATCCGGCGATGCTGCCTGGTGCCCCGATTTCCACCAGCAGAATGGCAAGTTCAGGGGCAATCGCAAGGAACAACCCCCCGGTTGCCGCCACCATCAGGTAAAAGATGGCAACACCGCCAACCAAGCGTGGCGCACGGTTCGGGCGCTCCCTCCGACAGAATCCGCCTGGCCGATTTGTCTTGCGGTTCGGTGATGGTCGCAATCCAGGCTGGCAATAAGGCCAGACCCACGAAGTAACGAAAAAAAAAAAAAAAAAAAAAAAAAAAAAAAAAAAAAAAAAAAAAAAAAAAAAAAAAAAAAAAAAAAAAAAAAAAAAAAAAAAAAAAAAAAAAAAAAAAAAAAAAAAAAAAAAAAAAAAAAAAAAAAAAAAAAAAAAAAAAAAAAAAAAAAAAAACAGCAGAAAATGGCGCCGCGCCAGTGCATGTTCGAAATGAATGCCGCCAAGCAGGAACAAACAACACGCCCCCGCGGCTGTCGAAGCCGCATAGGTTGCCAGGCTCCTCCGCCGGGCCGGATTTCCTCGTTAAGTAGTCCAGCGAGGAGCGTGGGGCGAGGTGAACAGGATACCCATGCAAGACCGAGCGCGATGCGCGAGCCCAAGAATGGCATGAGGTCGTCAAGCATGAACGGAAGCACTAACGCCGCGGCAATACAGCACACGCGCCGCGACCACAAGCTTGCGTCAAGCCGGTCGGGCAACGGTACCGACAACCGGTCCGGCAAAAGCGCCAGCAACAAGGTCGGATCGAGACGACCAGCCGGGCTAGTAGGTCTATCGGCACACCCGCGAAATGCTGCGAACATCTCGGCAGGACGTGCCCACGGCCGGCAATCGACATGCCGAGAATAACGCCACAGCCATAAAGCGGATGTCCCGGACGCGCCGGCGGGCGTTGCTTGATCGCGCGGGGATTGGCGGGACGCTTGGTCAAATGGGGAGGTCCTTTGGGCGCAGGTGAGCCCGAACGTGTATCGACCGGCCTAAACTAGACGCTGGCCGAAACACCGCGTCAACTGCCGCTTCCCGTCCGCACCCCAACCTCCAATGCCTTCGCTTCTGGAGTTGGATACAAAAAACACATGCAGGTTCCCGCTCGGATCGGCAATCGCCCGTGCGCCGCCGGACCCTAAATGACACCGAAGGCCTCGGGGTTCGGGCCCATGCGCGAATTTGGCGTGTTCTTCCAGTATCCATCGACATGCGCATGTGACGCCCGGCCATAGCGTCCGCGGCCCTCGTCCCATTGCAGGTTGTGCCCGTTCGACGGCCCGCACGGGACAGGAATGCGGGTGCCGTCAATCTCGCCCCCATTGCAAGCGCGCATAGATCCGTGCCTGCCGCTGCTTCGCCGAAACCACCAAAGAAGGATTCCCGCCGACAGCCGGAATTCGCGACTGTTCTGCTCCGTTGTGTCCAAAGGAACCTGGCATGGGTTCCACCGCGGCGAGATTTGACTGCCGTCACCGCCTTCCTTGAGCATGGCGTTGCCGATTTGTTGGGTTCAGGTCCGCAATCCGGTCGAGGTCCTGTTTCGCGCACCCCGACTGTAGTCGAACGCCCACCTTCACAGAGATTTTCCTGCAGAATGCTGGACGGGTTTTTCCGGTTACGCGGCAACGACTTTCACCGACAGGTAACCGATATTGACGGTATTGTAGGCACCTTTGCTTTCGGCGGCCAGGCCCCGGGCTTGTTGTTCGAGTAACCTGATTCAAATGCGGTCAAAAGTCGAAAAGGTCACCGTTCCTGCGCATCGGCAAACAAGACGCCGCAAATTGTGGACAGGATTGCGATTTTCAAACGTCTTCCTGCCGTCCTGGCAAATTCGGGCCAGTAGGTGCGAACCGGGCTTCCAGGTTCATCTGGCCACGGTCGGCAAGAATGTGGACACAGGTGCACACATGCTCTTGGCCAGCGAGTACATGATCAGAGCGTGCTTCCGCGTCCATGTGCACTGTCGCCGTATCTCATGTGCCCCGCCAAAGATCACGACCTTTTCGCCCCCGTGGATAGAAACGGCATGGCGGTCGATTTCCTCCGAACTCGGTGAAGTTGCGAACCAAGCGCGTCATCGAACGGCTACAAATTTCGGCTCGCATTCGCCGTGAATCTCGAATCTCATGTCCCTGCCTCACAAAGTGTTGCGAAGATCTGCCGAAGGCTTCAGTGAAGCAATAAGCTGAAATCTGAGAAGACAGTACTCAGCGAGACGTTCGGCGCGCCTGGCCCATTTTGGTGTTTTGAGTCTTGGACACTGCCTAGAAACGTGTAGTTGAGCAGAACCCCAAAGGTGCCCTGAACTCTGATCCGGTGTGCGACCAAAGACGAATCCTCGAATCTCGCTGCCGACTGGTGAATCGATCCGAGTTACGAACGTATCCGAATCGAAATCGGGACCACGGAAACCGACCCCTCATCCCATATGAACGAAAACCCGGCCTCCGCTCTAGGCCGCCAATCCTGACCGGCGGACTGGAACGCGTTCACATCGAAGAAGTGCGCCTGTTTAGTCGCGCTGGCGAAGACCAGTTTTGCCCGACTGAAAAACAATGGCGGCCTCTGGTTCCGATTTCATTGACCGCGATAGCTGATGCCGACCTCGCCGATCAAGCCTTCAATGGCCCGCCCCGATACCCTGACGCAGTCATGACCGGTCCACGCTTGCGGTGTATTTGACAAATCACCGGCCTCGACGTCCCCGTCGACACGCCCAGCCGATAGATCATTGTGTCATCTCCCGTACCGCAAAGGTGCTGGAGCCATCCTCTTCGCGCCAAGTCATACTTCGCGATGGGACCCGCGCGCCAATGTCCGAATTGATCACAATGTAACCCCGACACCCCCCCCGCCGATCGAGGCAAAGAACCGTCTTCATATTTTGAGAAGTTGGGACGACCCGCAAAACGGTATTCATCATCAAACCAAGATAGGAGGGTGGCGTAAATCCTGCCCGCGACGACTGAAACTGCCAACCGGAAGCCTTTTCGGGGGCTTGGGCACCAGCGTGGGAAGATGCGCCCAGCAAAGGCAAGACACGCTACCTTGCACGAACGGTTCTGTTTTTCATCGACTGATCTTCCTGCAATTGTTGATTCGCGCGCGCTAATGCGCGATTCCCTCATTCCCATACCCCTTTGAACGGGCCTCGATCGGGGGTGTTCAGATATTGTGGTGACCGGCACCGGCGTTCTTAACCGGGGCGTCGCCGCGAAGTCTGAGGAACAGGATCTGCCGGTCAGAACAGGTTACGGCATTGGCGAAAATAACGGCAGTGAGCCCAAGCCATAGACCATAAGATCAGCAAGCACGATCCCCGTGTTCAGGATCAGGAACATGCCCAGCGACACATCGCGCTGATCCCGCTGCGCCAGATTTATGACCTGTGCGCAGAAGCGAGATGTGGTGAGCAACCGCACCACCCGCATGCGCGGGTGAATTAAAATCCAGCATGAATCGGTTCCCTCCCTAACGAACCAGAAGGTGCATAATCGCAACGGCGAGTCGAGCAGGCTTCGTCTCCGCCCCGGCCACCGATTAAGGACAAGCCCCCCGGGCAGCTTTCCCACATTGGCGCGGAATGGTGATCTGCCGGCAGAACCGGTAATGGCCGGCGATGCAGGTCATCGCCATGGTTTGCCCGGAAAACTCGAGTCCTCGCCGGTGCATCGGTTTTCGGTGCGATCACCGGGCGGTTGGCAGACCGATGGTGTCCGGTTGGCCAGCGTAGAAGACTCGCCTCCGACCCGCTCCGGAACTTCTTTTGCGCCTGAAATCTCCTTCTCGTGCGCGATGCGTCCGGCCATGGCGAAGCGTTCACGAATGCCCGACCGAGATCGGATTGTGCTCGCGAACCCAGGGCCGTTTGTCTGCGCGACTTCGCCGCCCTGCAAGATCCGGAATGCGTCCCCAATTCCAGCGTAATCGTCGCCGGCCCGACCGAAACCGTTCCTGCTGGCAGAACACTCGCCGCGCGCCACACGGCTGGATTGCATCGCCACCATCGGTCGGTGCCGTTCGAAGGTAATCGGTGAGAACCGCATCCGTTGGGTGCCGCGCGTTTGCGCGTCGACAGACCGGTACCTGATCTTGTCGGAACAATTTCGCACAATTTGCAAACCAGCCGCAGTGTCGAAGGCGGGCGCCACCCGTGGGCATGGGAAAGGTCCACCCGCCCAAGGCTGGCCGTATCCATAGTTCCGCAGGAACGAACACGGGGATTCCGACCCGAGCCCCATGTCCGAGCCCAATGCGAAAATCACAGAGTTCGGCGGCCAGCGCAAGCTGAACCGAGAGAATCCACCGTGCATGCGTCGGGTCCACGCGCATTCACGTGTGCCGTAATGGGCATTCGCACTCGTCCAGGCTGTATAGAACTCGTCCACAGACCGTAATGCCGACAATATCGCCCCCGCGCGAGCAGTTTCCTGAACGGTCGGCGGTGTGGCTTTTCGCTCGACCCAGCAGATAGTCCGGGCTGCCGTTTGAAATCTTGCGGTCCTGCAATATGTACTGCCTCCACAAAGGTCTTGCCCGCGAGCGACCCTTTCCCCAACCCCGTGATGGTTCCGTATCGTGTGCGGCATGAACCGCCAACGGGATCGGCGGGAATTTTCGTCGGTCATCGGGTTTTTCCTTGTTTCAGGCTTCGATACCGCGCCTGCTGAGCGGTTGGTGAATGGGCGCACCCGGTTGAATCCGGGATGCGGCCAGACACGCCTGCTACTTCTGTTTCTGCTGCCCGATTTCGCCTTGCGCGGCCTTGGGCGGGCCTTCGCGTTAACCATCAAGAAATCTGACTCGCCATCCCAGCCACACCAACGCCCATGGGAGAGGAATGTGCTCGAAAAGGTTTCCCGACATAACTTGATCCGGTGGGGAGCCCCGAAAGATATGGGGTGCATGGCGAAGCCATGATCGGGTGCCTCGTGGCTTTCGGCATAGATCGTCTCGAAATAATCGAGCGAACCGTTTCTTGAAGACCCGGAACGTGATGCTGGATCGCCAAATCATCAACGATGTCATGGAGTTCGTAGTTTGTACGGCAGGGCCAAAACCATCGCTTGCCGCTGGTGGTTTTCAGCCCGCACCGGCTGGTCTCCAGAAACCAGTCCCCGATATACTCGACGCCCACTCGGCCAGACTGTCGATCGTCCCTGATAGGTCTGGTCAGGCCCGGCCGAACCAAGCCGCGCGGTCTTGCCGCAGAAGTCGCCAATATCTTGACGACTTGTCGATGACGCCCGCTTCGTCTTTGAGCTTGTCATGGCATCCTGTTTCATAGAAATGGCAATTGAATTCCCATCCCGCATTCCACATCCGCTTCGGCGGCGCGCGGAATAATCCTCGATGTCCGCGCGTTCAGGTAACCGTCCGGGCGGACACCCCAGTATGTCGAGCATGGACTTGATGCGCCAGAACCCTGACCGCATGGCCGTATTCGTGCCAGCCTCACAGTCGAATGAATCGGGAATCATCGGGATTTCCCTGGGCGGCGGATTGAACCAAGCGCGCCCAGGCCCCACGATATCCCAGACTCCAGAGCAGAATGCCAGAGAACCATCTTGGCTTCCAACCGGAAGGACCACCAGGCTTGCCGGTCGTGATTGGTTCAAATGGCAGGCGTTCGCTCCGCATCATCCTTCATGCTCTCTCTCCATTTTTGGGCCCTTGTTTTCCAAGGCCCGCACGTCTTTCATTGGCGCACTATACTGTTGCGCCAAGAACAGAACAAAAGACCGCTGCCGGGCCAGCAAACAAATTCTGGGAGTTCATGAGTGAAACCCTACCAGGATGGCGAAGTTGTTCTGGTCCAGCCGTGAGGGGATATTGCCACCTCCGTCGTGCTGAACCGGCCCGAAAGCCAATGCCTGAACAGCGATGTGTGCACGATCGGGAACGGTGATGCCCATTGATCTCAGTCTCGAGAATCCGTGCGAAATTTGTTGTGCTTGCTGTGCGGGCGACAGTGCGATGGCCGGGCGCGGATATCTCCCGATCGAAACCGAACCGTTCCAATTCGATCCAGGCGCTCCGAATATGGCGGCTGATGCACAACGCGATGTCATGCGAACCGCGATTGTCCGCACCCGGATGCCTGATCAAGGGTTTCGTCGGGCGCGCTGGAAATCGCGTTGATGTGCGACATGCGCATTCTCGTTGAGGTCCGTTTCGGTGTGCGATCAACCGCCTCGGGCTGGTGATGCGTACCCTGGAGTTCGAAAGCGCTGGGTCGGTCTGGTTGGGCGGTCGTTGCACGAAATTCTCATAGAAGGCCGCGTGTTTGGTGCCGAAAGCAAAGAAAAGGTCTGGTGAATTCGGTCGTGCGGATGACGCGTCGAGGAAATACCTATAAAACGCACCCGCCGCATCGCGATGGCACCAGCTGGTCAAATCTCTGCACAAGAAGTTTTGATCGGGGTGCCTGGCCGGGGTACCCGCCCCTGAGTGAGGTCCGAGCAGGCCGAAGGCTTTGCCCTGTTTTTCGAAACACCGAGGATTTCAACACCGGGTTCCGGCCTTTCTGCCAAGAAAACCCGAGTTCGAGGACGCTAGAACAGGGGGAAAAAAAAAAAAAAAAAAAAACAGATAAAACACCGGGCCTGCTGCACGGCCTCCAAGTTAATCGAAGAGATGAAACCCACATCATGGCGGCTCCCGACCTGCGGGCAGAATGCTGCGATATGGGGCCCGATTTCAATCCAAGGCGAGCGCGTCCCCTGGGGATTACCGCCGGCCGGTTCGGGAAAGCACGGACGGGGATTCGCGCTTTTGCGATGAATGAATCCGGAACAACGCGGTCTGGTCTGTGAACACTCATCTGAAGAAGGCCGGCGCGCTGCACAAGGATATCGCCCAGGCCGATGTCCTTCATCGAGAACTACCTGCAAGGGGCGATGGAGCATTTCGGCCATCGCTGGGAGGAGATCACAAGGTTCATCCGCGCCTGATCTATTGTTCGGTTCCGGCTTCGCCGCACCGGCCCTATGCCGAACGCGGCGGGTTCGACCTGATCCAACGCAAGCATGTCGGCCATCATGAGCATTCACCGGGGAGCCCGGGGCCGCCCGCCGATCAAGGTCGCGCGCCGATCACGGACATCCACGCGCGTATTCTGTCGGCGACCGGGATTGGTGCGTTGGTCAGAGCCGGTTAATGAAACCGGACAGGGCCCCAGTATGTTGGATTCTGCTTTAATGAAGCAGGGATCCTGCAACACCTTCCTGCAGACCGCGATTTATCTCACCGGTGAAATACCCAGCCCATGGGTCGGCCCATCCGCTCTTCGCGCCCTATCAGCCTCCCGCCTAAGGACACCTCGCTGGTCGTTGGTGCCTGCCAACCAAGCACCTGCTGAAATTTCGTCCGAAGCGATATCGATCGTCACCCATTGGCCAAGACCCGCGATTCCGAACTCAGCAATTCGCGATGAACCATCTGGCACGCACTGTCGAGACGTGGCTGACCGAAATCCTCAGTCCAATCGCACCACAGCCGCTTGCTCGAAAACTGGAAGCCCGCCGGCGTCCGGCCGGCCCCGGCTATGACTCAAGGAAATGTCGGAGACCCGCACATACCATTGCCCCTCGCGGCATGATCGCAAAAGTAACCGGCGGCACGGTGGGGAGCACAGCTGAATTGCACCATGTCAATATATTCGGCCCGATCCCGACCTCGATCCGGCCCGCGCCACCGCTTCTGGTGAGCACTCCCTTCGAAGGTTCTGGCCCGAGTTTCGCTTCGCCGCCGATGAGATCGAAATTGATTGGTCGGGTGCAATCCTGGAACCGGCAGCGACCGCGAAAACCCGCGAGAAGGGCAGAAGGCGTAAACTGTAGGGCGGGTTTCAAACCCGCCCCTGTTCAAGCACCTGGCATCATCGTTCCTGATCGAGGTCGCTTGTTCTGCCACATCACATACGGCGATCAGCGGCGGGTTGTTGAAACCCGCCCCTACCAGAGGACTTCCTGGTTTAAATTCCGCTGCCTGTGCCGCGCGAACGCCGAGGTGCGGTTCCAGAAATCCCAGCTGCCTGCGGATCCTTCGAGGCCGGAGAAGGACCTTGAAAATGGTTGGCTCCGGCACAGTTTACCAGCTTTGGCCTCCGCCCCGTTTCGGCGGAGCGCTGCGTGCCATGGTGCTGGTCCTGGCGCTTGAACTCGTCCACTTTCCGCCCCGCCATGAGCCACCTGCATGGGCGGCATCGGCCTTGGTCGAGGGTGAGCAGCGGGCCGACCAAATGGCGATGGTTTTTCCGCCTCGCTCAACTGCATGAAATTCCTGCCGGTAACTCAGCATCAGCGCGCCATGTCGTATTGCCGCTGACCGTCATGCCCGCATGCGATCCCGTCCAATCGTCTTCATTGGCCATTCGACCAAAGGGTGCGGGCAGCCAATGTCTCCCCCTGAAGGAATGAGTCCCCGATTACAGAATTCGCGTCGTCCACACCCACTCTTGGCGGCATGGGCGCGAACATGCGCACCAGCGCCGTGACGGTGATCCACCATGTCCGGGATATCGATCCTCTGCCGAGCATTCGGAAGGTTCCCTGCCACGAAGGTATATCCCGTGGAAAGCGCGGCCTCGCCCAGCCCGAAGGATGCCGTGGTCGAGCGCGCTGCGCAGCGCGCGCGCATGGGCGGACAATGATCACCGGTGGCGGGCCCGCCTTCGGCACGGTAAAGTTTCGAACCGGTCCTTTGGTGTTCGCTGTAGGTACAGGTGCGCCGCCGTGGGCGAGCCCGGTCGCGACAGCGGCCCTGAATGGGTCAACCAATCGGATTTCGGGTTGCCCTTCATGGCATCGGTCTTGACGTTGATGTACTGGGTCCGTCCAGTTCATCGCGGGTGTAGTCGAGATATAATTTTTTTTCGCTCATGGAACTATTCTAGTGCCTTCGCCTGAAAAAGTTGAAACCGAAACGTATTGCGCGACAGCTAGCGCAACCTACAGAGGACGAGATCATGCCGGACGATATCAAGACGTCGAGGAACTGGTTGATGCCATTAACGTGGAAGCCGCAGGGCCATCTTGCGGAAGAAGGAAAAGCCCGAGCTCAGCGCCAAACTGCATCCGTTTCCTGAATTGTCACCGTTCTGTTGCTGTCCCATCGTCGGCTGCGGTGATGCCCGCCGATTTGGCAGCCCGCGCGGTGAATCGCCCGGTTTTGCTGCTATGTCATCGCGCACGACCATTTCGCGAATCCCGACCGCCCCGGCAACTCGGCGCACCGACACCTTCCACAACATCATTGGAAACCCCCCCGAAAACGCCGTGATTGTTCATGTACCTGGGCCTGAAACGAGGTAATGCGCCTGAACGGCCCGCGCGCGCCTGACCACGGACCCGCCGCTGCTGGAACAAGAATGTGGCCAATGGCTAGCAGCCCCCGCGCAGCGCTGCGTGATTGACATCCGCTATGTTCTACTTCCACTGCGGCATAGGCGGTGATCCGGTCCGATCTCTGGTAACCCGACAACAAGTCCAGAAAGAGCGATTTTCCCAGCTGGGGGCAAAAGATTTTTCCAAAAAAAAATTTTCAACAGGAAACCCTGGTGACGTGCGTCAACGCGGACGAAACCGACAAAGCGCCTGGGCCAACGATTACGCAGAACAACCTGTATTAAGGTCGTCATCTGCGCGATCTTTCCACGTCGTACATAGACGCGGCAACGGCGGGTTTTAAAACCCGCCCGTGTTGGTCGTCCTTCAAGTCCCGCGTTGAAGGTGTAGCACAGGCCCCGAGCAGCTCGTTTCACCACCTCTCTGCCAAAACGCTCTCTCTAGCTCGGTTCCCAAAGAGGGCGCTGAATTCAACATCGCCGCAGCGACCCTGCAAGGTGACGGTGCTGCAGGCCGCGCCTCGTCACCGATATAGGCAAACGGCGCAATCAACTCCGGCGGGCACGGAGATCGGTCGAACTTCCATGCTCGATGGAATGCTCGCCTTCCAACATGCCCCCCATTTTCGATCAACGAACCGGTTCTTGCAGTGCAGGTGAAGGTCTCGTGGTGTGCGCGTGGGAAATGCATGCCCGGGGCCATTGCCTTCGGCTCGCATTCGGCCGATGACGACGGCGAAAGTTCGGCGGGCCGGTGATCACCCCGTCCCGCCCCAGGGCGTGTCCTTGTCGACGGTCGCGGAATCTCGGTGCGGGTTTGCGCGCGGGTCAATCCGCTCGCGGGCTTCGGGCGGGATTTTCCCGGCGGTGCGGTCGCTTTTGGCGGCGGTCCCTCGAAACGCGCGATATAGCGGTTCCCATTTCTTCGGGTCAGTGTGTGTGTGCGCATGGGTCTCGCTCCCTGGGGTTCGGCATGTATTTGGTTTTATCTGCCCCGGGATGAGCCACGCCCGCGAAGCCGGATCAACCTAAATTGCCGAGAACAGCAATACGAACGAAAGCGGCGACTTTTCTTTGCAGATGGCATCCGTCTGCGGGACATTATCCCCGGCAAAAGCGGCGGCTGCGCCGGCAATCAATCTCGTGCAATGGCTATACCCGGGCGCATAGGAAACCTACATGCCGCACCTTTGTGCGGGATTCACGCGCGGCTCTATCTACACCTGGATTTTCTATCATCGCGGCCTTTGGTAGCATGCGCTGGCACACTCGCGCCTGGGTCGATCCCGAGGAACAGGTCCGCGATATTCTTCGCCGCCCGCATCTGTCTCCGCGCGTGCGGATTTGGGCTCGGTCGCGGTGATTGGGGGCTCAGGCCATGTGCGGCTGGTGCCTCGATCAAGGCGAACGGCGGTCCGACCCCGCGAGTCGTGGCGCTGGCGACGGGGGGGCACCGGCAATGGCGAAGCGCTGCACCGCTCCAATACGCCACCGAAGGCCCGAATGGGATATCCCTGCAGCAGGATCTGGCGGCCGACCGGGTTTGCGCGGGCCCTGACCGTGCCGGGCGCACGCTGCCCTATCAGGATATGTCCCTCGCCCGGCCCCCGCCAACGGGAGGCCTTCCGGATCCATTACAAAGACCGAGGGATGCCCTATCCCGAGGCTATCCCGCTGAAAATCGTCGAACTCGCTTGCGGGTTTTCCGCCGAGGACTGGGTGAACGGATGCGCCCGCCGCCCCCTGCTGCTGATCCACGGTCGGGACGACACCATGTGCGTTATGTGGAGGCCGAGGCGCTGTTTGGCCCCGCCCGGAGAGCCGAAATCCCTGCACACGATCCCGGCATCAACATGCGGAAGTTCTACGAACCGCAAATCCGGTGGCTATTGCCGTGTGAATCGAAAACTGCTTGGAATTCTACAATGCCGCGCTGGTACTGATTCCCTCTCCCTCCGGGCAAGGGGTTGTAAGGGGCGGGTTTCAAACCCGCCTGTCGCGGTGTCACGTCGCATGCTAGCAATAAGAATTGCCGCTGTCCTGCGGCGGTTTGAAACCCGCCCCTGCAGTCTGCTGACTCTTTCTCGTTGGCGCCTGCCATTGCCCAGGAAAACACCCGCGATGTCGAGCTTCGTCCTCGCCGTCTGATGTCTCCGCCTCCATTGATGGCGGGAAGTCAAATCTGCATCGGCGCGTGCGGGCTATGTCGCGCCTGACCGATGCCCGGCGATTCGCCGCGAATCTCTCGGTCGCTCGGCCGGTGGCGATTACCTATGGTGAATGGTCGGACGCGGCCCGGTGCGGTTGCCCTGGACAGTTATTCGAAAAGCCCCCGCCGATGTCGCGCGTTTCGCGGCGCGGGTGCAGCCCTTCCCCATCCCCAAAGGGCGGGCTGAACCATCGATGTCACCGCGCTGAAATTTTCTCCGCGCTGCTTGTTTGACGGAACGCAATCGAGGCACCCGCCGGGTGATGAACGCTCTCGCCGATGCCGGGATTCGATAAAGGCGACGAGGCGCTTCGTCCGCCGCCCGCCCCGTGAACCGCGCGGTCGGTCGCAACATAATCATCAACGGCTGGTGATCAATCCCGCAGCAGGAACAGAGCGAGGTCGAGTGTGAAGTACGATCTTCAGGCTACTTCCATGAAGTCGTCATCGGCGGTCCCGGGGCCTTCACGTTGGTGACTGACTCACCCGAGGATTTCCCGCCCGCATGTGGTGGTCAACAAGCTGTGCTCAGATCGGCCGGCGAGGGGCACCAGCGCAAAGTCCCTTGGCTAGCCCGTTAGCCCCTCGAAAAATTCATGCTGAGCCTGTCGGAAGTAATGATTCGCGCCCTCCGCTCCCTTCGTCAGGCTCAAGGACGATCTGAAGTGTGCTGTCGCAAAACCCTCGTCTGCGTCGTTCCCGCGCAGTCCGGACCTTATAAACGCAGGCACCTGTATGATTTGTACAGTCGGCCGTCAATTGGATGCCCGCCTGCCCGGGCATGCAGTTGTGGCTTTGACTTTAAATCCGGCATCGTTGGAACCCCAACCGAACAGAACTGGCTTTCCGCATGCCGCTGGATGTGATACTCCGTTCCCATATTTGTCCGGACAAAACTGCCGGATACCTTTTCCCACCATCATCAGGGAGAAGCCGACGTGGCCAATCGAATATCAAGAGATTGCATCGCACGCGGACCGGCAACCCGCTGCAAGCCGAACATACCCTGCGAAGGGTGTCCATCGACACCATGTTGGCATGTCTTCTACGACAAGTATCCTGCTTCTCGTCCCGACGCGCCTACACCCCCGCGGAATCGACCCTGAAGACCGCAAAGCACCTTGCATGCTCTCAGCTCGGCATACGACTACGGGTGGTCTTCACCCAGTCCCGTCGGTCTAGGCACGTACAATCCGCGATCCTTCGAATGGTCATGAAGACGCACTTCAACGCGAAGACCCGACCGGCGCGTGGGTCTGCCGCCAATGACCATGACTTCCACCGACGAGCAACTCGCCGAGCTTGGACGCTCACCGTATTCGCGGCGTCCGTCTGAACATCGTATACAAGGTGCAATGCCCCTCAGCTCGATGTCCATCCCTCGACTGGAAGCCCGCATCAAGCCGTTCACTGGCACATGAGTGGCCCTGTTTCCGGGCAAGGATATCGTCAATTTGATGCCGTCTTCGTAGAAGATGACCACCCCCATGTCGAATTGGTCACTTTGCCTATCAGCCGCCACCGCCGGGATCGAAGCTGCCGGGCTTCCAGGCGCTGCTCAAGCCTGATGCGTGGAGGCAACACCTGGATCAAGATCCTCCGGTGCCAACCCGCGTCAGCGCCACCAGACCTGCCGCCTTAGCGATGTACTGCCAGCCCATATGGCCTCGCGCGCTGATCGAACAATGCCGACCACGTCATGTGGGCACGGACTGGCCGCACCTTCGCGTCCCACAACGACGCCGACCGGTCGAGGCCTTTCGCCCAGTGGGTCCCCGACGAAGCCATGCGCAAGAAGATCAATCGTCGACAACCCGGCCGAAATTTTATCGGGTTCTAGGGTTAGGCTCTCCACTTCCAGCACGAAGATTCTTTCTCATAGACGTGTCCTCTCAAACCCCCGTTCAGAAACGGGGCTTGAGAGAACATCATGAGGAGATAACGCCCTGAACACCGCTTCCGGACAGGTTTTGGCAGCGATGATGAAATGCGCTGCGCAGGTGAAGATAATATGCGCCGGCTTCCTGACCGGGGCGGGGCGGTTTGTTATGACTCAATCTTCAAAGCGCCAGGCCTATGGCGCGTTTGTTGCGGGCGCCGTGGGCCACGGCGTGGCTGCGCGGGTCGCACGGGCCGCCGCGCTGCCATGCCGGTGGTGCTTGGGCGGTCCTGACTGGGTCGTCCGATTTTTGCAGGCGGCCGGGCTGGCGATATCCCGCCCGCGAATCACCTTCCCAGCAAGGATGGCATGGCGAATGGCGTCCGCGCAAGGCCGGTGCTGGCCTATGATGAAAAATCCGTCAATGCCGGTTGAGGCTGTCGTCACTGGTGTGGCCGAAATCCGCTGCCCAGGTCCGCTGACGCTGTCGAGGCGTGGACCTCGATATCGAAACCCTGCCCGCCGTGCCGGACGTGCCGGGGCCTTGCAGACGGTGCAGCATTGGGAGTCCGCGCCGGGGTAACCTCGCCTTTGAATTGGTGATGGTACGAAGAACGCCGTTACGCGCGGCGTTTGACCGCGCAGCGCATGTTGCAAAAGTCTGCCTGTTTGACAACTAGCTGCCCCGGTCTCCGTGGAGCCCGTGGCGGGATCGGTGAATGGATGAAGCGCCCGCGGTACACCCTGACGGCGGCGACGTCAGGGCGTGGTAGCTGGTCAGCAAAGACCTTCGCGCCCATGTATTCAGGACCTGAGCCCGGAAAATGTCCGCGGTGCTGACCCCATATGTGGGCGGCGGCCTTCGGCATGAAGGCGCATCCCTGATTCCCGAATATGCCGCCGTGTGTTCGCGGCCCGCCAGGTCGGCGACCGGTCAATGTGCAACTCCCGGCTGGAAAAGTTCCTGGCCTATTACGTGCGGGCCGCGACACTGCTGATCGAATGCCGAGATGGCGTTTGAATGGTTGTACGCAAGATCGCCGGCCCTGCGGGTGAAGACGCGCGTTCGGCAATGGGTGCTTACCTGAACGACGTTTTCCGCTGTTTTCGCCACCAACAACACCAAAGAACTGTCTGGCCAGCCGTTTTATGCGATTCCGCGCTCCGCATCGATGTCAGCATGGTGGTCTGACAATGCGCCTCCCACTCGTCCCCTATCGGGGGGCGGGACGGCCCGAGGGCGATCATCACGCGGTCCGAGCAATTGCTCGACCGGGGCGCCAATGGCGCTCGGAATCGACCGGGTGGAGATCCGCCCGCCGCACATGATCGCAATCCCCCGCCGCAATGCCTAAGTCACACCCAACGGGCCGATTATCGAATTTCCGGCGAAATCGAAAGGCCATTGGACAGGTGCCGCTTGAAAGCTCGCTGACTTGGGACGGCTTTGCGCGCGACGCACAAGCCAGCGAAAGGTCGGCAAACGCCCGAGGGGGTATTCGACTTGCATTGTTTTCTGAATAGTCGCCGGCGGCATTCCTCGACGATGAACAGGTGCGATCCGCGCTTTGAAGGTGATGGCGCGTGCGAACGAATTGCCGCACGGGTGCAAGCATGGCCAGAGCCCCCTGACACCTATACCTCGCTTTGTCGGAGAACGTGGGCATTCTGCTTCAAAAGGTGCGCTGATCGAGGCGACAGCCG
>Ga0163217_1030245_pt1 | contig 15678 bp, 5 predicted proteins | sample SynspAceP_FD_185933 | JGI IMG/M metagenome (GOLD analysis project Ga0163217, IMG submission 185933) | Saline lake microbial communities from Ace Lake in Antarctica - Synechococcus sp. Ace-P (PacBio error correction) | ecosystem: Environmental > Aquatic > Non-marine Saline and Alkaline > Saline ...
AACAACCAAAAAAGGGAGGGAAGGAGGGGAAAGTAAATTTTTTGGCCCTTGGTTAAAAAAAACCTTTCGTCCCCCCTCGTGGGTAATCGGGCTTTCTAAATAACTGGGTCTAGGCTTCGAGGACACCCTTGGTCCCTGGAAAATGGAATCTTGTTTAGTGGTCAAGAATTCGGACCTAATTACGATAATCAACAACAAGGTAATGTTGTTTGTTTTTCCATTTTAAAGGACTCCAATTTGGGCCCAATAAATTAGAAAAATATTCCCAGGTCATTAAATTTAAAATATCGGGTAAAAATCCCATTCAGGGTGGAAAAGGGACTTATCTCATCTCTATAGCGAATTTTTCTTCCACCAATCGCTCAAAACGATCTTTTAACCTTGGGTAATTTTTTTTTGGTTTTGACTGATATAAAAAAGTAAATTAAAATCCCCCAGGCCGGTCCAAAATCGATTTTGAATACACTCGATATCTGAAGCCCTTGAAAGCTGAACATCTGAAAGTTGATCTTTGGATTTATCTGAATAATTTGATTGGGTAGGCCCATCAACCGCGGTTTGATTTCGATAGTGGTCATTGAATATCATAAGCAAGTCGAGCGCCAATCAAAACGCGCCGCCAAATTCCCTGCAGAATTAAATGAACTGCCGCCTACCCCGCACACTATAAACCTTGTTCTTTTTAATTTTCATCAAAGTACAATTGCTCGGGATAAACTCGTTTCCTTTTGCTTGATCCATAAAATCTTTTTGCCGGTAAGAGCCCACAAATTGGGGACCTAATTCAAGGTCACTTTACTGATTTGGGCACAAAATCGAGATCATTATTTAGATTAGAGCGCAAGCAATTGACTGGCCTGATCTTGCTGAGGACGTTTCATCTCGATAGTAGGTTTGGGCAAAGCTGCCATAAAAACTGCGATTGCATTCATTATCGTTTGGTAAATTTTTGCTTGGTTTACGGGCTCTTAGTCTTTGTTTTAGGGCCTGAGCGCCGCAGTCAGCAATAGCATCTAATCGTTGGCTTTAACTCGAGGCGCCGCCTTTCACTACTGGGGTAGTACATTCCTAATACCGAGTATACTCGCTTTGGCCTGGGCTAATTGCTTCATTTAATTCGGCGAGAATACGCCGATTAATTCTTGCGCGCGCCTGTTTGCACCTCTCCATCACTTTCGTCTCTGACTTTCTCAACAGCCTTACCGCTTTTTGAGTAATCTTTAATCCAGCATACTTTTGAATTTGCGGGTCAGACAAAATCTTCGCGAGCTACGAACAACTTTTTATCTTTTACGTTGCGATCAGCAAATTCAGATGCTTGTGCAGTATACTTGCTTTTGTTCAGTGGCTTTGATTGGTTAGGGATTTGTGGATCAATCACGGCAATTATGAATGGAACGAAAATCAGCACTGGCTCGCACATTAAGACGCTTAGCGCCCGCTTAAAACGTGCCGGTTGATTCTTGGGTTATCAACTAGCCTCACCATCATAAGTTAAATTCTTACTAGAGCAGTGGGTATACTTTATATCTCCAGCTCAGATCGACTCTTTCATTTAACCTTCCATACTCCACCACACTTTGAACTGGTTCTTTGTGTCATTTTTTTTAAAAAATATCTAGGGTTTTACTGGCCACCGTATTTGGTGCATAATTTTGATAACGTAAAGGGGCCTTTGGTAAATGGATCTATCTCATAACCCTGTGAAGGTAGGGATAATTTTTCAACATTATCGACTTTTTTTGCTGCACGATTTGGGTTGGTAAAACCAACGGGTTAGCACAAGATATTAAACCACCTTCTGTTTTGCCAGCAAGGGTAAAAAACAAAATAATATTTTTGCCAGATTGAGGATAAAGTTCTGGTCATGCTTACATCAAAATCGCCATCTGTCGGTGGCGGTGTTTGCTATTGCGTCGAGTTTTATTAATCGTCGGTCAGCGATGAAAATCTGTATAAATAACTGACAGGCCCCAGCGAAAATATCGAGTTCGCTAACGGTATAAACGACATTGGGACTGCAATTTTTGTGTGTTTTCATCTGCTTTTAAAGTCGTTAGCATTGACAGCCTGCGCAATCTGGTTTGTAGTTAACTAGTGCGGCAACTTAACATATGATTGTTGTTCGTGTGACAAATGTAAGCAGCCTTACATTTGTAAGCGTGGTCGCCGGAATAATTTGCGCTGAGAATGGTTAAAGTCGATACTTGACCAGTTGTTTGGTATTCTGTGACAAGGGTGTCCGCCTGTTTCAGTGGTTATAAAGTTGATTAGACGGGTTTTCCTTGTGCTTGAGAACCATCCATGACAACCTAGAACATGAACCAATAACAACATTGTGATTAAAGTTCGCTGGGATCCAAGCTACACTTGGAATGACATTCTTCCATCAGCGTTGTTTTGCACGTTGAGCCAACTGTGTTTTGCCCTGTCGATTGAGCCGTTAATGACGCTGGCTGCAAGTTGGCCTAAGTCACTCCACTATGATCAAATCTAACATCATCCCACGTGTCGTCATCAATGAAATCATCGCAGTAATTACTGCTAGTGATGTGATTACTTGGTTTACCCCTCAAGCGCTACTTGTTATGACAATGAGCTACAGTGCCGTTTCGACCGAGGCATGATCGATTCTTGTGCTACCGGCATCCACGCATTAGTTAAATGGCTACATCTTCACACAGATTATTGCTATTGATGTGATTGCTATTTTTTTACCTGTTGCGCTAGTGCCATTTATGGCAAGAGCTACAATTGCTTGTAATGCACTATGATCAAAAATTGAATTGCTACCAACTTTGTCGTTCATGACAATCATCGCAAGTATCACTGCTTAGTGAATATGGTTAGTTTGGTTTGCCTAAGGCGACTACGAATTGTTGGTGACATGAGCTGCAGGTACCAGTGACGAGGCATGATCGACTTTGTGTCAGCGCGGCAACCAGCGTTGCTTAGATTGACATCCTTTCACATAGGTTACTTGGTATTAATTATGAATTGCTATTTTACCGGTTGCGTTAGGTACCATTATGGCAAGAGCTACAATTGCTTTGTAATGCATATGATCAAAATTGTGACATTGGTTCCAATTGTCGTTACAATATAATCGCAAGTATCAGTGCTAGTAAATATTGGTTACGTGTGGGTTTACCTAAAGGCGACTACATTGCTTGTGACATGAGCTGCAAGTACCGTTGACTGAAGCATGATCGACTTGTGCTACCGGCACCTCACGCGTTGCCTTAGATGGCAATCTTCTCACACAGATTTTGCTATATGATTGTATGATTGCCTGTTTTTCCCTGTGGCGGTTAAGTCCCATTTGTGGGCAAGAGCTACATTGGCTAGTAATGCCACTATGAATCGGAATTCACTCTGGTTCCAGATTATTCGTCAGCATGGCAAATCATCGGGCAGGTTATCAATGCTAGTGAATGTGATTGCTTGGTTTACCTGGAGCACACATTGGTTGTGAATGAGCTCAGGTACCGTTGACTGAAGGCATGGTCAACTTGGAGAAGCGGGGACCCAACGCATTGGTTAGATGGCAATCTTCACATAAGTTATTGGTATTGAATGTGATGCCTATTTTTACCGCGTGTAGTGGTGCCAATTGTGGGCAGGAACTGCCAATTACGCGTTAACGGCATTTAATGAATCAAATTCACCTTGCTTCGCAATTATTCGTCAATGGCAATCATCACAGGTTTCAGTTGGAACTGATTATGACTGGTCGGTTTACCTAATACAACCTACATTGTTGTGACATGAACTACAGGTACCTAAGACTGAAGCCATGGGTCACGCGAGCCGCAAGGCTTCCATGTTTCGACTTGTATGGCAGTCTTCGCAGATTTTGTAGTGGCTAAATGGCTGGTGTTTTTAACCGCTTGCTATTGGCGCCATTGTGACAAGATGAGCATTTTGCGCAACAATTTCCGTCCGTGATCAAAACGTGCCCCTTTGCCATAGTTTGGACGTGACATGGCAGTTGTCGCATGTTCCATGCGCTCGAATCTGAATTGAACTGGTTTGCGCCGTGGGCCACCACATTATTATGGCATGAGTTTACAACTACCAAAAACGGCATCATCGATGGTCGACCTCTGCTTACTGGCAACCATGCTTTGTTGTATGACAACATCGGGCAGGTTATTAACTGGTAATTAATATGTGAGCTGTTTTTTTGCCCGTTGCGCTCGTACCCTTGGATGGCAATTTAAAACGAACACGCTCCATTTGGCAGGGAGCGTTATGTTCAAGTTGCAATCATCCAGCTATGTTGGAATGTGGCGTCCATCGCAAGTGGTCAGTAGCGTATGTGACTAATGGGTTTACCGACAGCCAGTGTGTTGTTTATGACCAAGTCTGACAACTGCTGTGAGTGAGGCATGGTCACGCGAGTGTGAACTTGTTCCAGCTTCGAGTAGTTATGACAATCGGTGCATTGATTTAGTACTACTGGCAATGTTGGATTTAGGGGGTTTAGCTGTTTGAGGCAACCTCCTTTGCATATGGCGAAGGTGGAAACACTGTTTTGGAGTACCTTTAAAGACACCAGACAACCAAAAAAAAAATGGGGGGCCCAACTGTCGCATTGGCACTCTTTCATGCAATCCTCTAGGGAAAACCAGTATCAAAGTGAAATCAATCACTCTGATTTGCAGTAGCCGCGCAATGCGCTTGACACTAAACAGTAAAATTCAATACATCCCCACACGTTAGGAGGCGGTGAGCGAATATGTCGGACAAAAAACGCGAGTTGCAAATATTAATTTTATCCCTTATCTCATTAAATCCAGTGGCAACATGACAACTTTGACAGTTGGCGACCAAAATCTGCCTTGGTGTTTTAATCGTCTTGACATGACAGGCATAACAGGCGCTATCTTGTTCAAGCCTTGTCCAGTTGGCTTTTGTGTATGGCAATGCTTGACAACTTAGCCCTTGGTGTTCGCCTTCCAGAAAAGGGAAGTCAGTTTGCAAGCTATGATCGAATTGCCCGGCAATCCAATCGTTGGGGTTGTTGGCAAGATGCACAGTTACTACCTAAGGTTTTGTTATGGGAAATCATCATTTTCATGGCAATTGAATACAGCGGTTTTGGCGTCGTGAACTGTGCGTGGCATGACAAGAGTCACAAGTTGCGATGGCCATGGCATACCGAGCAAGAGGGAAATAGACAGTTCATGGTCAAATTTCAGCTCTTTGTCCACTGCTGTTTCATTGTTGACAGTTCTTCTCACATGTATCTTCCGAGTTTGCCCATTAAATGGGCATCATCTTTAAGGTGACAACTGACACAGTTTTTTCCCAATTATTTTACAATGTTTGGCTTGCCGAGTTGGTGGCAATTAAGTGCAAGCTAACTCACTATGGCACCGTTGAGTCCGTAAATTCAGTGTCAGTATTATGGATCAATAAATGGTTTCAGACCCAATTGACTTCTGTGTGACACGCTTGGCAATTTGTCCCGTTTAATCGCATGTTGGTCATCATTCTTATGGCAAATTTCTACACAGGTATTGCCTGGTTTTTTGAATCAATACAGGGCTTGTATGACAGGCTTACAACAACGTTAGCATGACACCTCAACAAGGCAAGTCAGTGTCGGCGGCTGTGGTCAAAACTAATTTTTCTTGCGCAACTTTGTGCTTGAATGACAACTTTTTACACTCTGTTTCGCATTATTACCACTGTGTACGTCGTTTTGAGTACAATGACCGAAACGCACTCTTTGGGGGTATGCGACGTAACTTTGATCTGGGTGACCGGGCACTTGCAGCCTTGTTTGCTGATGTTGGCCAAGCAGCACAAAGTCGGGTTAACTACTTCGTGGTCCAAAGGATCGTCTTATTTCCACTGCTGTGTGTAATGACAAATCTGCACAGCTTTGTTTAAGATGCACCGTTATGCTTATCATCTTTTAAATGGCAAGCTACACATTCTTGTGGCGCTCACTGAATTTTTTGTCAGCTAAATGACAACTCTGACAAGTAAACACCAATGTGACGACCATCTAATTGAAAGTCAGCTAAGTTGTGATCAAAGTGGTCAGCATCAAAAATTAACGATAATCACCCTCTCCTCCCAAAGGTGTTTCCGAATTGACAGCTTGCAGTCTTGATTTTTCGACAAGGGGAGCATGGCGTGAAAACCTGTATGATTCGAGCAGATCTTGGGCGATGACTTTATGGCAATCTTAAAAACAAACTGTCAGCCTGAGGTTTTCCGGTCGATGCTCCATGACAAGTATCGCACTCCATGGTTCAAAACTTGGCATGAGTGCGGTGAACTTCGGCCGGGCATCTCACCTTTTTAAGTGGAAAACTGGGTTCTTGTGCTTGCGAGCTAAAACTGCTGAGTAGCAGTATTAGAAGCACATATTGCAAGGATGAATAGGTATTTTTTTAACAAAGTTTTTAAACACCCAGCCTCGAAGAATTAGAAAGCCTACAAGCAGCCTAATGAGTTTAATACCTATGAAACGGCATAGAACATGAACAAATCCGGTCATCACACATGAAAAAAAATGGGCATATGCAGCAAGTGCCACAACGAAAATGTCGCTCATAAAAGCCAGATTAGCGATTTTTCTCAACGGCCTGTATAATCAAACAGGTGGTTCAAGGTCTCGAGCTCAGTTGATGAGCTTTTTCTCTTTTTTGAGCGCGTCCATTTGTGCAAAGCGCGTGGTTAGACTGAGGGAGAAAACTGGTGGACAAACTAGCCGAAACACCCGTAATTTCACTTTTTGCAGTTTTATGCTCGCAATTTGTTGAATTATTTTCATTTGGGTTTCTGGCGAATTGAATTAACCGCGAGTGCTGATCATTGATCTGCGCTCACGGCTAAATTTTGGAGTGCAAAAGCTCTGTAACATAATTTTATTGCATAGAGGCATGGTGGAATTTTGCCCATAGATAAAACGTCCAAACAGTCCCACTGCTAACCACTGGAGTATCAATAGCTAGCCAAGAGTAATATTACTGTTGTTGAGCCCAAACTAAATTGCAGTGAAAAGCACGAGTAGCGGACCCAACGATGCCCAACATCAATATGAATGCGGAACCAATTTCGGGTAGAAAAAAACAGCAGTTTCGACTGAGGGAAGCGCTTTTTAAGGGGATATTAAGTAGCAAACAAAATCATAGAAGGCCGCCGATAATCCCAGAGGCATAACCCCACACCGTTTTGCGCGGTAATAAAGTATTCGTCGCGGCATATTGGCCGAACCTAAAAACAAGCAGTAAAATAATCAGCATTGAAAAAACAACCGATGGGTACTCGACTGTTTTTATTAGGCTTGAGCTGTTGAGACGGTGTCAGGCCGGACGGAGAATTAGCGTGCAATAACTTTCAACCTGGCCCCTTGGCGGCAAGATCATCAACGATGCTAAACTTACCGTAGCTTGTTCATAGTAGAAATAGCTTGAAGATAGTTGCTCATATCACCTTGTTGTTTGAGCGGATTTCTGATACGCTACCTAGCGCCCCACCACCACCTGGTGTTGGCACTACATAATGGGTAATGGCCTGGCAACATGCCATTTCTATGCGTTTAGGGCATTACAGCGGCAGTCCCGTACTGTTTTTCTTAACAGCGGCAAGGGGAGGGCCCGCAGCCATTACTTGTTTGATCAATATAAGGTTCGGAAGCAAAAATAAACACAGCAGTAATTGGGACTGATTGTTTGGGCAAGTTCCTTGCGAAAGTGCACTTTAAGTAATATTGTTCTTTGGGTTTCGTCAGCTAAGTGCCTGCTTACCCTTGCTCGAACTTGTTTGGGCTTCGCGGGGATTCTTAACCAAATAATCTTGCAAAAATCACTCATCGCATGGGAAGTCGTTAATTGATTTAGCGGGTGCAGGCTTTGCGCATGGTACTCGCTTTGCTCCGAGTCCAGTGTGCCGTTTAAATCCTAAGTGCTTGCCGCTTTTTCTAAGGCTGATTCTGCTCAACTATCTCGTTGCCAAATAACGATACGCGATTTAAGCCAATAATACCAGCCTTGCATGTCATGCAGGTGTTTAACTTAAGCGTTGTTCAAGATTAAAATATAAATTTCAACGGGAGCGATTTTGTTTGTTTTTGTTTTGACGTTTAGCAGACGCGGTGACTCAGAAGTTTGCGCTACTTGTTGTTTTCAGTATCTTTAAATCCTCGGTTGTTTGGGGTTTCTCGTGCCGCAAAATCAGCAAAGCGGAGCATAGCTATCACAACTATGGAAAAAATGACAACTAAGACTTTATTATTTCTTTTTTTAAATTGCTTGCATGGAAAAGGCAAATCCTCCAATGTCTTTATTTAATAAAGACAAATCAACGCCTAAGCTAGAGATTCAAAACGGTGCTAAGCAACCAAAGTTTTTTGAAATTAACTTTTTTTTCAATTTCGTCCTCAAAAGTTTAGTTTCATTCACCTTAAGCAAAGCTTAAAGGTAAGTATTGCAATTGTTAAGTCAGTGGTTAAGTAAAGGTATTGCAATATCTAGCTGTGATAAGGATGTCATTTAATACCTAGCTAAGTATTTCGCCTTGTAAAAGTAGGCGTTTTCACGAAAAGTCATAAAATAGTAAGTCATTTTTTTAAAGCATTTACCTTTGTATAGAGCAAACTATGGCATTCTTACAGAGTTTACCCATTTATTGGCCTATCTTCTGCCAATGGCTATTTCATTGGGGTGTCAGTGTTGGTGGTCCAAAAAAAAGAGCTCATAGGTAGCGCTGCACTTACAGAGTCAATCTATGCAAAAGCCGGTTTGATTGAGCCGGCCAGCTTACCTTCCGTTATCGATCCTATCTTTGTTTAGGCTGTGGTTTGCTTGCACAATTCGCCTGTCCGGAGGGCAAATGTGCTTGGCTTGATTCATGCAAAGCACAGCTCATTCACCTGCCTAATTGCAGAACTCGGCCAATGGTGCAATGTAGTCGGCTTGCCCCACTAACGTGCTATCACCTAGTATTTGGGCTAACGCGAAAACAGAAGGTAAATCGATATACCACCTTAAAGCGCTACCATTTTGAAACAACGTAAATCAGGCATCTTTATCGCTGGCGGTTAGGTGGAGTGGGGTTAATCCCGCAATGCGTAGAACAGAGGTTCACAAGCGTCGATGCCGTGAACGCAAGGTGGTGCGTCAACTCAAAGTGGGCACGCTAAAGACATGTTTAGATGTGGGGTGATGCGTTGGTGCGGGTCCAGCGGTAATTTGCGCTTTACGTTAAACGGCTAACAAAATAGTTTAAATTTTATCACTATCGAACAAGAACTCTTGGGGGGGACTGTTTTCACATTTTCCGCGCATAAGATCGTCATGACTGCACCTGTTAATTTACCTTTGGTCGGCTGGTTAAGTTTTCCGAGACAACAAGGAAGCCTTGTTGGAAATTTTGGCAGAATATTATTGAAAAAACGCGGACTTAAATAAACTTATAATCGAGCGTTTAGAAGATATCGAGAGTTTTTAAATGTCGGTTTTAAACTAACGAACGACCACAGGGCCAGGTCTCTGGCTATATATTTTGCTAGGTTGGGGCGCAGAGGCAACGCTCAGAACTTGATGTGGAGGGAGGAAAGACTTGCACCAAAAGGTGTCTTCCTTCACTGGTTGCGTCTCATGATTGGATATGGCTGGGTTTTGCTGCTGTTCCTGTAATACCTGCCGAGTACTGTGCTGCGCATACGTAGCCTATTAGTTGTGGGTGGAGGGACAGCGCATTAGGAAGCCAGCAACCAGCATAGCTGAGGCAAACAGGAGCTCATGTCATATTGTCGTATCGAGCCAATTCCATTTATCGTGCAAAAAATGAAACAGGCAAAAAGTGAAAAAGCTGAAGCAGCAAAGGGCAACTGAGTGTGATGTTGCAATCTACGGTTATCAAATTTTCTGCACTGAAGTAGTTAATTGAACAGGAGGTAAAGCAGTCTGCACTTTGCTAATGATGCGGTTATTGTCTGTGCTGGGGAATTAATGCCAAACCCATTTTTACAAAAAGTAGGTATCTCCATCGAAACAAAAACATGGCTCTTGAGTAGGCCATATTTGCTGTTTTTTAGCCGATTAACCTGCATCGTTTTTTACTGACTTTTTTTCAGTATCACAGCTATGCCCAATCGTTATTCAGAGGCAAAAACGGCCAATACGTACTAAGATTTTGAGCAAGCCCTTATCTTGCTGTTTACCTCTAAGCAGCAAGACAATGTGGAAGCCGGCAATATTGTTGGGCTCACTTTATGCTAGGGGCAGAGGTACAAGTTAGTTAAACGATAAAGAAGCATTTCGATGGTTTCTATATGGCAGCCAAGCAAGGACATGCTCAAGCCAATTTGAAACTAGCATGCTTATATGAAGCAAGGCAGTGGAGTCGTGCAGGATATAGATCAGGCCTTAGTCTGTTTTTCCCAAAAAAGCGAGGCGACAATGGTATTTTATAGCTAACAAAAAAATAGCTGCTATTGCTGCACAAAAGGTAAGTTATGCCTTGGAGGTTCAACACTATTTGAGGCAAATTCGCAAACAAGAAAAAAAAAAAATTTTTTTTTTTGTCGACTTTGAAACGACTATTAAAACGAGTTCCAGGCAAAATGTGAGTGACTCCTTTACTTAATTCGGCCTTAATGCGAGCCATTGAAACTAATATATAGACGTGGTTAGATTGTTTGTTAGAGCGTGGGGCGCTGATTCAATTTAATGACAAAAAAATCAGCTCCACTTATTCAAGCGGTGAAAAATTAACCATAAGCAGTCCGTGAATGGCCTTATTTTGAATTATCAGGTGAACTCGACCAGCCGGACTCCCTGGGTAATAGCCGCAACTCATTTATGGCAAGCCGTAAACAAAATGTCGAGTTTAGGTTGAGATATTATTGTCGGGCGGAGCAAAACCCAAATTTAGAAAATCTCAGTGCCAACAGTGCACTGGATATTGCGAAAGCCCAGTCAGCGCTGGCTTCAACTATTGCTTAGTATGGCGCGACTGAGCACAATACCATTGCAAACAAAGTTTAAACAAACAAATCATCGTAAAAAATGCTGAATCCTTTGTTTAGCAATAATTGCTGAAAATGAGCCCTATAAAGACTGGCCCGTTTTTAAATGTAGCGGCATGGCGAGGCCAGATCGATATGGTCGCGGCTTTATGTCCTCAGCCCCTCGGTTTGACTCCCTTGATACGCCCAACAATATACGCCTTTACTTAGATCTACGTGGGCAAGAGGCACGTTTGAGGTCGCTGAGTTGTTTTGCTTTTAATGCAAGGGCAGCGATTTAAATTGGCAATTGCCAGATGGGCGAAACTGCACTTCATTTATTAGCCATTCAACAGCATCATAGTGCTATGGTAAACTTACTCTTAAAGCAGGATTCCACCATATGGAGCTTAGTGATGAGCAAACTTTCTCGGCTAATGCTACTGGCTGTTCAAAGAAGGGCAGGAGGCAATCTGCTATTCAGACTTGCTTGAGGTGGGCGCTAATCCTATGCGAGCTTTTGATAATCAGAGTATCCTGCATTTGGGCTGCCCAAAAGGGATGTTTGAACTTGCCACCAATTGATCAATAAAAATGCTAAGGGTTTAATCCCTCACAATAAATTGGGCAGACGCACTTATGGTTGGCGGTTGAAGAATCCCATCGCAACTTGAAATTGATTCGTTACTTTTGGGATCATGCACCTGCGATAGAATGACTGATTAATGAAGGGAACTGCAAGCCCTTATTCGTAGCGGCGAAAATCTGGCGACTCGTGAGACCGTTGCTTTTTTACTGACCATACAAGGCAAAAAATAAACGTACTCATGAGGCAAAATAATACACCACTTATTGTTTTGCTGCCAGCAGCGGTTTTGATGATATTTTATTGTTGTTATTGAGCATGGGAGCAGATACAGAGCTGCGTAATAAATGAGTTTTAACTGCAAATTGATTGTTGGCTGCGACTATGGTCCATCTAGAGTGGTGTTACGCATTTAGTAGCGCGAAGGTGCTGATATTAGTCGGCGTAACAAAGAACGGTAAACATGGCAGAAAAAATGGCGATAGAAGCTGGTCGAAAAGAGACAGCCAACTACCTGCTAACAGGGTTGAAAAGTCAACATTGTTTCAATTTAAATTTAATTAATTCACTCAATGCGATTCAGTCTTCGTTGCTGATGACAATTGAGTGTAGAAACCCTCACAGTAAAATTCATTCATTAGACCTAGTCTCTTTTTCAGCAATATTGAGATGCTCAAGGAGTAAGGTGAGCTGTGCATTTCAGACTTTATTTTGAGGCTAAGACACGCCTAAATCTCTTAAAACCTGTATTCTAGCTGTTACAGTGCTTAGTTGGGCACGCCTACAACTGAGTACAAAGAGTGTAAAACTGGCACAACTACTTTTTTTGTCATATTGCTGTGTTGGCAACTAGCTCTTGCTTTAATATCATTAGAGTGAACATGGCTGCGATGGATGCTAGGTATTAACTGGTATATCTGCTGGTTTTACAATAACTAAAATAGTCACACTATTTTTGTCTACTACACGTAAAATGGATCAATCAGTAATGCATTTTTAATATTGTGTTTTTTATGCGAGAAACCTTTCATGACTGAGCTATATTGGCAGGCCCTTACCAAAGCCTATAAATGGCGAGTGTTGCGGCCTGTCTTATTTTGCTCACCAGTCCTGAAATCTTGGTAGTCGAGTACCTTACCCACTAGTTATCTAGGGACGGCTAAGCTGGAGTTTTCACCCCAGGAAATGGCGTCAGTAGGGTGCAGCAAATATTTTTCTTTTACAGATCGCTTAAAAGCAAAAAGAATTGAACGTATTTATGAAGCAATGTTTAATTGGAGAACATGCTAAAGGCGTTTTAATAAAATTAAGGAAAATTTAATTAATTGATGTAGACAGCGAATTAGAAGAAGCCATAACAGAATATGTAACTATTGGCTCAACTCAAACATAGAACTCAGGAACTGGTGTTACTTTTATGCCACAACAAGACCCAGAGCCGCTATCATCAAAACAATGGGAATGCTAAAAGTAATTTTCATTAAGAAGCAATTAATGCAAAATTGCAGCTGCGTTATTCAATGAATAAAATGAGTATATATTGACTATACAGACCGAGGCTGCTTTTGCCTATTATTATTGCCACCTTAGCCGCAGACTTATTATGTGCAGGGCGTTGCTGAGACAAAGATACAGATGTTTGCGCAAAGTTCAGCAGCAAGTTGAGTCAAATAGTACTCATCAATATCCTCATGTTCATGATTCCGGATTTAAAAAAAGCGGCTTATTATAGTTTCAGCTCCGTGCTTTGAGAGACTCAATTGAGTTGACTTCACAAGAGCTTGAGACGCTGAATCAAAATGGCCAGTTTTGCCCGCACACAGCCAATGGACACTGATATACCCATAGGTAATTAACGACTACACTTTAAACCCCCCAATAGAGAGTGATTGTGAGTTCTAAGTTTCTGTTTAAGTGTTTTATTAACGTTATCACTTGTTTTGATACTTGTGCGTCTTAAAGGCAGTGGCCGGCAGAAAAACCTGTTTTGTCGCCACTCATCCAAAGCTGTAAATCAAGCAAATGACCTTTCCGATAGTTTGATTATTGGTGCAGCAGTATGAAAAATATGCTCATTAACTTTGTAATGGTTTTTTAATCATCATATTGTGTGGTTTCGGTTTGCATCAACGCCTGTATTTTGGCAAATGGCCAGTTTTCATAATTACTCCTGTGGATTCAATATGCTTACAATTGGCACGATTTTGCCATCAGAAGCACAACAACAATGATATTCGCGATTAGGCTGAGGCTCAAACAGCGGTGTTATATGCACCCTCACTATGCTGAATATTGGGATCTCTTGGCACAAGTTAACGAATGGGGAATATATATTTTGGGCTATGAAGAACATGAAGTGGCTTTGCTAGAGGCAAAAAGCAATATCTACGTGCGACCGAATTAAGACCCTTTGGCCTGATTCTTGGGCTTCTCTGCTTTAAGCTTAAATGGCGATTACAAGAGTTTGACGAGCAGATTGTTATATTATTTTTTTGAGCGCGCCACACAGCTCGGCCACAAAAACGCAGAGCGTTGCACCTCTGTGTAATTGATTAGGCTTTGCACTCATGCAAACAATCATTTTATGTTGTTAAATATTTCGTCCAGATTTCATCGAAGGCTGGCGCTTGGCCTCAAGCATCCGAAACACTCGAACGAATCGAGTAATAAAGCTTATTTCTGCATATGAAGTCGCAGCTTAGTCTGTCACTGGCTGAAAAATGAAGACTTGACATTGAAAGTCATTCCGAAATGCATTATGAAGTTACATGCCCACTACAGCACAAGTTAGCCGCTATCTCTCATTGTCTTAATCTTCAATTTCTTGCTGAGGGATTAACTATTATGTTTTTTGAAATCAAAGGCAAAGCGAGGCAATATAAAAATAAACAGCGTTTAAGCTGGGGCTTGCAGAGGAAAGTCCCAACAAGACATATGATTAACATTCCTAGATAGGCCATAAGGCAAGCGAACGCAGTGACCCTTGAGAAACCGGGCTAGCATTTTTTTTTTGAGTGGCGGGTTCATAGCCTTAATAAATAGAACAGTACAAGAAGGCCTAAGAAAGTGAAACCTCAAGATGCCGTATTCAATGTATATTTCTAAATAGTCATATGTGGGCATGGTCCCCATAAAAAGGCATTTTTATGAGGCGATTTTTGTATCCAGCGGAAACATCTCTCGCTATAAAAACTTCGGCACCTGCTCTATTTTGGGTAATCTTAACTATCGTAGAGAGTCTTAGAACGACCCTCGTCGTCTATTCTCCTGAACTGAGACTGGTTTCTGCCTAACCTCTGTTGCACTTTGTCCAAACCGACCAATCGACTAACAATAGAACAAATCTATAATGAGCATACTAATAAGGCAGAGACCTAAGGCCTTTTTGATTTTTTTGGCTATCCAGCAAAAACACAAAACACACTCACTGCTATCATGGCTGAGAAAAATGAACATTGCCCATTCGGAAGCGTGACAATAACTAGGCCCCAATAACCATTATCGCCGAGCAAAATTCGAATCACTGTTTTTACTGGCCTGAGTAAGGTTTTATTAATGCTATACGCCAGTCTTGCGCTTGTGAGTTTATTGATTTCGATATCTGTCACCATTAAGCGACCTCGCTGCGCTAAGACACAGCATACAGGAAATTAGCAAAAATGATTTTTGTAAACAAAACTACCCAGTGGCATTTACTCCACTTAATAGCTAAGTCCAAAAACGGGGCTAAAACCGTAACTGAGGAGTTACTTCGAATACGCCATAGTAGCCTGAACGGTTGCCACTGGAGCAATATTACTAACAGTAGCCGACGTAGATGTTTTTTTTCATTTTAAATTAAGAGCAAGCAGCTTAAAAATACACAAAAGTCCCCCAAGACTACTGATAAAGCCTGACTTGAACTCTGACCCAGGTCAGTAAGACAATTAATACCATTGCGTGGGTGATGTGAGTTTGCTCCTGAGTCCTGTTGGTGATATCAGTTCAGTTAGCTTGCTGGAAGTGGAAATATTTTGTTAATAAACAGATAACAATGAAAGGCCAACCAAGAACAATGGGAGTTTTATATTTAGCTAGTCTCAACCATTCGTCCGTGTCGCTTAGCACCACACAACCGGCA
>Ga0163217_1063990_pt1 | contig 15677 bp, 18 predicted proteins | sample SynspAceP_FD_185933 | JGI IMG/M metagenome (GOLD analysis project Ga0163217, IMG submission 185933) | Saline lake microbial communities from Ace Lake in Antarctica - Synechococcus sp. Ace-P (PacBio error correction) | ecosystem: Environmental > Aquatic > Non-marine Saline and Alkaline > Saline ...
AACGGTCCACAACCAAGAAAAAAAGAGAGGAAAAAATTTCGGAAAAATCGGGGCCTTTTTCTCCCGATGCATTGGTTGGCCTGTCCCCCTAATTCGGCGAAGCAAATGCGGCCAAATGCTTGCTGCTGGGCTAACGATTTCCGAGTTTGAAGTTTGAGGAACAAACGACGGTGCCACTCCGAAGCAGCTTTCCCCACTTGGCACTCGATTTGGGAAAACAACTGCGTAAAAAACATCGCTGGACTGTAACAAAAGTGCCGTTGAAACCCGCGAAGAGTGCTCACAGGTACGCCAGCGACGCGATGCAATCAATGAAAAAAACAGGGCGAACGGCTCCCGTGATGACCGACGGTTGAACGCACAGAAAAACGGTTTGGAGGCTCATTGGGCCTCCTGTTTACGTTTTCCAGTCTTCACCAACTTGTTGGCTTCTGTGGTATTCTTTGTTGTTCCCGTCTGTGGATTTGCCGTTGCTGTGAACTGCTGCAGACGCTACGAAATTCCCAGCCGTTCAGATAAGTGCTAACGTCCAGTCCTGCGCTACGCTCCCCTGGCTGAATCCCGCTGCCGCTCTGTGCCTTCAGTATTTTCATGGCCAGTTCGCAATACGCCTTTATGGGCCAACACGTCGATCGGACATACTACGCTTCCGCCGTCCTTGCTTACTACGCGATGTTTTTTGGCTTACGTGCGAATTGTACTTCGGCGCGAATGATCAGGCGGTCGCCTGTTGGCAAGGATATTGGTGGAAACTCGCATCGGCGTCCTCCTTCTTTCCGATGGTTTTCGCCCGCAGGGCCGGAACCCAGACTAGCGGTCGAATCCTGTTTGCTGTCAGCAAGTTCAGCTACACGTGATGATTCAATCGCAATGCTGGGCTTGTTTTGACCTGCTCTTTCGTTCGCACGATCCTGGCTTCGCACTTGTTGATTCGTTCGTACTGGCTTATTCTGGCCCATCTCACCCTCGTCATGCCTTTGCAAGTTTAATCGTTCGAGATTGGTCGTTGCCCTCGCTGGTCAAATTCGGATTCGTTTTGTTCGGTCCACCACCGTTTGCTGCTTGTCACTATCACAATGCTCAAGAAACACCTGCGACTCCTGAAATGGGAGAAATATCCCAGGACTGACAAAGATAACAAGATGGCCAGGTCAAACTTACAGGTTCATCACTCTGCAATACAGGACTCGAACTGAGAAAGATCATCCTACTCACGTTCTTTATTTGTCGCAAGATGGCCTCTTTGGTGTTATGGCAACGCTGAACTGATGCGCGTTGAAACTGGTTCAAAGCCTCCTCCAGAGCAAACGCAATACGGCGCAAGTCCCGACCAAACCACCGGAAATTCAGGTCGTCGCACCAACGTTTGGTGAGTCCGCAGTCAACCGATGCCATCATGGTGACCGCGTCTTTGTCGCCGACCATACTCCCGCAGATACTGTGACGTGATGATTCGGAGAAGACACTTGTGCATCGCATCCGGTGCCGCCGATCCCGTGGGGGGCCCCCCAGCAATGGTGTTCGAACCCGATTGCTCGAAGTGTGGTGTCGAATCACGTTAGATCTGTCAGCGTGATCGACAATGATCGACCACCCGAGTAATCTGCACGTCGTCAACGCAGATCAAGGATCGATTCGAAACATGCCACTACTCGACACCCGTCGGATTGCCTCGCGACAACGACAAGCATACTCCGCTCTCATCATCGTGAGAAACAATGGGCGTTTGACGTGGCCGATCGACAGGTCACCAAGCGTGACGATCCGCTCAAAAAGGACCAGAGCCATTACAGTGCTAAGGCAAGCTGTTTTCATTCCGTTGAGTCCAACAACAAGACGCAATGTCCGCGCAAACAAGACGACACGAGTGAACTGGTACACTCATGCGTGGAACATTCGATCATCCACACAATGTGCTGTCCTCGACATGTGGTCGACATCATCAAGCACCGACGTCCACCGGATCTGTCATCTTCGATACGAAACCGATCAATGTGGAGAACCGTCATTCGCTGGAACGCTGCTCTATGGTCTTGGCCGCGCGTCGGAACGCACGGTCTCCGTGCCCAACCGATGCCCGCAACGATCAAATGGGCGATCGGAACGAAAAAGCACGACCTGATCAGCTCGAAAACACGAGCGTTCTAAACAAATACCGCGTCGAATTTATGCCAGGAGAAACCGCCAGCTCAGAGTTCATCGATCTGAGCCTCTCCGCCTATGCATCCAGACAGGGACAGCTCCCACGCCAACCCATTGCAATTCAAATCAGTGACACGATTCAACACTGTAGTGTCAAGCGCCGCTCAGACAAGGTTTACGTCGATGCAAAAGTGGGAATTACTGGACGCATCGACGTGGAACCTGTTCCGCATGAATCGCGTGCAGCAGAACGTACGGGGACTGCTTCGCATGGTGCTCAACGCGGCGCCACCACCACAGTGAGCCTGTCGACCGTGACCAACCGAAGCTCGCAAGTCATCTCGACCTCACCTCAGTCGATCCGACTCACACGGCAAACGAGGCAATGCTCGAGACTGCTCGGCGCGTCAACAGAACGTTCTCATGTCGAGTTGTCACCCCCCGATGGACATAATACCGATCAACTGCTTTGGGGATGAAGACGCCCGATTCACTGCGTGTACAGATCATGCCGCGTTCCCAATGCCGGTCCCGACCTTGCGCCGACATCGGAGCCTACACGGGACGGAATTCCTTGCATCCCTTGGCGGCAACAACAAAGCGCTAAACACAGCAGCCGTTCCGCCAAAACTCTGAACCCGATGACCCACCAGCAACCGGCCATGATGATGGCGACCGCTCGACGAGCCTCGCGGAACCGAAGTTCCGCACGACGAAAACAAATAAGGCCACTTTCGGCGGCTCAGCAGACGACAGGCGACGTTCTGCTGATTTCTATCCGCCCGCTCAACGTCGGCCCTACACTAACGACATACCAAGCGGGCCGCGACGGATTTCGGCCTCTCCCACATCGACGTGACAACGATCCGTCCAAACGCAAAGCCAACGTCTGCGGCGACTGTCATCGCATGCCCGCATCTGGTCAGCACAATACGCCCGCACGCAGGACGCTCGACTTGGCGCGTGCGTATGATCGTTTCTGATCTGCCTGCAGGACATTGAATCTCACGATTTCCGTCTATCGCGACTTGCGAGCGCGTCCAGTCGGAAAGAAGAAATATGCTCTCTGGGGAGGCGCAGCGGTTACCCGTAAGGAATGTGCTCGAAATGACACCGTTACTCCGCGCGTTGCACGGCAGGTAACGCTGACCAAAAATTCGCTTGCTATGAATCGACGTTGGACTGCTGGGTGCTCTGAAAGAGCGCGGCGGAAGAAGTTCGGTTCTGTTGGAAGCAGCTGTCGATGACGGCGATTCAATCATGCTGTCAACCACATCGCCAAGACGGTCAACAACAGACAAATCTAGTGACTCGTCATTCACATCCATCAGCTACTTGAAAACATCGGTAATGCAATGGATTGTTACGTCACCGCTCGCCACGGCGAACACTGCGAGCCTGAACTCCCTCAGCACGCCATCTGGACGGTTGGCAATCGAAAAGCAAGCGGCCGCTCAAAATCCAGTGCTGTATCTGGTGAATTCCGAAATGCTGTCATCGACGCAACCGTACCAGCATGCTCGCATCTTCGTAATGACATCGATCGACGAGAGGTTTCCTAAGAAGAACGCAACGCAACGCGATCAACCGAACACCGTCCAGAACGGATGCATTCTGTGCAACTTCAAATCCTCGCGCCATCAGTATGATTTATTCTCTACGTTAACAGGCGAAGCCCAACCAAGGTGAGAAAACGAAGTACGCCAAAACCACCAAACCAGAAACTTGCCGAGTCCCCTTGAAACGATCCGCGGAACGTCTGTCGAACGTGGGTTGACGGAAGGCATCAGGGCGACGCGAAACTTGTCGTCCATGGAAAATCAAGACCGAGTGATCGAAGCAGAATCAATCGATCCAGTCGCTCATCGGTCCTCTGCTGATTAGCGTCAACGCGGCCACAATTGAAAGTCTTTCAAGTCGGCGCGACACACCGGTTATACTCACCTGGGCACCTGGAATTTCAAAAGACCGGGAACGCTGTCCCTAACATCACGCTACAACCGACGGGCAACGGAGCAAGCGAAAATACACTTCGCTACAATTGTCGAGACCGACAGCTCGACTTCACGTTTGCCCTTCCCAGCCAAACCACTTCGTTGGCCTGCGTCATGAAATGACCCGATTATGCCCTTAACAAGCAACTCCCACTCACGGTACGTCGGGACAGCCACGGGGTCGTCGAATTCACTGTTAACACGTCTAGGAAACCCAGAATAATCTCGCCTTAAACGCAGCCTACCCCAAAGACTCGTCCGTTTACGAGCTGCTTAGCAAGGGGGAAGAAAGCATTGGTAGGCAAATCTAGAAAATTACAAATGCGCGCCAACCGAATAGCGCACCACCGGTGACATGTAGTTTCGGGACTCAAAATCCGTGATTTGTTCGCCGCCACACTTCTCTCGGTCAGCATGCAGTGGTCATTCCTCGCCACCCTGTAGATTAATCCGAAAGCTCAGTAGCCTCACATGTCCTTAATGACACGGGGGTTATCGGCGTGAAACCCTGACGAGCGTCGCCGCTTTTCCCGCGGCTTGTTACGCGACCTAGGTCGCGTCGATCCCTCAGGTCATGACGTTGTCATGTGCCTTGCGCGATTAACAATAGCGGACACGAGCTCGGACGAGTCGATTCTACTCCAGATGACCTCACACTCCTAGACGAATTAAAGCGGAACAACAACGCCGAATGGATTCACCACACGCTTTTCTTCTGGGCGAGTTCTTCCAAGCGCTTCCTCGCCCATAAGCCGACTTAGGAACCAACAAATGCTCCGCAAATGTCGCAACGGTTGCTTCATGTTCGAATATGAGCGGGTGAAACTCGCGTAATTTCAAAGTAGGTACTCGCGGTCAATACCTTTGCCACCCATCGACGACCGCTGACGACCTGGAAAACCTCCGATTAACGGTTGCGAATAACGGCACTGCGGTCCACGTGCACTCTTCTGTCTTCCACAAAGCGCAAGCCACATAGTAGTGTGACATTTTTGAGAGATTTTGGCGACCAAACCAAGCGCTCGCAAGGCGACGATGCAGCTTTAGCCTGCCGCGTTTCATCTGACTTCGCCGCTTTATAAGAATGAAAAGACCAGCTCGTCCGTTCAGTCGGGCGATGCGTAATGCCGACGGGCCGCCGTCCCGCTAGCCCCAGCAGAGACACATTGAATCCGTCACCCGACACACAACACATAAGGCGTTTACCAGAAAAACCGCCATTTCCCGTCCGTCTCCAGCCGCGTTTCATTACGCTGCAGTTGACGAGTTTGCTCCATTATCCGAAGCAAATGCGCAGCGGATCAGTCAGCGCGACGATGCCACACGGTACGCGATGATCGACTAATTGAAAACCGAATCTTTGCGATGCTGAAGGACTTCGATACAGCTACCTGGCCCGCTTGAATCGATGCGCGAGTAGAAGTGCTCGCAATCCGAATGGCGATCGATTGTCAACAGCTATCACCTCGAATAATCGGCCGTAGCCTGCATCGATGATGATCAAAGGCTCGGATTTGAATCTGCAATCGGCCTTTCCTGCTGAACGAGGTTTGCGTCGCATACGACAGTCGTTGCAGTGAATCGATGACCGGACCACGGAGCAGTGCCAAACCATAGCCGTGACGGGCATGAAAGATGCTCCAAGACATTGTCGTCGTTCTTCAAATCGGATGAAGCGGCTTGCGTAATGGCCGACGATGCAAACGGTGACCGTTCGCGTATCGAAGCCCGCTTACGAAGCGCCGCTGAACGGTCGATGAACACACCTGTCATTTCGACTGCGGCGATCGGTCGGTGATGCTTCGCCTGGCAAGCCTCTTTGAAATCTGCTGGGTCATCGCTTGAGGGAACCGCGTGTGCTCAAACAGTGGTTTGGCTCGGACAAATGACACTCCCGTAGTATCACTGCAGAACATCTGACCGCTTCTATGCGCATCACTGCGACGATCCGAATTCTCCGGCCGACTCTGAACCGCTGTGGATGACTCCAACCTGGCTGCTAGTATCGCTTGCCGGTGTGGATTTTGGCGATTGTTCGTTTTTCGATTTGACCATTCGAGTGTCTCCCATTTGAAAGGTGGTAGTTCTTCAATAAGAGCCAACTCGAAGTCTCGCTTAATTTTAAATGATCTAGGGACATACCAGGGAAGAGGTATTTGACACGTTGCATATTAATACCCCCTCCTTTTCTTCGCTCGGCCTCCGACGATAGTCCCACGCCTATACTTCATCGAGAACCGACGACTCTTGCCACCTGAAAATCTAACCGCCCCTCCGGCCCTCATCCGGCGGCCCCCGATTCGAAGCAATCCGGCAGTCCGTGGTATGACAAACCGACATACAAGAAGATGAAACAGGAAAATTCAGGTGACGGTCCCTGATTCCAGCATCGAATATCCTGTCCCAAATCTTCCTGTCAAAATTAACGCCTTCAAAAATTCGTTCGAATCGCGGGACTCGTCAATTGACCTGCAATTCCAATCATTTCAAAAACGGCTTCCGGCCGAATCGAACACATCGCGAACGTGACCTCGAACCTGGAATCAAATGAAACGGCAGTTTTGCTCGCCCGAACGTAGCGGCCCGCTCGTTAAGACGCCTCGTTACCAGGGTCGAGACGCGAGCACGGTGAACGCCTGCGGTCCACGAGGGTCACCGATCCAGATCGTAGCCTGCGGCGGTAGTCGCTTCGCTATGAATGAGATCGCGAAGATCGCCTCCTGACGACTTCCATCACGAGATCCGCACCGTGCCAGAACCGGGTGTGCGTCGCTCGCTATCCGGTCAACAGAAACTCAATCCGGCTCACGATACTTCCTCAAGACCTCACTGAAGCGGCGCCATAATCACGCCGAGTTTGGCTCGACAAAACAACGAAGTGAGACAACAGAAAGAAAGCAATCGCTGATGCAGTTCCGTCGGCACTGGGTACTAGCCTCAAATTCCGTTTCAACTCGACCAACCCGACACGAGGCTAAGGTTATTCCTCTCGACCAAAGCCTTGTGGGAAACAAATTGGCATCGGCCCAAGTCGGATAAACCATGCTGACTTTCGGGAAAATGTGACATTGTAACGTAGAGGGTTTTGGCAACGAAGATGATCCAGAGCTGGTCCAGTTTTAGCTCCCCCGCGGCGCCATTCCAAGCCGAGAAGACACGGGCAACATTCCGCGTTCGCTCGATTGCCCTCGCTCCACATTTGCAATGGCAACGTCTGCAACCCGCCCTCGCCTTCCTGCCCCAGCAATACAGACGAGGTCTGCGGCTTTTAAGCAGTATCTTGTGTTTACCGACTCACCCCAGGCAGATCCGGGACGTCCAGTCGCCGCGACGGAGGCTGGTCACGCCACTTTCATGTAGAATGGTGCGTTCGGGGCCTCCCCGAAAACGCGAAAGGCTCCTTCCGATCCTCCCACTGCGAATCGGTAGGGAAGAAAACCTGCAATCGGGCAAAGCACTAAAAGCTCCCGGCACCGACCCTCCGGTTATCCAATTTTAAATTAATAATCGACAACGAAGCTACCTGGCCCACGGACTTCCTCGCAACGCCCACTCATCACCGCCCGACCGCAAAGGCCGACTCAGTCAATCCCCTCTGAAATCAACTCATGATACCGGACCAAACGAATCTCGACTCCGTCGAACCCACCGAATCGACAAGAATCCTCGCCTACCGGCGCCGTCGAAGCGACCACAACCGCATCACTCGGCGACTGGCGGAGCGACGCGACACCCACAGCGATCGAGGCTTTTACCACCGAAGGCAAAACCGACGAGAGATCGCCCCTGCGCTCACCGATCAACTCGCTCCGAAGCCAGTCCAAATTGCTGTATCCATCAGAAACCCAACGCACGCCGCTGGGTCAGCTTCGGACTCGACCCGTTGCTCGAAGACCCCTCGATATTGAAAAAACAAATCGTCGCAATACATTCGAACTGGGCAAACAATTGCCACGGCACACCAACCGCATATCAATCCCCGCCACGGCGCCGACTGGGCGAGCGTTGGAACCATCGCGCGCTGGCATCACGCCACGTCACGCTCATTTTTCCCGACGATCAATACGATCGCCCGCGAAGCGATGGGCGGGGAGCGACGGCAAAGCCGACCCGCAAATTCCAAAATCCGCTACAGCATTTCAATTTCACGCATCCGACGTTACACGACCAGAAATTGCAGCTCTCCGCTGCCGCCCAAGGAATGGTCGAAATCGTCACATGCGAAAACGCATCTGGAAAGAAAACAACTTCTGGGGGCGACAAATCACTGCCGTCGAGCAAGAGCGTCTTCGCCAGACCGGAAACCCAGAAGACCCCGCTTGGACCATACGTCAAGCCCTCGCGCAGCGACTCAAACCAACCGCCCGAAACCAACGAAGCCGCCCGAAGCGACTCACGTCGAAACAACTCGACGACATCATCGGAAAGAAGTGCCGATGAAATCGATCGCACCGTCACCCGCTCCAATGCACGGTCTTAATAAAGAAGGCTCGACAAATCTCGTCAAAACCCCAACGGTACGCTCGCGCCTCCGAACTGCCACTGATCTGCCGTACTGCTCTTCCCCTTTGCGGCGTCCAGAGAAGACCCGCCAGGGTTCCTGCCGAACTTTTCCGCAGTGCTTAGATCGCGCTTATACACTATCACTTGCTGATCACAACCAGCGAGTTTCCGCCGGCTGAGTAGCCCACTAAGCACATCAGGGAAAAAAGTTCGCAGAAACCCCACGTAGGCGATCTCTCTGAGACTCGCAATTTCAGCGCTCAAAGACCAGCACGTGTCACCGAAGCATTGTGACGACGTCTTAGCACGCTGTTGAATCGCTCAAGCGACGAAGAAGGTTGCACCGTGTCGCGAGTGCCGCGATAAAACCTACCCGCTTCCTCTTCCGCGCGTAGCGTCCATTACCAGCCAGCGGGCGCCGATCAATCCGCCTGGAACGCGTTGTGTCGTTGATGTTCCCCTGTACGCCAACTCAACTGACCCCCATAGGATTGCCCATCAAGTGGCCACCGACGATAGCCAGTCGCGACCGTTCGGGGCGCTTGGACGCGGAAGTAATAGGGACTCGTGCGCCGATCCGACTCAATCGCTGTCGATCGTCACCGAACTCGTGCAAGCCAAGCCCCGCGATCGTCGTCGCCATGCCGGTGCCAGCCACGCGATTCGAAGTTGAAGACCCACATCATGCGCGAACCGAATCATCGTCCATGGAGTTACGACAATCCGAAATTCCGAAGTGCCGGTCTCGCTCGCCGAATCGTTCCGACGCGGAAGCCTTGGGACGACACGAAACGAAAGCAATACCGACTCCATCCTGCCAACGCGTCCCCCGCCTCGACGTAGCAACTGGATCGCTGCCGTCGAACGCTGCACGATTCGCCTGCCCCAATTCACTCAAGATCGTCGACGGAGTGACTTGAAATCCAAACCCGCCGCTGCAATAGATAGAACAACTTCGCCCCAAGTATGGACCGAGCACGAAGCGTAGAAATCGTTCCGCGTTTGCTTGACACACGAAAGCCGAAGTTCCCCGTCGCCCCCAATCTGCAAAGCCGTGGACCCGAATGCGACCCCAACATGCGGCCGGTACCAAGATCGGATTCCGGCGGATCTTCGGTACCCAGGCGATTGCGCCACACTGGTAATCCGAGACAAGGGGATCGCATCTGAGCTTTTGAATTGCAAAGTTAACGATTTACTCGCTAGATCTTGCAATGGAACGCTCGACATCGCTGGTTATCATCGAAAAAAACGATCCCCTCGTCCACGGTGAGCCGGTTTATCCATTGTCCAATTACTGTCAGAACTCTTGTAGTGACGCGGGACAATATTTGTGGCAATTCTAAAAATTGCTAATACTAATAAAGAAGGTTTGCAATTTCTGGACATGTCGCTGTGCCTCGCTAGATCGCTTAACGCAATCCTCAACCGCATCAAGCGATATTCGAGCAAATCCGTTCGCGTGGAACTAGTTGAAAAAAATCACTGATGCCAGGTGATTGCCACGACGGAAAAACACTCGCGAAAAAGTTTAGACCATGCACCGGCAAAGCGCCATAACCATGTCAGTGCTGGCAACGGACAATCATATCAAAGCCTCGGCAGACGGTCTTCATGCGAAAGAGCAACGAGATCAGCGATCCCCAAATTGCTTGAAATCATCGAGGTTCTGGTGGTTTGGTCACTATACCGCCAGGATTCCAGACCGAGATTGCAGCAAAGACGTGTGAAGGGTGCGGATACTGCTTGGCTGTGAAGGGAAATCAACCCACGCTTCACGAGGAATCAAGGCATTTTCTGGATCATCTTGAGGATGACTTGCACAACCGAAAGTTTAAGCATCACACCAACGAAGCCGCTCAAGGTCGCATCGACAGCGCAGTTAATTACCGTTGAATCCGATGATCTTCCGACGGGGCACGCTGAAAGATTTATGTGCGATCGGAAATGTCCGACAATAACCACTCAGCGTCGAAAAGGAAACGAGATGCTGCATACTACATCGTGAGCAAAGTCTCACAGTAGATGCAGTGCTGTGCGTGGCATTGGGGGCACGAAACAATGTCCACTGGAAAATAGACTTTCTCGAGAAAGACCAATTCGAAATTCGCAAAGGCATGGATGAAAAATTTCAGTACACTTCGGCGAGTCGCTTTAAGCCTGCCTCAAGCAAGAGAAGAACACCAAGTGTGAATCAAAAACAATCACGACCGCCGGATGGGGACGACGACTACATGAGAAAGGTTCCTATAGCAGGTAACATCCCCGGCAATCGCCCTGTCGGACCCCAGTGCAAACAATTCGTCGAATCGACACGCATCGTGCTTCCGTACCCGCGCCCAGGTCCATGCCCACCATGGGACTGAATCGCTATGAAAAACGATTCGATCTCGGAAAGCCGGAATGTGTTGGACTTTGAATTGGCCACCACAGAAAGGAATGTCCCGAAAGTTGTTGGCGGCATCGTCACCGTGGCGCGCCCATTCGCAAAGACAATGATCGCGCGAGTGACACGCCGGCAGGGCCAGCGGTCGGGGCGAAAGCCGGTCAGTTCCGCTGCGGCGCAACTGGAGATTGCAACCTTCAACACACACGCAAACTGACGTCATTGTCCCGAACAGCCAACTGCAACATGAAGCCTAAGGTTTCGATCCCTGGCTTCCGAAACGGTACCCCGTAAAGCGAAGCCATCATCGCGTGGCAAAGACGCGTGAGCGAGCCGGTCGCCCGATCAACCGAAAATGTGGTACCCCTGATATACTGAACGGTGAAGTCGAACAAAAGTCGCGCCGGTTATGGTACATCGGCCGTCGACGTCAATCAAATCGTGTTTGGCACGTCACCGAGAAATCACTGGATGTGCGTTGTGCATCGGAGGCCGCCTTCGATGATCCGCACCGCCCACCGTCCCGCATTAGCATTCGCTCCCGGGCAATGATCCCGAGGCGGTCACATGGGCGGTGACTTGGTCCTACGTCCTCCGTCAAGGTCGCGGGTTTAGAGAGCGTCACTCCGACCACCGTGCCGATCACATTCAGGTCTCCAGCAATCGTTCCACCGTGGAACGATCGGCGGAATTACCATTCATCGATCACGACCGCGGCAACATTGTCGTTCGCCGCACGTTAACATCGGTAATCGTTTGGCAATCAGTCAACAGAGTGAGTCCCCCACCAGGATCAAACACGAATCCGATCGCCTGGCGATCAATTCCAATGCCATCTCGCAAATGACCTGCCCCACGTCTCCCGAGGACAACAAGATGTTCGGCCGAGCGGGGCATGCCGCTGCATCAGCACCCAACACGCAACGACCGCAAAGAAGCAAGGGCATCCGCATCTAACGTTCCCGAAATTTCATCTCAATCCCACGTGTCACGAAACCGTTCATTGGATGAAGCGCCATCGTACCATCGGCGCCCAACCGCTTACACCTGAACAATCTTGGTGATTCGGAATCGATGCCCACGATTGGATCGCATCATCGGCATCCCCAATCCCGCACACACAAAGTCCACTTTTATCCCGCACTGGGCTTTACGACAGCGAACAATAAGACGCGCGAATGAAGTGACGAGCTCCGAGCCCTGTATTCCCGAGGGATGACCGTAGCCTCGTCCACTACACAGTATTGATCCCGGCGTTCCTAACCGGCCCTGCCCTGCCCTGCTGGAACTCGCCGTATGGTCCGAAAATGCTTTGCAAGTTTGGCGGGGACCTTCTCGCTCCGTCAAATCGATTTGACCTGAGGACCCGACGCCGATGTTCAAGCGCTCAATGAGCGGAATAATCAACCGACTCCCAGACCCTCTCGATCCTCCGTGATGTGCTAAGCGACAGCGAATCAATAGGACACACACTCGACGGGGTCAAGGACCCATCCTACTACCTGGGCCTTGCCCCAGCGTTAACCTCGCCCCTTATTGGTTTTCGCGTCCTTGTGCCCGCGCGGTTTTATCGGTCGGAAGCGCGGCCATTGGGGGACGAGAAATTGGGGGACAGGACGTTGCTCCCCGGGCAAAGCCAATGCGGAGACGATGGGCTGGGCCGCCCATAGCCACCAGTTGTTTCTCCGGCCGGGGCAAGAACGGCGGAAGCGGCGACCTGGTGCGGAGACAGGCAAAACACAACAACGTTAGCCGTTGAGAACAAAACTGGACAAAATCAGAGCTCAAAAGTAAACGCTTTGAACAGACCAACCCGCTGTATTTGTGGTGGGTCCCTGGCGTCGCAAGCTCCTTGACCCACCCTACTCAGCCCTCATTTCACCAAATGGTTCCGACGACCTGCTAAAAAGCCCTCGATCAGTTCTTGGCGTCCATCCAGCCCATTGGCAATTATCAAGTTGACCCGGGCTTCGGGCGTGACGACAACATTTCTTCACCGAACGCCGCCGCGTGCTCTAACCAACCCGGTTCGATCGTGAACACTTTCGCCGGCGAACATCCCCACCCCATGAACAGCAGTCGTTCGTGACTTCCAACCCGAGCGGGTGCCCTGCCGGCTTGGATCGAGGGCGTCGGCTCTCACCACGACTGGGGTGGGCTCCGATAGCCGCGCGGAACCAACCGGGCTTCGACGCTTCTGACGTCCTCGCCTGTGCCGGAAACAGTTGGCTTCGCGGCGCTTTATCGGGAACACGGCGCGTGCATTTTTTCACGGCGCCGGACGCGGCATGCAGACCGTTCAGTGCAGTCCCGTTGTACGTGACGCGTTGTCCTGGTACAGGCACAGAGCGGTGTCCGTCCGGCATCACCGCACCGGCATGATGGCAATCCGCCGATTGAGACGAATCCACAGATCGCCCGTGCGTCATCGAAAAACCCACGCGCATGAAAAAGTCCCCGCCAATCCGCGAACGCCTGCTCTCACACGGGTTACCGCATTTCATACGTCCCCGTACGTCCACTCGGCTCTTGCGACATTTCACACAATTGTCGATCACCGATTCGGTGACGGGGGCTTGGCGGCCCGAACGATCAATTCGCTTCCGTTTGACACGGCGCGATCACGCCGAATCGTCATCGTAGGCATTCGATGCGATCAGCCAAAGAAAGCGTAGATAATGGAGCACGGGCAACGGCACGCGTCGAGCCGTGCTTGCAGGAAACGGACGACCGATAGCGACCGTCACGACACCGCCGGCGGAACCCGAAGCGCGGAAACGGATGGGCATTGAACGAGCAAATCGCCGGCGCCGAACACGCCATTCTATCGCGACGAGCGACTTTTTTCCCGTCGGCCAATTGCACCCACGCGGCGGATCGCCCCAAGCAAACCGGAGGCACGAAAAAGATTGGGCATTGCGGCGCCAATCCGGCATCACCTGGATAACGTGATCGCGCACGTTGCCGCGGATCGACTTGCGGGAACGCAGTCGGCGTTCCGTCGTTCGCGACGATCATGTGATGAAAATCATGCACTCAATACCGACCAAGCTCCCTGCGATGCTAGCGAACACAAACTTCCGGATCGGATTGACCCATCGCGGAGCGGGTGCGATTCAAACTTCCGCCCGCAACGAGATCATCAATGCGCCGGACAGGGGACATCAACGATCACGGACCAACCAAACTTCTCGGGGGGGCAGACTGTGCTCCATTAGAAAACGCGACCTCCAAACGCAGTTCCATCAACATCGGACAGTAACCGGCAGGCGAGGCAGAGCGAACAATGAATCCCAAACGAGCGAAACAAGACCCTCCCATCGACCGAAGCGGCGCGAATACATTGAGACATCATCGCCCTCGTTCGGTCAAATGAAGTTGGCTGTCCAAGCGGAAACAGCGGTCCAAGTGGCTCGAACGCGAACGAGCTTCCCAACCAACCATGCTATTTGCAATTGCAAGCAAACACCCGAACAAAGGCGAAAGCGTGGAGAATCGGCGACAGTGTAATACGATCAAGATTGGGCAGGCATTGAAGATTGCGATCCTCGACTGAAAAATTGATCGCACATCTACTTGGACATCAACCTGCCAAACATCGCCCGACCATTCAACCAAACACTACTCCTTCGCCACTCGTGCGCTCGAACTTTTCTTCACGTTCGCGTACTTCGTCGTAGTTTTTTCCATTGCAACAGCAAGAGCCTTCAGTGATGCCAAACGGGCGGCGGTTGTCGCTCATGCGGTCTTGACAAGTACGCAATAGCGACGGCAGAAGTCGTCGACTGCGTTCATCGACCGTGCTCCTCCGCACCACTCCAATCAAAAATGCGGGGACTCGTATCGCCGCATCCTGATTCGGTCCGGTCAAGACGAAAACGGGTCAGAGCGGAATGCGAAAAACTGCAACTGCCGTCCGCTCAATTGCTCGACTTCCAACGGGGTGTGTGTTTCCGTGGAGGGGTTTGAAATCATTGCTCACGACAAAGGCAAACACATCCCGATCGGACGATGCGGCTCCATCCGTCGAACATCTCGGGGCCAGATGTTCCGAACGGACGGATCCGCCAGCAACGAGGGCGCCTCGCACTGGGGATCCGAGCACTCGTCGATGCGAAAACGCGAGGGCGCCTCGCCTGAGAAGAGGGCCAGACGGTGACCAGGACGAAACTAGCTGCGACCAGACGGTCAACGTGCAAAGGATCGGACCGGTGAACGGCGAAGACCAGGCGGAAGTTACGAGAAACGACGGGTGCATTTTTGGTTCCGCGGGTATGGCCTGATAACGGATCCGCGGGTCTCGATCATGGCCATCGCTCTGTGACGGGACAGGCAGAAAAAACAGTGCAGAAAAAAACATGGCAGAAAACAGTCAAAAAGGGGGCAGAAATGAGCAGAAAAAGAGAACGAAACGAATGTTCCTGCCGACATTGCCCACTCGGAACGGGACCGGAATCCACTGGATGGTAAGTTGGATGTTTCTGTCATGTCGGTGATATCAGAACCTCGTTCGCCCAACCTCGCGCCCGCGCACCTCATCGAAGTAATCCAAGCCAGAAGAAAACAAATCGCGGGCTCATCTCGTCGCTGCTCGGCCGGTTCTTTGATTGTCGGTGAGCTTTTACCCGACAAGAACACCGATCGCGTTTCAA